>Ga0187886_1000551_pt1 | contig 43299 bp, 27 predicted proteins | sample June2016WEW_20_1_FD_133001 | JGI IMG/M metagenome (GOLD analysis project Ga0187886, IMG submission 133001) | Peatland microbial communities from SPRUCE experiment site at the Marcell Experimental Forest, Minnesota, USA - June2016WEW_20_150 | ecosystem: Environmental > Terrestrial > Soil >... | reverse complement strand
TTTGGCCGACACAGGGAGTTATTACCCAATACTTCTCTTGGTACCATCCGGGAATCGATATTGCTAATAGCAGTTTGCCTCTTGATGTTGCGGCTGATTCCGGAAGGGTTGAGTTTGCCGGCTGGGACGGCTCTGGCTACGGAAATATGGTTCTTATTGATCACGGAAATGGTTACAAGACCCGCTATGGGCACATGAGCGTGATAATGGTTATCTCCGGACAGACGGTTAAAAGGGGAGATACGATTGGGAGAATGGGAAATACAGGGCACTCAACCGGTCCTCATACTCATTTTGAAATCTATCAGAATGGAATGAGAGTTAATCCACTACTGTTCCTGAAATAAACTGATGTCTTGTGTCCAGTTGTGTTTTATCCTAAACTTTAGGTAGTATGGACCCTGTCCCACAAAATATTCCTATTCCGCCTGTGGTACCGGCTCCTGTCCCGCAAGTAGAAATTCCTGTTCCTGTACCAGTATCTACACCTACCAAACTTTCAAATAATAGGAACAAAATTGTGGTTGGAATTATAATCGCAATTTTTTTGATACTAATTTCTGCTGCAACCGCATATTATTTTTTTGTCTTCAAAAACCAAACTAGGAATTCTGGCATATCGCCGGGAGTTAAAGTGACAAATCTTCAACTCCCTAAATATTGGATTAATTGTGACGATAAACGTCAGGTAATTGAGGAGGGAAATTTACTTTATGTGGGTTGTCTTGGAGGAGTTTTGGTTGTCGATAAAACCACAGGGGAAGTTAAGGACCAAATAAGTGTTGCTGATGGACTAGGCAGTTCTCTTGCCGGCTCGATGGTTAAAAAGGGGGACACTCTTTATATCGGAGGACAGGACGGAATTACCGTTTTTAATCTTAAAACCCGTGAGGCTAAAAAAATAAGTGTTAAAGAAGGTTTGGTTAATGGAGCAAATGTGGGATTAGCCGAGGACGTAGACAATATCTGGGTGACAACTTTTAACGGAGTCACTTTATCCAATCTCACTAAAGGAACACTAACCAATTACAGGACCGAACTCGATAATCAGGCTGAAAAAGTAGATGTTGTTAATGCTCTCGTTACCGATAAATATGTGTACTTCTTGGAAGTGGCTAGCGTTTATTCAAGTGGTGCAGTAATTCGGTATGATAAATCAGCAGGGACTTTCAAAACATTTAAACCGGATAGTTTTGGTAAAACAGATCAGTATGCAAGAATTGACTTCAATTATGTTGGTAATTTTGGCGGTCTGGTGTTTGTTGGTGACAGTAATAGTATTTTTGAAATCGACGAAAATGGGGACGATACCTGGAAAAAAATAGAATCTCCTTTTGAATTTGTCAAACAAGATACTGGTTTGAGCTATAACGTTATTCTGCACATTCTCCAAAATTCTGACACTAAAGGTTTATTGCTTTCTTCGGAGAATAAAATATATAGGTACACTCCTTCAACGGGCACCACCGAAAGAATATATGACTTTGGAAAGAGTTATACAGATATATTGTTTCATAATAGTGGGCCAAAAATTTGGTTTAACCCGCCTACAAACTCGGGAAATTGGATATCGTTTCTTGATTTAAACAACCTTCAGGTTACGAATTATACCCTTAAGGATCGGCCTCAGGCCTTCGGGCAGGTAGTTGCACTTATCGATGACGAACCGATTATAGACACCAGTACGGGAATTTATAAGTATTCTATTGATCAGGAAAAATTTGTTGAGTTTTTGGGTGGTTTGAGCGGTTTTAACGGCAATTTTCAACAGCCGGTGTTTCAACCCATACCAGGTACAAGTGAGGTATTTGTTTTCCGCCAAGTTTGTGGCCAAGGCTGCGAAAAACCGGTATTCGATCTGTATAACTATGCGGACGGAACCAGTAAAGAACTGGTGCTACCCTCCACCATGGTTTTACTTGGCTCAACGAATGTGCCTGGAGGGGTTTCTTATAGTGCTTTGACCGTGGTGTGGCGCGATTTGAAAAGCGGCAAAATTGGATTGAGCTATGAGGGTGAAGGGGCCGGAAAATACATGGTTTACGATGCTTCTTCGCAAGAATGGAGCACTCTGGAAAAAATGCCGGAAGGCGCCGACAATTTCGACCCGGCAACGGGTGTTATTTGCAACCGTGTATATACCTATAAAACCAACGGAAACAAGTTCGGAAGTGATGGCTGTACGGGGCAAGCTACAAACGGAAGTATAAGTTGGAAGATAACGGAAAATAAAATTGTTGAAACAGATTCAACAACGGGTAAATCAAAAACACTGACACCCCCCACGCTGGAAGCCGATTACACGCCGTTTGAGACAATATCATCTCCGAGATTCGGCAAAATAATGTATGTTAACGGAAAGCTTTGGGTTGCATCGGATAGAGGACTTATCAGTTATGACCCGGCGGGAGCGTCTTACAAAGTCTACGGACCCTCCGAAGGGCTTTTGAGTAAGGATGTAACCGATTACTTAGTGGGCAAGTATTTATGGGTTGTTACCAACTGGGGAGGGTTAAGCGTAATAAACGAATAGGTTGTGGACTGTGGGGGAATCGAACTCCCGTCTCCTCAATGCGAATGAGGTGTATTACCACTGTACTAACAGCCCAGGGACACTTGAATTATATCAAATTATTGCTTCCCGGACTTCTGTGAACTAAAATCAGTTAATGGATTTAAAAGATAAAATTGCCTTGGTAACCGGTTCTACAGACGGATTAGGCAAACAACTTGCGGGTAGTCTCTCCAAATTGGGAGTAAAAGTCATTGTTCATGGCAGAAATAAAGAAAAAGTAGATAAGGTTGTTGCCGAAATTGGAGCAATCAAGGGAATTATCTGTGATTTTAACGATCCTAAATCCGTGGCCGGTTCGTTTTCAGTTATCGATAAATTGGATATTTTGGTAAATAATGCCGGTACTTGGCTCGAGGGGAATACAATTGATGCTTCTCCCGATAAAATTCTTGAATTGGTAAATGTAAATTTAGCCTCACAATTACTTGTAACTAGAACTTTATTGCCTACTCTTTTGAAAGCAGAATTTGGTCAAATATTAAATACAGTGAGTATGGCCGGAATAGAAATTCCTTCAGGTTACTACCACACAATATATTCAGCGGCTAAATATGGAATGCAGGGTTTTAGTGAAGCTATGGCAAAAGAATTTGATAATAAAAATTTGCGCGTGATGGGTTTTTATCCAGGGGGAATGGAAACAAAGATATTTGAAAAGGCAGGGAATGATTATATGGAACACGAACCCTGGATGTTTGATACAAAAGAATCAGTTGAAGCCATTCTATTTATGCTTACAAGAGATCCCAAAGTTAATATCAAGCGCTTGGATTTGGTCAATCACCTACAAAAATAGCCTTCGGCAGCAGCAGACTAGTTAACTACATTTCGGGGTTTACCTTTAAGGAAATTCTCAATGTTTGATACAAAAATTGACTGCTTGTTGGCTCGGGCCTCTGCCGAAACAAATCCAATAGGCGGGTAAACGATGCAATTAGAAAACCTCATTAATTTTTCAACATCTTTCTTTGCCATTTCATCCGGGTGATCAAGGATAAACGTAATGTCCTTTTTGGCTAAACGCTTTGCCAGGGCGGGGATGTTAACCTGTTCCATACCGGAAACGTTAACCACAACTGCATCCTTTTTGAGTGAATTAATCCGCTTGTTGTCTAAAATATTTTCTGTATCTTTAGTTGTTAGGGTGTGTAGAGAGACAAAGTCGCTGGTTTTTACCAAATTATCAATAGATTCATACTTTATTCCTTCTTTCTCGGCCCTAGGTTTGCGGTTTCGTGACCAATAAGATACTTTGGCACCAAAACCCTGAGCAATTTTAGCTACGCGGTAGCCAATCCGACCTAGACCAATAATGCCAAACTTTTTGTCAAGAATTTCGGAGGTTGTGAAGCCATCACCGGAAAAATCACTTTTACGGGCAGTTTTCTTTGCATCTTCAAGGCGTCGTAAATGCTCCAAAATTAAGGCAAACACCCATTCGGAAACAGATTCCGTGGCGTATCCCGGAATGTTGCAAACAGTAATTTTTTTACTTTTGGCGTACTTTAAATCAATCGTTCCTGTACCAGTAGCTAATAGTCCGATATATTTAAGTCGAGGAAGACTGTCGATTAGAGCTTTATCCACTTTATTGAAGCGGGAAAAGAGGCAATCAGCATCAGGAACAGGCTCAAATACAACTTTCCCGGATAATTTTTTAATTTTATCCCAAACTTCGTTGTCTAGATTCTGTTCGCTAAATCCCGTGACAAGAATTTTATTGAACCTAGCCATAACTTTAGTTGCTCTGATTATAGCATCTATAGCAAATTATGGGGATCTCGCCATAGCCTTCGGCAGCCGACCCCAAACTTTGCAGGCTCTGGTATAATCTAATTATGAATTCAAAAGGGTTGCCGGAGATATTTTTGGGTGTTGTCTCAAACTCTAAAGGCGGGGTTTTGATCGTTCATAGGGTTAAAGAGGAAAAAGGGACCGGCCGTGCTATCCTTTCTTGGGCTTTCCCTGGTGGGGATAGGGACTTTGAAGGCCAAACAAGGGAGGAATTTTTAGTTAGCAGACTTCTCGCGGAAACCGGATACAAAGTAATACCCGGAAAGGTTATTTCTGAAAGGGAGCATCCTGACTTTCCGGTTTATGTTTATTACGTAGGCTGCAGTTTGGAGAAAGAGGAACCGGTGCAAAGTCCTTCCGATCCTGATGTTGAAAATGCAAAATGGGTAAAGCTAAGTGAAATTCCAAACTATTTTACTTCCGACTACGATCCTAAGGTTAAAGAAGCCCTGGCAAAAATATCCCAATGACAGAAGGACAGAAAATAACATATCCGTATGAGAGGGGTGTGGATATTCCCAAAGGAGCCTCAGGCGAAACGTGGGAGTTTGTTGTGAATAGGGGAAAGGAACTTCTTGCCGACACGGCGTTTGTTACAGGAGCCAGTTTTACACAGAAAGATATAGATTCGTTGAAGCAGTATTATCAAGAAGTTTTTGATTATCAGGACAAGAAGTTTGGTGCGGATGGTGCCGTTTTTAACCGATCTTTAAGGGAGCATCTGCTTTTGGCGGAAAGAATTGCCCAGGAAGCCGCTCCGATTTTAGGAATTGATACTTATTTACTCCAGGGGGTGGCTTTGACTCATGATTTTGGAAGGATCTTCTCTCATAGAAGGGGCAGAAATAATGCGATTGAGAGGGTGCTATCTCAAAAAATTGGATTTAATCGTGCTTTTACAAAGCTTCTTCCGCCGGACACGCTTTGGACGGATGTTCAGGAAGCTCCCTTAAAAGACAGGCTCCAAAAAATTACAACGGAGGATGGGGGAATTGTCGGGGCAGTCAAACTTATTGATGTTTTGGCAAAATGGGAGAACAAGCCGGAGGGGAGACTAAGAAAATGGGAATCTGTTATTTCCAGTTCCCGCGCAGGCCAGCACTCCCCGGAAAAGAAAAAGATGTGGCCGTCAGAGTTAAAACGTCAGAGGAAAATAGCTTCTAATGAGGGAAATGAGGCGATAGCGACAAAATATGAGTATTTGAAAAATTGGTTTGAAGGAAAAACGGGCCTTAAAGTGAATAATTTTGTGCGGCAAGTTGAAAAATCGCTTGCAGACAGGCCCCTTAAAGAAAGCTGGACTTAGAATTTCTACTGTGTTGCTGCTGGGGGAGTGGCTTCTTTGGGAAGAGTAATGGGAGGCTTAACATTTGATGTTGCGGCTCCCTGCGGCGCTTGTAAATTTTGAGATGTAGTGGCAGTGGAAGCCGGTTTTTGTTTTTGCAAATCACTTAAGACACTTTGAGCTGTTTTGTAATCTTGTGAATCCTTGGGTAGGAGACTAATAACAGTGTTCATTTCGGTAATTGCGTTGTCATAATCTTTCTTGGCTGCATAGGCGACAGAAAGGTTGTAATGGGCGTTGGCAAGATCCGGCTTGGCAAGAACTGCAAGCTTAAATGCATCAATGGCCTCGTCGTATCTTCCAAGAGCATAATAAACGCCTCCAAGAGAAATTCTTAAGCCTGGATCGGTTGGATCAAGCGCAACTGCTTGAGTATAAGTTTGTATTGCAAATTGATCCGCGCCCGTTGCAAACGACATGACACTTCTATAAATCTGGCCCAAAACTTCCCAGTTTCCGGCCCTACCGGGATTTAGTGTAACCGTAGCTTTTCCTTCGTTAATTGCTTGCTGAACCAACTGGGTGATAGTGGTTTTATCGGCGTCGGTAATATCTTTTTTACCGGCAAGGTTTCCTGCCAACGCCATGTCAAGCTGGGCCAGGGAGGCGTGATATCTGTCTACCTGTGTATTTTGATTAATTGCTTGAGTCATCAGGTCATAAGTACTCTTGGCGTCGTTTTGGGAAAGCGCGTCAAGGGATTTGTTATAAGTATTTTCTGCCATTACCCACTTGGTTCCCAAGAAGTAGAAGACGCCGAGGCCGGCGAGAATTGGCAAGCATACCAGAATTACGGCGCTTTTAGCGGAGGATTCCGCAAGAATGTTCGTATTTTTATTTTCCGACTCGGAGATAACGGCGAGGAGTACAAAAAGAAGGGTGATTAGAACCGGCGCCGTGGGGAGTGCCGCAAAAAGAACAAGCAGGGCAATCACCGGCAGGAATTTAACATCAAATTTTTTAACGACTGTCTTGTAGATTGCAAAAAATAGTGTTGCAAAGGCGAAAAGACCCACGAAACCAAGTTCGGTGAGAGCTGTCAGGTAATAATCGGAGGCTGTTGTAAAACGCATTTGCCACAGATCAGTAGAATTATATGTAACAGGCCTAAATCTGTTGAATGCAGTAAGGTAATTGGCCGGCCCCGCTCCCCAAAGAGGACTGACTTTGAGAGTTTCGAGTCCAACCTGCCATGACGTACTAAAATCGGGAAGCTTTGGATTTTGTGATTGTCCGGGGAGAGCATTTTTAATTAAAACTCCCAGGCTTAAGATCACAACAACCGCGGTAACTACAGTAAAAAGCCGGAAGACTAAATCCTTTTGCCTGTAAATAAATTCCCCGGTAACTACCAATACCACAACTAAATAAATTATGGCCGGCAAACTTCCGCCAATCGGGTTAAAGGCGACAGCCTTTACAAAAGAGGGGAGGAACGGAATTTTACCCAAGATTCCTATTTGGGCAAAAAGGCAGACAACCGACAAAAGTATTCCGGAAACAATAATTGCAAACGAAACACCTTCCTTACTTTTTGCATCAAGCTGGTTAATTGCAAAATAAAGTATTGCCGAAGCAACTACCACTGTTGCGACTCCCGGATAAAAGAATGCCTCCATTTTGTTGGGAGTTACGAAAATAGCCGACAGTAGGTAGGAGATAACGATTAGGAAAACGGGCAAATCAAATTTACCGACCTTAAAAGTTAACGAGTTTTTAAGGACGGATTCTATTATCCAAACAATTACGGTAAGGCCGGTTACAACTGTAAGAAGAATTTCTTTGGGCAAAACATAAGTTGTTGAGGCAAAAGAGAAAACAAACACAGGATAGAGGACTATTAGAGAATAAACAAGATACTTTTTGATTATTTCAAGTACTTTTGACATGTGTTTAAGTATTTAGCATTTAGGTTTGTTTGTCAATAGGTCTTAAGATCAAAATATAGCTTTATATATAGTAGTATGCATTAAGACATACTTTTACCTCACTGCGTAACCTGTACAATCCACCAGTTAAAGTTGGCGTCAACATTAATTGCATCGGAAAATCCAACTATAAATTGTCCAGCCTGTTTGCTCTTAACATATAACACATTGTTTTGTGTTGAAGAAGTCGGCGTTACATAAACTAAAGTATAGTCGGTTACTTTCGGATTCTGTATTGTTATCTCAGACGTTCCTGCCGGAATTACTGCTTTCCCGATTGTTGAATTGGTTGTAATTACACCGTTAACAATAGTGCCTGCCTGTGTCGCGTCGGGCGCCGCAATCACGAACTCGGGTGTATTTATTACTCCGGCTTCTAGGTCGGGAGTCGTAATTTTGCCCGCCACCACCAAATCTCCCGCAATCTGAACATTTCCATGGGTGTCGATTGTCACAAGCCCCGCCATAATTTGGATAGGCGCCATGGCTAGACTTTGAATTTGCAAAGGTGCTGAAAGACTATTAATGGTATTTCCGTCCTGCCCAATTACCAAGTCAGAGCCAAGTGTTATCGAAGTTGTTACAGAAAGGGAATTGATGGCTGCTTGGCCTGTTACATACAAATCATTTGTAATAAGTTCTGCGATAGTTGCGGAACCGGTTGCGTTTAGATTTGCGCTAGCCGTTGCGGCAAGAAGTACCGATTGATCGGTGCTCACTTGGTTTAGGAGTTTTTGGATCTCATCAATGTTTTGGGAATGAACGGTACCGCTAAAAGTTGCGTTGCCTTGATTATCAATTGAGGCAACCTCGCCTCCGCTTGAGTTTTGAATGGCAAATTTACCGGAAGGAGTTGCCTCGGTTCCAATTTTAACTGTTACATCTGTTCCTCCAGGAATAGGAGAGATGAGAGCTGTTTGAATGTTGGCTGAAACTAGTCCAGATGTGATTAAAAGGTGATCAATAGTCCCTTGGAAAGCCATGAAGCTATTTGTTGCCAAATCGGAAGTTACAATTGCACCGGCTTTTATATTTGCAGCAACCACATTTGCAAAATCTGCAATAGTATCAACAACTACTGTATTTCCATCCTGGGTTTGGGTAAGGCGGTAGTCCTCTGTATCGGGATTTTTATCAATGGAGAGTCCGCTTAGATCCGTAATTTGAGTTGGATTGTACCAAGTTTGATTAATATATACGATTATAGTCGAAATGGAATTGGGATCAGTGCTGGAGTATGCGCCGAGAGCTGTGCCAACGATATTTCCGGCCTTAGTAGCTTTCATAGCTACTCCCGGCAGAGAAGATGAGGTTAAAGGATCTCCAACCGAAATCGGGCCATTTTCTGTAGAAACTTTAACAGATACCCGGCCTGCAAGAGCTATGGGGACCCAAACGGCGCCATTGCTGGGTTGCGCCGAGCTTGATAGCCGCATTCCAGGATTGGCTGAGACTATGCCAAGAACCTGTTCTCCGGGTAAAGCTATTTTTACGTTTTCCGGATTTTGGGGATCTGCTGAGACCAAGTCTCCCGCGTCAAGCGATTGATCCATGGTTGGATAGTCTTCTGCATAGTCAAAAGCACCGGTTTCAAGCGAAATCGCATTCGAGAAATTGAACGTGCCGTAATGTCCGCTCTGACCTTCGGCTTGTGTGTTTCCAACAAATGATATGGCACCATAATTAGTTGATCCTGAGTCAAAGCGCAATGCATAAGAGTTTTGAGTGGTCTTCGTCCAGGTATAGACACTTCCGCTATCTGTTTCATTAGTCCCTATGTAGAGTGTGCCGTTATATTCCTGCATAGTTGAAACCGAATCAATATCGGTTTCCGCGCCAAAAGTACCAAGATCGGCAGCAGTCATACGAGTCCAGTTCTTATAAGTATCATTATATTCGTAGAAAGCGCCATGGTTGCCACTGCCGGTATCCTGGCTACCAGCATAGAGATGCCCGTTATAAGTCTGCAATACATAGGAATCCTGGTCGGCGGCAGTGTCTTCGGAGACGAGTTGCCCCTCCGCATAGTTAACCAAGTTGAAGTTTGTCACCGTGGTGTCAACACCTATGACACCGGCAGGCAGCCAACGGAAAATACCGCCACCACCACTGGTCTTGGAAACCGCAACATACAATTGGCCATTCCAAACCTTCATAGAAGTTACATCTATCATTGAAGAAATAGCGCCAAACGTTCCTGGGGTAGCATTCAAGGCGGTAATGGTGGTTCCCACACCGCTGTACACGCCCACTGTGGCAGTGGTTGACCCTGTGATAGTTCCGATGAACAACCGACCATCATAAACCGCGAAGAAGGCTCCATCCTTGTTCACAGCCGATTCCGCCGCTAGTTTACCGTCTGTCGCATTAATCTGGGTGAAGACGGCGCCAGCACCAGTACCTCCATCATAACGACCGATTTCTAGAAGATTTGCCGTCTGAGTCGCCACATACAAATTGCCGTTAAATACCACCAAATCCGTATAACCGTTAATACCTGTCTGACTCATACCCGATGTCCCACGAGCGGAGTTAACCAAGGTAAAGTTGTCGCCAGTTGATGCTGTATCAGCCGTGGTGCTGTAATATAAAGCACCGGTTGCGGAACCTGTTTGGGATCCGATCCAGAGAGCCCCATTAAAAACGGTCATGACAAAGGCGTCGGCGTCAGCCGCCGAATCGTCCGAAACAGCTTTTCCAAGAGTTGCGCTTGTCACAAGGGTCCAAGTTGTACCACCATCGTACCGATAGACTCCGGCCAGATTAGTCTCTGCTGTTGAGACGAACAATTTACCTTTATAGACTACAGAGGAGGCAACTTTATCACGGGCGGTTTCTGCTCCGAATGTACCAGCTGCGGGGTTTGTTGTTACAGTATCACTTCCGGTTTCTTCCGAATCGGCCTGAGCTCCAATCGTTACCGTACCAGCTACATCTAAAGCGGAAGTTGGAGTCACTGTCCCAATACCGACATTACCATTTGCCAGTACTTTAAGTCCTGTTGTTCCACCACCTGTTAAAATTCCTGCCAGGGCAAGATTTCCACCCTGGACTTCTTCAAGTGATAGATCATCAAGGGTGAAGGCTTGTCCCGATGTTAAGGTTGTTGAAATAATAAAGTCGGATGGAGGGTCAGCTGACTGGAAGTATGTAGTGTGAGTTCCATCTGATATGGTTAAAGCAGTGTCTGTTGAAGCAAATGATGTTGTGATAGATGCAGTTGGAGCATTTGCTGTTCCTGAAACTGTATAAACAAATTCATACCACCTGTTTCCAACTCCGAGAGTATTCAAGTCTCCACTTGCTTGCTCAATGGTGGATTCCCCTCCATTAGAGTATGCACAGGTAGCTGCATCAGAATCTAAAATACAATCCTCAGTTTGTGACCAGGATGATCCAGAATCCAGTGTTCCATTTGTTAAACTTTCATCTCCCAAAGTTCCTGCATCAGCAACATCAACATTTCCTCCAAAGACAGATAACGATTGGGTTGGGGAAGTGGTGCCGATGCCGACGTAGCCCAATGAGAAGTCGCCGTAGATAAGAGTCGTATTTTGGTTATTGGCAATATATAATTTATTATCACTGCCGGATTCGAGCTGGCCAGCCTCATACCCGATGAAGACGTTCCCCGACCCGCCATTATTCTGGCCAGCCCCGTAGCCTAATGCAACATTATTGCTTCCGGTTCCGCCGCTAAGCGCATTAGCTCCCAGCACAGTGTTAAAATTTCCCTCCGTGTTTCCACCAAGCGCATAGTATCCCAACGCAACGTTATTACCTCCATACGTGTTAGAAGTAAGCGCGTCCAATCCTACTGCAGTGTTTGTGGGCCCTTCCGTGTTAGACGCAAGTGCCCAGTTTCCTACTGCAACGTTGCCCCCTGCGTTGCTTAACTGAAGTGCATTGTTTCCTATTGCAACGTTATCCGATTGGCTTGTACTTGAAGCAAGCGCATAGTATCCCAGCGCAATGTTATTACTGCCAGAGCTGTTTGAGTGAAGAGCCCCCTCTCCGAAAGCAGAATTGTTTGTACCGGATGTATTTGAAGCGAATGATTCCAATCCGAGGGCGGTGTTGCCCAATACATCTCCGCCAAGCGAAAGGGCGGTTGAGCCGTCATAGCCGGTGACTTTCAGAGCAGGAAGAATGGACGAAACTTCTTTGATAGAGACACTATCAAGAGTCCAGGTGTCTCCGGAATCGTAATTGTAATCATCAAAAGTAATAGTTTCCGTCCCGGTATAATCAGTTGGGAAATATACAGTTTGCGTGCCGTTGGAAAAGGGACCAGAATTATAATAGGGGGGATAATCATTTTCTAAGTAAAATCTCATGGGCGCGTTGGCATCCGAGATTGTGAACGTGAGTAAATAGGCGTGTCCTGCTGTTGTTGAAAATGTTGTAGATAGGGAAGGATCACCCTCACCTCCGTCATAGGTGCTGACGACGTTTTGTGATCCATACGTGACATTATCGCCCAGTATCCACCCGTCGGTGCCATCATCGAATGTACCGTTTGTAACTAATTCCGTATCGCCATATGTCGCTGTACCATTGATTTCCAGTTTTGCTCCCGGATTTGTTGTCCCGATGCCGACGTTGCCTGAAGAATCAATAGTTAATCTTTCCGTTCCACCAGTCGCCAAAGCTAACTTGTCAGCCGCCAAGGTATCCAAATAGGTATCAGTATCATCTTGGAAAGCAAACTTGGTTCCCCTTATTTCTCCAACTACCTCTAAAGCTATTGCTGGATCGGTTGTCCCGATGCCGACGTTGCCGCCGTTATACCAAATTAGACCTTCTGCTGAAGGTCCACTCCAAATATCACCCACGTTAACAGTCCCGCCAGCTAAGCTCTTCCACTCATCTCCATCAAAATATCGATAATATCCATCATTCACATTATCAATGAATTGCAATTTACCATCATCCCCAGTAAGCCCAGTATACGTGCTAAAGATGGCGCTTCCCTTCACATGCAATTCTGCCCCCGGCTCCGCCGTTCCAATGCCGACATTGCCGGTTGAAGTATCCACATATAATTGATTTGTGTTAACCGCCAGGTCTCCCGTTCCGGAAAGGCTGATATTTAAGTTTTGTCCGGCCGTTGGAGTTAAAGTTAGTGACCCACCCGTTCCTGTTCCGGCCAAAGTTAGTCCGCCAGTTGCGTCAACTGTAGACGACCAGTAATTGCTTGCGTCATACCCAAGTCTTAATTGTTCGGTGGTGGAGACAACGTTTAATTGTCCGGTAGGACTTGTTGTCCCAATGCCGACGTTGCCGGAGTGGTCTATGACAAACTTTGTCGTTCCTGACGAGGATGCCGTGAATATCGCCTGATCACCGGTTTCGTTGAGTATCACAAGCGCTTTGCCGACGACAGCACCGGAAATGTCAAGCTTGCCGACCGGTAATATATTACCGATCCCCACGTTGCCGCGCTGGGCCGAACCGGTGTTGGCCATAATTACATTTCCCGGTCCGCCGTTTCCCAGACCGCCATACATGTAAATATCACCACCATTAGTGGCAACCTTATTATGAACCAAAAATCCAACAAAATAATCATGATACGTCTCTACTTCAATGTTATAAGTGGAAATTTTCTCATAGACTTTGGTAACTTCAATAACTTTTTCTCTACTTCCCTGATCTCCTACGACTGAATCACCGACTTGTATAGTACCGGCTTCCTGCCACGAACTTTGATTCACATAGACAGGATGATTGGGTGTAATTTTTACTTCATGGTTATTATCTGTTTTGAGAATTAAATAATAATCACCCATTTGTTCCGGTGTATGGTAAAAAGTTTTCGTAACCAGGGCGTGAGTAAATTCTTTCTTTTCCGTGTCATAGGTTTTTACGGTATCTCCGATTTGGACGGTTTCAATGTTCTTTTTGCTGCCATCACCGAGAGTAATTTGTGTCCCGGCAGCAAAACAGGAGGCATCATTTCCAATAATTGATAATTTATGTGCCGTGTTGCTAGAATTTACAGGAAATCCAATTACCCGATCGGCTCCATTTGAAAAATATAAGTCACCGGCAATTTCCAGTTTCGCTCCCGGACTTATTGTTCCAATGCCGACGTTGCCGGTTGAAGTATCCACATATAATTGATTTGTGTTAACTGCCAGGTCTCCCGTTCCGGCCAAAGTTAGTCCGCCAGTTGCGTCAACTGTAGACGACCAGTAATTGCTTGCGTCATACCCAAGTCTTAATTGTTCGGTGGTGGAAACAACATTTAGTTTTCCTGTTGGTCCTGTTGTCCCAATGCCGACGTTGCCAGCAGTAGAAGTAAAAAGAGTGGTAGAACTGTTATTTATAAAAACAGCCAGGTTGTTTCCATAATAATTAGCGGTAGCTAAATCAGCTTTACCATCACCATTGAAATCAGCGGAGGTAACAGATTGTGGACCACTACCAACACTCGGATAAGTAGTCCCGGCACCAAAAGTACCGTCACCATTATTCAAAAAAACAGTCAGGTTGTTTGAATCAAAATTAGCGCTGGCTAAATCAGCTTTGCCATCACCATTGAAATCAGCGGAGGTGACAGATTCTGGAGTAACACCAACACTCGGATAAGTAGTCCCGGCACCAAAAGTACCGTCACCATTATTCAAAAAAACAGTCAGGTTGTTTCCATAATGATTAGCGCTGGCCAAATCAGCTTTGCCATCACCATTGAAATCAGCGGAGGTAACAGATTGTGGAGCAACACCAATAGTCGGATAAGTAGTCCCGGCACCAAAAGTACCGTCACCATTATTCAAAAAAACAGTCAGGTTGCTTCCACCATAATCAGCGGTAGCTAAATCAGCTTTACCATCACCATTGAAATCAGCGGAGGTAACAGATTTTGGATAAGTGCCAAGAGTCGGATAAGTAGTCCCGGCACCAAAAGTACCGTCACCATTATTCAAAAAAACAGTCAGGGTAGCATTACCCCAATTGGCGCTGGCTAAATCAGCTTTGCCATCACCATTGAAATCAGCGGAGGTAACAGATTCTGGATGAGTGCCAAGAGTCGGATAAGTAGTCCCGGCACCAAAGGTGCCATTACCATTATTCAAAAAAACAGTCAGGTTGTTTGAATCATAATTAGCACTGGCCAAATCAGTTTTACCATCACCATTGAAATCAGTGGAGGTGACACCGCCTGGACTATTACCAACACTCGGATAAGTAGTCCCGGCACCAAAAGTACCGTCACCATTATTCAAAAAAACAGTCAGTTCGTCGCCATTAGCGTCAGTGCTGACTAAATCAGCTTTACCATCACCATTGAAATCAGCAGAGGTGACAAAGCCTGGATGAACACCAGCCAAATAATAAGTAGTCCCGGCACCAAAGGTACCACCAGAAGTAATATTGAGTTGACCAGCCTGGATAGAACCAAGGTTAATAAGATTACCAGCAGCAGTCAGATACTGAAGACCACCAGCACCAAGTCCTCCTGAGGAATTAAGATAATTACTAAAACCATAGACACCAGATAATTGATTATTACCAGCCAGAACCAGATTATCACCAAGAATAGAACCAATGACCTGAAGTGGACTAAGAGGAGAAGTGGTACCAATGCCAACGTTGCCATTTTCTACAATCAATCCATAGTTATTGGTTCCACCTGAAGCAGAGAAGTAACCTCCGACATTAGTTGAATCTGTTCCGGTATGAGTATTAGTTGCATATAGTCCATAGGTAGTTTGAGTATCTGTAGAATTATCTCCGGCTGTACTTAAAGAAAGGACTTTCTGGGTATTGGAAGCAGCAGCGGTGCTATTAACCGATAAAGAAGCAAGACTTCCTGAAGAGAGGGAAGTGCTTGAAGCAGTTAACCCTGTTTCTGTAGTTAGAGAATCCCAAGCCCAGGTAGTCGTATATGCGCCCATGGCTAAAGATAAATCATCAGTAGGATTAGTTAATGCACTCCAAACACTTGAACCACCACCACCGCCTATATTAGTCCAATCACCGCCGCTATTTTTCCACTGAATCGTACCGGAATTATCTTTTAATCCATAACCATCTGTTCCGTCCGTATCACCCCAATTGATATATCCTTCTTCGGTTAAACCAATATTGCCATCGACATCTAGCTTGTGATCTGGGGTGGTATCCCCAATGCCGACGTTGCCGTTAGCTAAAACCGTGATTGCTTCATTTCCTGCAGCCGAGACATGGAAGGGTTTAAGAGTTGAATCGGTGGCAGTGGTTAGATTCAATAGATATCCTGTTCCGGTATTACTAGCTGTATCGGTTAGGTTAAAAAGATTATTTGAACCAGTCGTGGCATTCCATGTCCAGGTACTTGTATATGCTCCCATATTTAAAGTTAAATTATCAGTAGGATCAGTTAATGAACTCCAAGCGGTTGAACCGCTGCCGGCACCCAATGCTGTCCAGGAACCGCCGGAATTTTTAAACTCAATATTTCCGCCGTCGTCCCGGAAACCATAACCGGTGGTTCCATCCGTATCTCCCCAGTTAATATAAGAACCTGCATCTAGGCCGATGTTTCCCGCAACATCTAACGTGTGATCAGGAGTTAAATCCCCTATACCGACATTACCGTTGGCAAGCACTTTAAGTCCCGTTGTTCCACCGCCGGTTAATACTCCTGCTAAGGCAAGGTTGCCTCCTTGGACTTCTTTAAGTGATAAAGAATCAATAGTAAAAGCATCGTCTACTGCCATCGTGGTGGTGATAACAAAATTGGTTGGAGAAGCTGTTGATTGGAAATATGTTGTGTGAGTACCATTTGTTAAAGTAAGAGCTGTTGTTGCCGATGCAAAAGATGTTGAGATATAGGCAGTCGGAGCTGTTGAGGCTCCTGAGACTGTATAATCAAACCTGTACCACCTTGATCCGACTCCGGCAACAGCCAGACTTCCACTTGCTTGTTGTATAGTAGAGGGAGTTCCTGCCGAAAATGTACAAGTGGCTGCATCGGATGTCAAAGAACAATCGTTGGTGGCAGTCCAAGAAGTTCCTCCTGTCAAATTCGGATTAGTTAAACTTTCATCTCCCAAAGTTCCTGCATCGGCAACATCAACATTTCCTCCAAAGACAGATAACGATTGGGTTGGGGAAGTGGTGCCGATGCCGACGTAGCCCAATGAGAAGTCGCCGTAGATAAGCGCTTGATCGAAATAATTGCCAATATATAATTTATTACTGCCGGTTTCGTAAGCTCCTGCCCACTGCCCAAGGAAGAGATTCCCGGATCCGGTATCATTCATGAGGCCGGCATAGTTGCCTATTGCAACATTGTTGGTTCCGGTTGTATTATTTGGGAGTGCCCACGATCCCAGCGCAGTGTTAGAATCCCCCTCCGTGTTCGAAGCTAGCGCAGCCTCTCCCAACGCAGTATTATAAATTCCATATGTGTTTGCACTAAGCGCGCTCTCTCCTATTGCAACGTTGGACTGTCCACTTATGTTAGACAGAAGTGCGGCGTTTCCTATTGCAGTGTTGCTCATTCCTGTTGTGTTGAGCTGAAGCGCCTTGTCTCCTATTGCAACGTTTCCCTCACCAGTTGTGTTTGAATTAAGCGCATCGTATCCCAGCACACTGTTGTAATTACCCTCAGTGTTTGAGTGGAGAGCCCCTTCTCCGAAAGCAGTGTTTTGCTGGCCGGTTGTGTTTGAAGCGAATGATTCCAGTCCGAGGGCGGTGTTGCCCAATATATCTCCGCCCAGCGAAAGGGCGGTTGAGCCGTCCCAGCCAGTGACTTTCAGAGCGGGAAGAATAGACGAACTCTCTTTAATAGAGACATTATCAAGAGTCCAGGTGTCTCCGGAATCGTAATTGTAATCAGTAAAAGTAATAGTTTCCGTCCCGGTATAATCAGTTGGGATATATACAGTTTGCGTGCCGTTGGAAAAGGGACCAGAATTATAGGGGAAATAAATATTATCTAAATAAAATTCCATGGGCGCGTTGGCATCCGAGATTGTGAACGTGAGTAAATAGGCGTGTCCTGCTGTTGTTGAAAATGTTGTAGATAGGGAAGGATCACCCTCACCCCCGTCATAGGTGCTGACGACGTTTTGTGATCCATACGTGACATTATCGCCCAGTGTCCATCCGTCGGTGCCGTAATCGAATGTGCCGTTTGTAATTAATTCCGTATCGCTGTATATCACCGCACCATTGATATCCAACCTGGCGCTTGGAACTGTCGTCCCGATGCCGACGTTGCCGGTTGCATCAACAGCCAGCGCCTCGGTTGAGCCGGCCCTGACTCGAAGGGGAAGGAGAGTGGAAGAAACACCTGTTTGTATGTTAAGTAGAGACCCTGTTCCGTTTGCAGAGGCATCAGTTGTTAGATTAAATAGATTGTTAGTTGAAGTTCCGGTTGCCCAATTGAAGGTGGTTGTATGTGTTCCCATTGCCAGGTTTAAATTATCAGTAGGATTAGTTAATGAGCTCCAAGCGGTTGAACCGCTGCCGGCACCCAATGCTGTCCAGGAACCGCCGGAATTTTTAAACTCAATATTTCCGCTGTCGTCCCGGAAACCATAACCGTTTGTTCCGTATGTGGAACCAAAGTTCAAATACGTACCTGCACCAAGAGCAAGGTTATCTGCAAAATACGATTGTCCTCCGGCCGAATAAATGCTGTAGTTAGTGTCGGCACCTGTTACATTATCAAGATATAATCCGTAGGCAGTATGGGTTCCGGCTCCGGCGTTGTCAAGACTGGACAGATTGATTCGCTCGCCATATGTGTTGATTGTACCGCCGATAGCCATGTCTCGAATTACATTAATATAGCTTCCATATGTCTCATCGAGACCGCTATCAACATGTCCATAATTACTGGTGGCATTATAAATACCATATGTCGAACTGGCTGCAGGACCTGCTTTATTACTGACAAGAGATATACCTGTGCCGCTTACATAACCATATGAGTTAATTTGGGCACCCAGTGTGTTATCGCCTCCGTTTGCCTCAGTGTAAGATCCTGTATTGGGGGAGTAGAAATACCCGCCCCAATATCCTCCGTATCCGCCCACACCGACACCGAAAGTTTCGTCGTTGGCTACGCCAAATACACCGTAAATTATACTATCGGGATCGGTGGCAGTGGCATTACCGTATACGCCGTAAGTTAAGGATGCGCTGGTTGAGTTGGCATTGAAATAACCGCCGTACGCAGTTCCGGTATAACTGCCATCAGTTAAGTTGGCGTTAGCATAAATACCATAAATATCGCTTGAAGTAGTTTGGGTGTTGTCAATATTTACTGCTATTGGGGAAGCGGTGGTGGCAAAGGCACCCGTATTTGGAGTTGTCGAACCGATTGCACCTGGAGCTTCCCAAGTACCGCCTTCGAGGAAAGAGGCATTAATTGTTCCACTATTTGCGTAATCAAGCGAGGCTCCGGTATCAACAATCATTGTAGCGGAAGTATTTGTGCCGCTTGTGATTGCATCAAATGCGCTGGATCCACTGCCTCCGGCGCCTACTGCCTGCCAAACGGTTCCATTCCAAACATAAACTTTGTTATCTGTGGTGTTATAAACCAAAGATCCCGTTCCGATATTTCCCGGGTTTGTTACAAAATTTCCAAGTTTGATCTGCCCGTCAAATTCTGCATTTCCGTTTTTTACAAGTAGGGCGCGGGCATTGTCATCGCCTCCCAAACGGCTTAAAACCAGGCTTGCATAGTGAGAGCCCGTGATTCCATTTTCATTGAGTGTTAAATTTAATACGTCCGAAAGAGCTGTACCTGTTTTAATTATTGAAGCAAAATCTCCAGGATTTTGATTGATTGTAAAGTTTCCTGAGTTTTGAGAGTAGCCTGTTATATTCTTAAGCGCTCCTGCCGAAGTAACACGGCTGACGCCCGAAGTTTGCAGGTCGCCTCCCGCATTTATATTGCCGGAAGACGAAGCGTTTCCCAAGGCATCAACCGAGAATCGGGTGATAGGGTGTGATCCGCTTTGAAGCTTTAGCAGATAGTAACCGGTGGTGTTATTGGCAACCACTCCGTAGTAGAGGGAACCACTATTCAAGTTTGGCGCCGAGGCGCTTAGGAAGTTTCCTCTTGATCCTTCAAACAAGAAATTTGCTATTCCGCTTCCGTCAGGATTAATTGTGATATTTCCATTTCCGCCGTCAACCGATTTTATGATAACTGCCTGCCCTTGAACCAAAAGTTTTCCTGCCGAGGCATTGATAGCGGGGGACGCGCTTGCCAGATTAAGGGAACCACTGTTATCAATTACGGGTATTGTTAATTCTGTGGCTCCTGTATCCGGATTTGCCGGAAAGTATCCTCCCAAGTTTGCGGCAATATTAGCGGTTGATATCGGAATTCTTGCTGAAGCGGCTTCCGATCCTACTACCGGTTCCAGGAAAAGCTCACGGTTTTGGAAGAAAAGATCACTCGGGACTTGATCTAAAGATATCAAAGCGGATCCATTACTATCAGTTGTTACCGTCTGAGGATCACTTGTATAGAGTGCTGTGCCTCCGGTTTCGGAATTATAGACATTGAAAGTAATTGTTTGAGAACCTACCTGTGGTGAGCCTGCCGAATCCGTTAGCTTTAGACTGGCGTAAAGATTCCATTGAGTATTTCCCGTAATATTTGCGGAGATTGCACTTGCCGGGGTTGGAGTAGGCACCACTTGGGTGATTGTTTTGCCGCCAAGATTTGCGGCCATATTATTTATGAACTGAATAGGGAATTTTAACTTCCAAGTTAAAAGAAAAATAAGGATTATTATTCCAAAGGTTGTTCCCAAAATTGCCAAAGTTCTTAAACCGACGTTTTTGCGAGGAGTAGCTAGCATCGGATTTGCATCAATGTGACCTTCTTGTTCTGCCCAGCCAAAAAATTTATTAAGGGAGGCTGATTTTCTTTTAGCGGTTGCTGAAGAGGAGTTTTTGGATATTTCTTCCTGATATTTCTGAATTAGGTCTGGTGAGATTTTAGGTAGGACGGGCATAGTGGTTGGTTTCCAGCCAGGTCATGAACTGTTTAACATCGGATAGATAATTTTTGATTGTGTTAGGAGAAACCTTCTCAGTCTCAAGATATGATCTAAAATTAGCCATTACAGGATCAGTTGCCGGTTTTTTGTTTTGGTTTACGCTTATGTTTCCGATTCCGTTCATAAAATCAGAATCGATAACCTGAGCGGCTGTTAAAAATCTCGATAAATGTCTGAGCGTTGAGAGTCTGCGGTTGATGGTTTTTGGGGGAGCGGCATTTTCGTTCATGTAATCTCTGTACTCACGAGCTAAGTCATTGTTTAAAAACGGAACAATTTCGCTTAATGATTCCACATAAGACCCGAATGATCTGATTTTTAAAATTGCCCAACCCACGAAGTGACCTAAATCACTTCTGTAGTTTTTATGAGATTTCGGGGACAAGCCGAGTGAGTCAAGATATTTAACGAATTCTTTTTTGATTGAATCTAATTGTTTTTCGGGCATTTTTTCTCAGGCTAAATTATATTAATTATACTGATTAGACTATTATTAAAACATTTTAAGAGGCTGTCAATAGCCTAAAATAGTAATTAGAAATTAGTAATTAGAAATTAATTTCACGGAGAGTGTAGTATAATTACCGCATTGATTTTACGCACCTATGTTATATCATACTAGGTATTTGAATGCACCTATAACCATCATTTTTAGTCATTTTACACGATTTTTTCGTGCCTAAAAATTATTTGCGGAAATATGCGGGAATCCATCATAATATATTTTGCCCGCGGAAATCATGCGTAATCTTTTTCTTATAGGCATATCATAATATATCAAACTGATTTAGTTGTTGTAAAATCGCATTTTCTGAAAATTACAAAAAATTAGTATTTGAAGATATTGCTATAAGATGATAATTATCAATCACTTCTTTGAAGTGCTAAAAAAAATTAATGGCTTTTCGTTCCGAAAAATTGGGAGTTATTTTTTCTTTCAGCCTGGGGTTGCAATTTCGCTCTTTTCGACTAGAATTTTAATATGGCGACTAAATATGATCATAGCAAAATAGAAAAGAAATGGCAAGGGGAGTGGCTAAAAGAAAAAGTTTTCTCTCCGCAGTTATCACGCGTTAAAAACCCTTTTTACAATCTGATGATGTTTCCTTACCCTTCAGCAGAAGGCCTGCACGTAGGAAATATGTATGCTTTCACTGGAGCCGATGTTTTTGGACGCTTCAACCGCATGCAGGGAAAGGATGTTTTTGAGCCTATTGGTCTCGACGGTTTTGGGATTCACTCCGAGAATTATGCAATTAAAATAGGCAGGCACCCGAAGGAGCATGCCAAGATATCCGAAAAACATTACTACGATCAGCTCCACATGATCGGCAACTCGTTTGACTGGGATAGAACTCTCGAAACTTACGATCCTAAATACTACAAATGGACCCAATGGCTTTTTATACAAATGTTTAAAAAAGGCCTGGCTTACAAAGGCAAAGCTATCGTTAATTGGTGTCCCCAGGACAAAACTGTTCTGTCTGACGAGCAGGTAATAGATGGAAAGTGTGAAAGATGCGGTTCAGAGGTCGAGAAGCGCGAGATGAGCTCGTGGTTTTTCAAGATTACCAAATATGCCGATAGGCTTCTTTCGAACATTGAGAAAATTGATTGGCCGGAAAAGATCAAGGTGGCTCAAAGAAACTGGATAGGCAAGTCTAATGGCATGCTTATCAATTTCAAAAAAGAGAACGGGGAAGCTCTTCCGGTTTTTACCACACGCCCGGACACGCTTAACGCGGTCACATTCATAGTTATTGCTGACGAAAAGCTGTACAACGAGGAAAGTAAGGATAAGCTTGGTGAGTTTACGGGAGAGTACGCAATAGACCCTCTAAGCGGCAAAAAACTTCCTGTCTGGAAAACAAATTATGTTGCTCCGGGCTATGGAACCGGAAATGTAATGGGAGTTCCGGCCCACGACGAGCGTGATAGGGAATTTGCTGAAAAGTATCACTTAGATATAGTGGAAAAAGATCCCGATGAGTCTCTTTGGGCAAGAGTTGAAAAGATGGGTTGGGGCAAAAAACAAACAAATTATCATCTTCGTGACTGGGGAATTTCCCGTCAGCGCTATTGGGGGCCACCGATTCCTATGATTAATTGCAAGGGTTGCGGCTGGCAGCCGGTTCCTGAGAGTGATTTACCTGTCCTTTTGCCGGATATTAAGAATTTCAAGCCGGAGGGGAACGGAACAAGCCCGCTTCATAATGCACCCGAAAGTTGGAAGAAAGTAAAATGCCCAAAGTGCGGTAAAGACGCCGAGCGTGAATTAGATGTTTCTGATACATTTTTAGATAGTTCGTGGTACTTCCTAAGATATCCGTCAATCGGTTCGGAAACGGAGGATAAACTTCCTTTTGATCCTGAAATTACCAAAAAATGGCTGCCGGTAAATGCTTATATCGGCGGAGCCGAGCACGCCGTGCTCCACTTGATGTACGCACGGTTTGTAACCATGGTTCTTAAGGATTTGGGTCTTTTGGACTTTGAGGAACCGTTTCCCTTCCTCTTTGGGCACGGACTCATCATTAAAGATGGTGCTAAGATGAGCAAAAGTAAGGGAAATGTGGTTAACCCCGATGAATACATCAATAAGTTCGGAGCTGATGCCCTAAGAACCTATTTAATGTTCCTGGGTCCTTTTGATCAAGGCGGAGATTTTAGGGATACAGGTATTGAGGGAATGGGCAGATTTCTTGGCCGTGTTTGGAGACTATTTAGTTCGGAAGTCAAAGTGCAGAAACCTGAGGTCAAGGTAAAGCTGCACCAGATAATTAAAAAGGTAACGGAGGATATGAGTAAATTTAAATATAATACTACAATAGCTTCAATTATGGAGCTTACCAATACAATTTCTGCCTCGGGGGCAGACACTGAAAGTCTTAAAACCTTATGTCTTCTCCTGGCTCCGTTTGCGCCTCATATGACGGAGGAGCTATGGGTAGAGTACCTGCACATGCCTTTTAGTATTCATAAGGCTCCTTGGCCTTCCTACGAGCCCAAGTATATTATTCAAAAAGAGGCGACGCTTGTTATTCAAATTAACGGCAAAGTCAGGTCCCAGTTGGTTATCGGTAGCAGTGATGCTGCCGATAAAGAAAAGGTGGAAAAACTCGCCAGGAAAGACGAAAAAATAGCCAAATACCTTGATGGGGTTAAAATTAAGAATATAATTTTTGTTAGTGGAAAAATTCTTAACTTCGTCACGGAATAGAATTTTATTACTTCTTTGTGTTATCGGTCTGGTTTTAGTGGCGATAGGATTTTTCTTTTTCAAATCGGGTCTAAATTTTAGCGGGACAAAAGTTGAAGTCCTAAGTGGGTCGGCGGAAATTGATAATTCAAAAGATATAACGGTAGAAATCGCCGGGGAAGTAATAAGCCCCGGTGTTTATAAACTTCCATTAGGGAGTAGGGTAGACGATTTATTAGTTGCCGCGGGAGGTTTTTCAGCAAAAGCAGACAGAATTTGGACGGATAAATATCTAAACCGCGCAGCCCGTCTTACCGACGGACAAAAAGTATATGTACCTAACGTCAATCAGCAGTCGACTTCCTCAACTGCTAATAATGGTGGAGGGGATCAAACTACATCACCTACTTTTTCATCCGATAGTAACGCATTAATAAATATTAATACAGCGAGCCTGGATCAATTAGACTCTTTACCAGAAATTGGCCCAAAACACGGCCAAAGTATTATTGAACACAGACCGTACTCAAACGCCTCCGAATTGGTGTCCAAAGGGGCGATTACTCAAAGTTTACTGGATAAGATTAAAAACAATATTACCATTTACTAATGAAATATGTCATTTTGGGGGCGCTAATTCTTCTAATAATTTTCCGGTATTTTACCACCCGTCCGGTTTATAAAAATGGACAAACAGTAAGAATTACGTCATCCGTTTTATTCGATCCGATTAATTATTCAACGAGTCAATATTTGCGTCTTGCCGGACTGAAAATTTATTTACCGCTCGTCCCGGAAATTTCGTATGGCGATAAAATTACTGTTGAAGGAATTGTTAACGACGGAAAACTGGAAAGCCCGAAACTTATCAAAGTGGGGGAGCAAAAAACTTTTCTTTCCGGAGTCCGAAATTCTGTAATATCTTTTTACCAAAAAATTTTGCCGGAGCCGGAAAGCGGACTTCTTGCCGGAATTGTCATCGGCGCCAAAGGTGCCTTATCGTCTGATTTTTACAATCAAACAAAAATTGTCGGCGTTGCCCATGTAGTTGTTGCGTCGGGGACAAATGTTACTTTTGTAGTTTCTTTTTTGATGGGGGTTGCGACATTAATTCTTCCGAGAAGAAAAGCGATATTCTTTGTTATAGTTGGTATTATTTTGTACTTGTTCATCTCGGGGTTTGACGCGCCTCTCATCCGTGCCGCCATCATGGCGTCTATCCTTTTTCTTTCCCAGGAAACCGGCCGGCTTGTTAATGCTTGGCGGGTTTTAATTCTCACCGCGTCCCTCATGCTTATTTATAATCCTGATTGGCTAGTTGATATCGGCTTTATTCTTTCCTTTGTTTCCACCATGAGCCTGATGCTTTTTGAAAAACGGATTAGGACTTGGCTATCTAAGTTTCCTGAAGTTCTCAAAGAAGGCCTATCAACCTCTCTTGCGGCTCAAATTGGAGTGGCTCCGATACTGTTTGTTACATTTGGGCAGTTCAATATCCTCTCTCCCTTAGTTAATGCCCTGGTCCTTTGGACAGTTCCTCCTTTAATGATTCTCGGTGCGGTTGGAGGACTTTTTGGCTTAATCTTTCCATTCCTTGGTAAAATGGTTCTCTGGGCGAGTTTCCCTTTATTATGGTGGTTCGTACATATCGTTACATTATTCAACTTTTAATTTTAGTTGCCGTCGGGGTTATCCTCGCCATTTCTCAACTTCCTGACGGAAACCTGCACATTATTGCTTGTGACGTGGGGCAGGGGGATGCAATTCTTGTCACTTATAAAAATATTCAAATTTTGACCGACGGCGGACCCGATCAGGAGGTCCTTAATTGTCTGGGGCGCCATATTCCTTTCTGGGACAGGAATATTGAACTTATAATTTCCTCCCATCCTGATAGCGATCACTCAACGGGCTTGGTTGATGTAATAAAAAGATATAACGTGGATAAAATTTTGATTAATCCAATAGATCCTGGCACTGACATCTACCGACTGCTAGAAAGTGTGGTGGGGGGTAGGGGGGTGGGGGTAGTAAATCCCAATAGGGGTATGGTCCTTGGCCTGAATCTGATACATTTAGATATAGTCTCTCCGTCCGACGAGATGTTTTCCAAATTAACCATTAAAAACGAAGGGGATAAACTCGCTAAATACTCGATCGGCAAGGATACAAATTCATACTCAATAGTCTATAAACTTAGCTTCAAAAAATTCACAGGTTTATTCCCTGGAGACATTCCAAAAGAGGTGTCGGATATTTTGTCGACCGATATCGCTGTCGAAGGAGTCAACTATATCAAAATACCTCATCATGGTAGTGCCAACGGGTTGACACCAAATCTCCTCAAGGCCACCATGCCTAAAGTTGCGGTAATTTCAGTTGGCTCCAAAAACCAGTGGGGCTTTCCGGCACCCGAAATTCTAAAGATGTTGACGGATAATAATGTTACCGTTCTTAGGACCGACAAAATGGGAGACGTGGAAGTTATTACAGACGGAGAGAAGATTTGGTGGAAAAAAATGGTAGAATAGAAATATGATTAAAGAAGACCTTGAAAAAATATTAGGCTTTAAGGTGGAGGCAACCGAAAACCCTGACTTTGGTGATTATTCAAGTAATGTTGCTATGGTAAAAGCAAAAAAAGAAGGAAAAAGTCCAAAAGACTATGCAAACATACTTGCTGAAAGATTTATAAAAAATGTAGAACTTCAAAAATTTATTGATGGAATCGAAGTCAGAAGCCCGGGTTTTATAAATTTCTGGCTCAAAAAAGATACATTAATTAATAATTTGATACAGATTGATGAGCAAAAAGGGAAGTATGGATTCTCAAATCTTTTCAAGGGTCAGAAAATAATGTTTGAGTTCGCTCACCCCAATACCCATAAGGCTTTCCATATAGGGCATTTAAGAAATATAACAACGGGAGAAACACTTTCTAGGATTTTTGAAGCGAATGGAGCGGAAGTGATACGCGCTAATTATCAAGGAGATGTTGGTCTCCATATTGCTAAAGCTTTGTGGGGAATCAATAAACTGGGTTTTACCGATCCAAAAGAGGTTCGTGCCAGGGCAGAGTTTTTGGGCAAGGCGTATACACTTGGCGCTACAACTTATGAGGAAGATGAGAAGGTAAAGGAGGAAATTAATCAGATAAATGGCAAGATTTATGATAAAAGCGATGAAAGTCTGAACAAGCTTTATAAAGAAACTAGACAGTGGAGTTTGGATTATTTTGCTGAAATATATAAGAGGGTTTATACAGAATTTGACAGGCTCTATTTTGAGAGTGAAGTATTTGAAAGCGGTAGAGAAATAGCCAAGGATGCCCTTAAGAAAGGAATTTTGAAGGAAAGTGATGGGGCAATTATTTTCCCCGGATCGGAATATGGTCTTCATGACAGGGTTTTTATTTCGGGAAAAGGGGTTCCTACGTATGAAGCTAAAGATTTGGGTTTAGCCAAGCTTCAGTTCTCCGAATATAATCCCGATAAATTAATTCACACAGTTGGCCCTGAACAGAGTGCTTATTTTCAGGTAGTTTTCAAAGCACTTGAACTTATTGAACCGGAGACCAAAGGACGCGAAATTCATGTTCCTTATGGCTGGGTGAGACTAAAAGAGGGAAAAATGAGTAGTAGAACCGGAAATGTTGTTCTTGGAGAAAAGATTCTGGATGACGCTAAAGATGCAATCAAGAAGGCTTACAAGACAGAAGAGAAAGTGGCAGAAAAAATTGCGGTAGGTGCGGTTAAATATTCTTTTTTGAAAACCGGTTTAGGCCAAGATATTGCTTTTGATTTGAAAGAATCCATTTCCCTGGAAGGAAATTCCGGCCCCTATCTTCAATACACAGTTGCCCGTACCAATTCCGTTCTTGCCAAGTCCACCTTTAAAGGTGAGACCCTTAAAGGTGAATATAGTAATTTAAGTGGGGAAGAACTTTCTGTACTTCGAGCCTTGATTCGATTTCCGGAAGTCATTGAATCAGCAGCAAAAAGTTATTCTCCTAATCTTCTTTGCAACTATTTATATGACCTGGCGCAGAAATATAATGGTTTTTACAATAAAGATAAGATAATCGGGGGAGAGAATGAGGAATTTCGTCTTGCTTTAACAGCAGGAACCGGTCAAGTTCTGAAGAATGGTCTGAAGCTACTTGGGATTGAGTCTCCGGAGAGGATGTAGAGATTCTATTTCTTTTCCATCTTCTCAAGCCTTTTGAGGATCTCAAGCATGGTTTCATCCTGCTTTTCCAAATGAAGTAAAACTGCTTCTATTTCTTTTTCTGCTTTAATGTTTGTTTGGTAATCATGCTCGGCTCTTAGCTCCGCGTGCCGTCCCTGTAAATTCTGGCCGACCATGATTAACGGCAGAAAGATTAATTGTAAATATCCGGAGGAAATATACTGCACAACGGGAAGCGCCGGGGCAAAAAATATTGGAATTGTGACCAAAATCGCACAGATATAGAAGAATCCCATTGTTCCTACTCTTTTGGTGATATAAAGCGCCAATTTATCGGTTTTGGTTAGTCGGCTTTGGTGAACTTCGTTGGTATTAACGATTGGAGCAAACTCGCGTCTTATATCGGCAATTGTTCTGATCTTTTCCATGGCAGGCTAAACTCATGATATACTTTAGCATCATGGATTACAAACTGGAAACTCTCTCTTCGGGCCTCAAACTTCTTACTGTCTCCATGCCGAAAAGTGAATCGGTAACCCTAACTATCTGGGTAAAGACGGGGAGCAGAAACGAGGAAGAAAGAATACTTGGAATCAGCCACTTCTTGGAACATATGGTTTTTAAAGGCAGTAAAAAGTATCCGACCATGAGAGATCTTTTTGAAAAGTTTGACGCAATGGGAGCGGAACATAATGCAGGGACTACAAAAGAGTGGACCAACTTTTATGTAAAACTCCCAATCTTTGATATAGAGAGAGGCTTTGATATATTGTCCGATGTAGTTCTAAGACCCCTCCTAAACTCTAAAGAAGCCGAAAAAGAACGCAAAGTTATTTTTGAAGAAATAAAAATGGGTGAAGATATACCAATGCGGCACATTGCAGATGTTTTTGAAGAGTTAATTTATCAAGGAAACCCCCTTGGATCCGATATCATTGGAAATGTTGATAGCTTGAATAGGATTAAAAGGGAAAACTTCATAGATTACAGAAAAAAGCATTATTTTGGTGAAAATATGCTCGTTTCAGTGGCCGGTGGAGTAAAAGAAGAACAAATTTTGAAATTAACAAAAGAGTATTTTTCGGGCGTTGAGGAAAAACCGGAATTGATTAGGAAGTCTCCCTTCAAATTTGACCAAAAAACTCCGAGAGTCAGAATAAAAGATAAAAAAACCGATCAGGCACACTTTATTTTGGGATTTCCGTCTGAAGGAAGGAATTATAAGAATAAATATCCCCAAACTATTCTCGCGACAATATTAGGTGGGGGAGCAAGCAGCCGGCTATTTGCCGAAGTGAGGGAGAAAAGGGGACTTGCTTATGCAGTTAGCGGTTCAATGGACAGATATTCGGATGCAGGCTATTTTGGAGTTTATACGGGCTGCGGCATAGATAAATCCTGTGAGGCAATTTCCGTAATTTTGGATCAATGCTATGGACTCACTCAGGGAAAATATAAAGTTACCAAAAAAGAATTGGACAAAGTGAAGGGATATATAAAAGGCCATATAGCACTTTCCCTGGAGGAATCGGAAAATGTCAGCGATTTTTTTGCGGAACAGGTGCTTTTTGACAAGAATATTTACACTCCCCAGGAAGTTTTCAAAAAGATTGATGCGGTGAGTATAGAAGAAGTTTATTCCGAGGCTAAAAAACTCTTCGTTCCGGAAAAATTGAACTTGGCAATAATTGGTCCTTTCAAGGACAAGGAAAAATTTGTACAATTGCTTCGATGAAAGGCTTAGAATTTCCTGTAATAGGCACAAAAGTAGCGGGTTTAACCAAAAAGTTTGATTTAAATTCTCCACAAGGTCGCAGGGCTTATTTTGAGGTCAAAGCGGGGCCAGAAATAGAGAAAATCAAAAAATATTTGGATAAAAATACATTCATTGCCTATCTTATAGGCAAGAAAAACTCCGGTAAAGGAACTTATTCCCAAATTTTTACGGAAATTTTTGGTACTGATAGGGTTGCCTTGGTCTCCATAGGTGACGTTATTAGAAATGTAAGTATGGATTGGGATGATTTTAAAAAATCTCCCAAGTTCGAGCGTTTAAAGAAACTTTATAGGGGATACATTTCTTTTGCTGACGCTTGCGATGCTTTAATTGGGCGTTCTCAATCAAAATTGCTTCCTACAGAGTTTGTTTTGGCACTTCTTAAGCTCACAATAGAAGATCTTAAAGGTAAGACACTATTCATTGACGGCTTGCCACGCGAACTCGATCAAGTTTCTTATTCTCTCTATTTCCGTGATTTAATTGGCTATAGGGACGATCCTGATATGTTTATTCTAATCGATATTCCGGAGTCCGTGATTGATGAAAGAATCAAATACCGTGTCGTGTGTCCAAGATGCAAAAACACTCGTGGACTCAAGCTTTTACCAACAAGCAAGGTTGGTTACGATAAAAAACAAAAACAATTTTATTTAATTTGCGACAACCCGAGTTGTACCGGTAAAGAAAGAATGATACCAAAGGAAGGGGATAGTCTTGGAATTGGACCAATTCGTGACAGATTAAATAAGGATGAAGAGATTTTGAGAAAAGCATTTGCACTTCATGGAATTCCAAAAATACTCTTGAGAAATCATGTAGCCGTGGCAGAGTCATTAAAATATTTTGACAATTATGAAATTACACCAGAGTATTCATTTAAACTTAACGGTAATAAAGTTGAAGTAATAGAAAAGCCTTGGATGGTAAAAGATGATAATGGAATTCTATCAGTTAGTCTTCTGTCGGCTCCGGTAGTGGTATCGATGCTCAAACAGATTGCCGAAGTCCTCTCCTGAAATATAAATTTTTTGGGTCGGGGTGCTGGGAATTGAACCCAGTGTCTTTACGTCCCGAACGTAACGTGATACCGATTCACTACACCCCGGAATCTTATGACGGGGTGCTCAGCTTCGCTTACACCCCGTGATCTTTGTATTTTATCACCTTCTAAGTTAAAATTAACCGTAGCTTTGGAAACATGCCCTCGTAGCTCAACGGATAGAGCAAACCCGTCCTAAGGGTGAGATGACAGTTCAATTCCGTCCGAGGGCACACTATTTGATTGTCAGGGTATAAAGATTTGGGGAAGAGCTTTCCGCGCCAAGGTTTGTCAGAATCAATAACCTGGTAGTGTTGTTGAAGGGGAAGGCAAACGGCGTGACATAGGAACCTGAATAGATAACTTCTTTGTTTGTTCCGTCGTAGTCCATTATTATAATTTGTTCCGGTGTTGTTAAAAGTAGGTGGCGGCTAGTGGACATCCACCTTAGAACCGGTTTGGTTTGATCACTGATCAAGAAATTTCGATCCTCTTTGATATCGTAAACATACGTATGACCGTCTTGAATATCCCTTTCCTGTTTTTGGGTTGATGACCCGGGAAGAGGCGAAATTAAATTATCCGGAAGAGTTCCTGACGCGCTTGCTGTGTAAAGAATCATATTTTGGTCGGGCGAAAAAGTAAAATCGCTGGTTTTTCTGGTCAAAATATCGTTTAACTCCGGGGGCAAATTCTTAATCAAACTAGTGTCTTTTGCCAACTTTTCTTTTTTCCACCCGGCAAGGATTGTATCCTTCTGGCTGGCAATGTTAACCCTCTGATTTTGCGGCGTAAATGATCCGGTATCAAGTACTGATATACCGTTTGATGTTGTTAACATGATCTGTCTGCCGTCTGGAGAAAAGGAATACGTAGCGTTTGTTAGGTCTCCGTCAGTGATTCTTTTAGGATCATTTGAAAATCCCAAGGGAAGCGAAAAAGTGTCGAGTGTCCAAAGACCCACTTTGTCGTCGGTAATTCCCGTTGCCGGAAGCACCGTATAGGCAATTTTGCTTCCATTTTCAGACATAACTGGATTTGTTGCCCCCGATAGGGTTATGGGTGAGAGGGAAGGGACATTCCTAAAAAGCGATATCGAAGCCTGGGTCACTATCTCTTTATCAATAGTTAATCGTTTGTACCAACTAAAATAACCGTCCTTTTTAACTTCTACATCATAAACACCAGGGGAAAGAGAGAGCGTTGCGTTTGTTGCGGTTTTAAGGTTGCCGTCAATATAAACCGAGGCTCCGTCAGGCTCGGATTTTATAACTAAAATTCCATTAGGTTGAAACTTTAGGGCCTTGAAATCAAATTTGTAGCCTCGTGCGTAAAAGGAAGCAAACACGCCGACAGACCCCACTATTAGAATACCGATAATAAAAATCAGCAGGCGAATTTTAGCCATGAGGCTATTATACCATGACATGATATAATCCCAATTACTATGCTCCGCAAAAATATTGCCATTGATCTAGGTACTGCCAACACTCTGGTTTGGGTGGCCGGTGCAGGGTTGGTTGTAAATGAGCCCACGGTTGTTGCTATTTCGAGTGAAGATAATAAAGTTGTGGCTGTGGGGGAGGAAGCAAAGTTAATGCTTGGGCGTACCCCCGAGGCCTTAGTTGCCAGTAGGCCCATGCGCGACGGTGTTATTGCCGACTATCAGGTTACCGAGGCAATGCTTAGATACTTCATGGGTAAAGTTACCGGTAGATTCCAATTTTTTAAGCCCGAGGTCATGGTTTGCGTGCCTGCGGGCTGTACCCAAGTTGAGCGTAGGGCCGCCCTGGACGCAACCCTTTCTGCGGGTGCCGCACATGCTTACTTAATTGATGCGCCCCTCGCTGCCGCTATTGGAGCCGGAATTCCGGTTTCCGCCCCCTCTGGACATATGATAGTGGATGTCGGCGGAGGCTCAACCGAGGCTGCAGTAATTTCCTTGGGAGGTGTGGTTACTCATAAATCCGTGCGTGTTGCGGGGAACAAGATTGATGAAGCTATTCAAAATCATTTAAAAAAGAAGCATAATTTGATTGTTGGTGATCAAACAGCAGAAGATATTAAACTTAAAATAGGTTCGGCGATGCCTTTGGCCAAAGAGGAAAAATTAGAGATTTCTGGCCGGGATTTGGTTTTCGGTCTCCCCAGAAGTGTTGTCGTTACAGCCAGCGAGGTTACTGAAGCTATAAGGCCGGTTTTGATGCAAATTATTGGCGGTGTTAAGGCAGTTTTGGAAGATACACCTCCGGAATTAGCAGCGGACATTATAGATAAAGGTATTGTAATGAGCGGGGGAACGTCAATTCTTAGGAATTTTGATAAACTTATGACAGAAGAAACAGGAGTTCCGGCGCATGTCGCAGACGAACCGTTGCTTTGTGTCGTTCGCGGAACCGGTTTGGTACTTGAAAATATTGAACTTTGGAAAAGAAGCATCACGAACAAACGCTAGCTATGGGGTATTAGTCTTTTGGTGAAGAAGAAAGAGTTATAGGTACATTAATATCAATTTCCATTTACCAATTTTCAATTTTCAATTGAGACATTAAGTTCTTTGCTATTTTGATCTATAGTAATTGGTAACATGTGCTTAGATTAATGTAGATCAATTGAGGATAAGCCGAAAGCAATGAGGCTAAATAATGAACACAAAAAGTAGACATAAATGTTATTTCTTTTGTATTGAAATTTATGAGATTTCGCTTATAGTTTAATTTAAAATTGTAAATTTCAAATTGAAAATTTGTATTTAGTTATAGGTTGATTATATATGCGGTAAAAGTGAGGCTATTAACAATCTCTCACGAGATTATAAGATAATCAATCAAAATTTATCAAAAAAATTATGAAAAATAATAACGAAATGTCCCAAAATTACGTCAATATATTAGGAATTAAGGTGCTTAGCACAACTCTTCCTCGTCTGCTAACAGGCGTAAGGGAAAAAATAGCCCATAATAAGAAGTTTTATATAGTTACGCCTAATCCCGAAATTATTTTAGCCTCAACTAAAAATATTTTGCTTGAAGAAGCACTTAACTCCGCCGACTTTTCAGTTCCTGATGGAGTGGGTCTATCTTATGCTTCAAAATTTCTTTTTGGAAAATCACTGAATATTATTCCCGGGAGAATTCTTTTTGAAAAGTTAATCGAACTGGCAAATAAAAAAGGCTGGAAAGTTTTTCTCCTTGGGGGATATGGTCAAGAAGTCACAAAAGCAGCAGAAAATCTCCGAAAAAATTTTAAAAGCGTCAAGATTGAAGCCTTCGCGGGTCCAAAATTGGATAACCATGCGGATCCCGTGTTGGATCCGGATAGAACCTTACAAAAGGAAGCGCTCCGTCTCATAAATAGTTTTTCTCCGGAGCTACTTTTTGTCGCGTTCCAAAATCCCAAGCAGGAAATCTGGATTTACAGAAATCTGAAGTATCTTGATATTGGGGGAGCGATGGTTGTGGGAGGCACTTTCCGTTATATTGCGGGTATTACCCCTCTTCCTCCAAAATGGATGGAGCAGATGGGTTTGGAATGGCTCTATCGGCTTATTACAGAGCCACGTCGCCTGGGGAGAATCATTAATGCCTCAGTAGTTTTCCCTTTAAGAATCTTTTGGTTCAAAGTTACCAGAAGTTGACCACACTTTTTCAAATTTCTCTTTTGCTCTATAAAGTCTGCCTTCGACTGCGCGCTCGCTGATTCCCAAAATTTTACCGATCTGATTGTAGGAATAATCCTTCCAATATCTGAACCATAAAAGCTGGCGTCTTTCGTAAGGCAGTAAATTCAAACAATCGTTGACGGAGCCTTTTAATTCTTTTAATGCCAAACTTTCCTCAGGGGACAAACTACCTCTATCAATATATGTCAAACTATCAATAAGTGGAACAATAATTCCTGATCTTTCGTTAACTTGGTCGCGGTAGTAGTCCGAAATTTTGTTCAAGGCAATTCTACAAAGCCAGGTAAAATAAGAACTTTTGTGCTTAAAAGTTTTAAAACCGCGCCAGCCGGCTACAACCGTTTCTTCAAAAACTTCTTCAACCGCAGCTTGATTCCTCCCTAATCTTTTGGCAATAAATTTAAAAAGAGGTGTGGAAAATTTTCGATAAGCTTCATCGAACCATGGGTTGTTCATATCAGCTGGAACTAATTATATACCTTAATATTTTCTCTCCAAAATGAAGTCAATCATTTCTTTTAGTTCGCTCCTGGCAGGCTCATTTTTAAGAAATCCGAGTTCTTTATCAAAAATTTCCCTGGCCTTTTGTTTCATCTCATCGGCAAGTTTTTTAGTGTAGGTAACACCTTTTGTGTTGGCCAAAGTTACTTTCCCTTCCTTTTTGTCCTGTTCAAAGTCGAGTATGTCATCAACCAGTTGAAAACAGCGCCCCAGGTATAATCCAAATTCTGTAATCTTCTCAATTTGCTCATTTGTCGCTCCGGCGACTATTGCTCCCAGTCTCATGGGCCCGGCAATTGAGTAGTATCCGCTTTTTCCGTCGGCGACAAAGAAATACTTATCGTTATCAATTGTTTTACCTCCTTCGTTGGTCCAGATTTGTTCGATTCCCTGTCCCAGAGCCGTTCTTAAAAGCATTCTGTAAAATTCCTCACTGACCGATTTGTTGTTTTCATCATTTATTATTTTCCACATGATCATGTGCAGCGAGTCTCCGGCGTTAATTGCGAGTTCTGTTCCGTAAAGTTTGTGGAGTGTAGGCTTGCCACGTCTTGTCTCCGATTTATCTTCAATATCGTCATGGATTAGCATCCATTCTTCCGACAATTGCATTGCGGCGGCGGTTTTAATAGCTTTAGCTGCTTCAGCTCCGAATGCTTCGGCAATAAGGAGAACAAATGCGGGTCTAAGATATTTACCTCCTCTTTCCGGATAATCACGGTTTATTTTCCAATAAAGATTAACTTCTTTTTGGTACTTCGCGGGAACGGCGAATTGGGTAGGGTAGGCCGCGTCTTTCAAATATTTTTCAATTTCCGGCCAAACCAGTTTCTTTGTTTTTTCTAATATATCTTGAACCATCGTCGTATTATACCTCGCCGTGACACATTGTGATATAATTTTCCAATCATGTCAGATGAAATAAGTCTTCCCGCCGGCACCGTTGTCCCAAACCACATAGCCATGATTCTTGACGGCAATAGGCGCTGGGCACGTGCCCGCGGTCTTGAACCCTGGAAGGGGCACTATTACGGCTATAAGGCGGTTAACGCGCTTGCACATGCTACGCGCAGGCTTGGCATTCACACATTCACCGTTTGGGCTTTTTCCACCGAAAATTGGGAGCGTCCCAAGGAAGAAATAGATGAAATAATGAATGTCTTTAGGCGCGCTTTAAAGGAGACCGAAAAAGATTTTCATAAAGAGCATGTTGCCATGGTTCATCTTGGCAGAAAGGACAGGTTACCGGCCGATATAGCCTCGGAAATTGCAAGAATTGAAGCCGAAACGGTAATTTATGCCCCCGAGCACATCTTTAATATGGCGGTTGATTACGGCGGACGGGATGAGATAGTCCGTGCCGTCCGGAAAATAGTTAAAGATGGAGTTCCGGTGAAAGATATTGATGAGAAAAAGTTTGAAAAATACCTAGATACTTACAGCCAACCATATCCGGATCCCGATCTTTTCATTAGGACCAGTGGGGAACAACGCACGAGTGGATTTCTCCCTTGGCAAATGGCCTACACTGAATTCTATTTTGAAGAGGGACACTTACCCGACTTTACTCCCGACAAACTTAAAGTTGCCCTTTTGGACTATTCAAGGCGCAGGCGCAGGTTTGGGGGAAATGATGAGGTTGGACATTTTGAATTTGATCCCCAGGTTTTGGCACGGCTTGAGCTTAAATGGTGGAGACTTGGAAAGATTCCGGAGGGAACCAGACTTCGTGAATATGTTCTTGCACACATTAAAGAACAGTATGGACTTTCCAAACATCTGGCGGGGGAGGCGGCACATCTTTTGGTCGAAGCGATAGCCGAGGAAAACGATAACAAATTGGAAAAAGCCAAAGAAGATCTCAAAAAATTTTACACCCTTATCAAGGACGAAGTTAAACTGGCTTTTGAACCGGAAATAGTGGCTTCCTTGGAGGTCAGGATGCGGAATGAGAAAGGGGAGAGCGAGGACACCACAAAAGAATATTTGGCTGAAGTCTACAGAATTTCACTTCTCCAGGCTGCAAAAGCAGCGCACCTTAAAGTAATGGCCTCTGTTGAGCGTAATTTGGCCCAGGCGGGAATGGGGGAGAATCATTGGGTAAAAGCAGAAGACTATCTTCAAAAATATTACCGTGCCCTAAAAGAGAGAATTGCATAGAAAATCTCCTTGGAACAAATAAAACCAAAGGCTCTAGATAATGGAGAAGAAACCTAAAAGAGCTTAAATCAAAAATGAAGCCCCTTTTGGGCAGGGTTCAAGCCGCTATGGGCTTATCCGGTTTATATTTCAGGTCATCACCTCCTTTTCAAATACGGACAACTCGTATAAATATATCGTATCACAAGGATTCTACCCGGGGATAGTGATGTGTATTTCTTCGTACATAGCGTAGCTTTACACGGTGTTATATAATTCGGCCTATGTACATTCCCTCCACAAAAATTCTGGAAAAATATGCGGATGTTTTGGTAAATTTTGCCTTAGGCAGCGGGACCGGAATTAAAAAGGGTGATGTTGTTTTTCTTCAAGTTCCCGAGTGTGCAAAACCATTCTTGAAAGCTTTAAGGGCTGCTGTTCTTAAATCCGGTGGAAATCCAATAATAAATTACATTCCCGATGACCTTACCCGTGATTTTTTTGAGAATGCGAGTACGGAGCAAATAAGATTCCTCCCGGTAAAATATCTAAAAGGCAAGGTTGATGAAATGGATCATGTGCTCTCTGTCATTGCTGAAACCAATAGATACGAACTAAAAGGAATAGACCCCAAAAAGATAATGCTCAGTAATCTTTCCAAGAAACCTTATATAGATTGGCAAAATGAAAAAGAGAATAGGGGAAGAATGACGTGGACGCTTGGTTTGTATGGTACTCCTGCAATGGCAAAGGAAGCGGGAATGACCCTCAAAGAATATTGGAACCAAATAATTAGGGGCTGTTACCTCGATTCTCCTGATCCTGTTAAAAAATGGAAGGAAACCTTTAAAAGTATTGAAAAAATTAGAGGAAAATTAAACTCAATGGAGATTAATAAATTAAGGATTGTGGCTCCCGAGACTGATTTAACAATTGGAATAGATAAAAATAGGAAATGGTTGGGAGGAAGTGGGCGCAATATTCCAACCTACGAAATATTTATTTCCCCGGACTATCGCAAAACCGAAGGCTACATAAGTTTTAATGAACCACTTTATAGGTATGGGAATTTAATAAAAGGAATTAAATTGGAATTTAAAAATGGAGCCATAGTTAAATCTTCTGCTACCGTTGGGGAAAATGTATTGAAAGAAATGATTAAAACAAAAGATGCGGACAGGGTTGGTGAATTTTCCCTTACCGATAATAGGTTTTCAAAAATTACTAAATTTATGGCAGAAACTCTTTTTGATGAGAATACAGGCGGAAAATATGGAAATACTCATATAGCTCTTGGCTCAGCTTACAAAGATTCGTATCCAGGAAATGTCTCAAAAGTTAAAAAGGGAGCTTGGAAAAAGATGGGCTATAACGATTCCGTAATTCATACGGACATAATTTCTACCACAAATAGAAAAGTAACAGCAACACTTTCTGATGGACGCGAAATTGTTATTTATGAGAACGGCAGATTCACTTTTTAGTAAATTGGCTATTGACACATCTGAACTACTTTGATATTTTCTGACCAAGAAAGATAATGGAACCGAGTACCAAAAAGAAAGTTAGATTAGAAAATCTTCCCGATCTTCTCACAGTACGGGAAGTCGCGGATATTTTAAGAGTTTCACCTCTAACTATTAAAAGATGGGGAAAAAGGGGAAAGCTTCCCGCGATTCGTATAAACTCTCGAGGTGATCGTCGTTACAAAAAAGAGGCCGTCCTCTGGCTTTTGGGAATGCAAGGAAAAGAAGAGTAGACGAGCGCATCTTACCCCATAACAAAACTCATCACGCCTGATTTTACAACTTCTTTGAAAATATAGTAATTAGATTAATATATTAATTTGAGTAAATGCGTTTATGCCTAAATCCATATTTTTGAGGCTATTTTCTGGATAATAAATTTAGACAAACCTTACAAGATTTGACTAAATGGCTATTGACAAAGTTTCACAAAAGGCTTTTCATAATAGTATGAGTAAGTTATACAAAGTTGTATAAACTTGTAAAAACAAGCTCAAAATATACCTGCCCATGCCTAGCAAGAAGTTTTTTTCTGTTAAAGAAGCCTCAAAAATAATTGGGGTTTCGACTAATACTGTTTACAAATACCTGGACGACGGAAGTCTTAAGGGAAAGAGGATGGGCGGCCGCGGACGTTTTAAAATTCCTTTTTCCGAATTGGCTCCATATTTTTCCAAAACAATTCCAAATGAAGTTACCGAAGTTGTTACCGATGAAGTTTCGGAAAATGAAGTTCCTAATAACAAATCTTCATTTTTTGGTTCCATCTTGGAGACGGTCTCAATTGGGCTCAGTGCTTTATTGATCCTTTGGGTATTCGGCAGTGTGACGCTGGGTACTGAACCTGCACCCATGAAGAATGTTGGAGATGCAGTCCTAAGCTATTCCGGCAGAACTTTTTCCGGATTCGGAAACTTGGTCTCACAACTAATGCCAGCGAAAAAAACCGAAAACCCAGAGGTTGCCGGCGCGAATGTAAGCGTACCAACTACCCCCCCGACAGAAGCGGTTCCAGAACAAAAAACTGCAGATTTAAATTACAAACTTAAAGATACCGAAAGACTAATTTATGAACTTTATGTAAACGCGCAGTCTCTTGCGGCGGATGCGCAAAAATTGCTTGGTAAAAGTAGAACCCTAACGGCAGCGGAACTGAATGATCAACTGGTCGGTATGTCACAACTTTTGGGTTCGTCTTCGGGGACAGTGGATGAAAGCACAATATATGCCCAGGTAGGGAGGCTGACTGATTCATGGAATTTTCCTGCTTTGGATCCTCTAGAAAGGTCATTAGATCAAGTAAGTTCGAGTCTTGATCGTTTGTCCCAAAAAAGTCTTGGGGCATTTACAAAACCTGAAGTCAAAGATCTAAATGACTTAGTTGCTCAAACGGATTTATTGCAAAGGCTCGTAGGTACTATTACGGATACCTCTGCCGAACCGACTGTTTTTGGAAACTTAAGAAAGGCAGATGCACAAGTCGCGGCGACTCAAGCCCCAGCCGCAACCCCAGCAATTCAAGTAGCACCGATAGTCGAAGCAACACCCACACCTCAAGTGGCTATAGCAACTTCTCAGGCCGCTCCAATCGAGCTAACACCCGCTCTATCCCCTCAAATGGCCGCAGTAAGTACCCAAATTCCGATTCCAACGCCGGTTCCAGAACCAACTTCTGTTCCTCAAGTGGCCGGAGTTGCCACACAAGCTATTTTGGCTACGCCGACACCAACTTCTGCTCCTATCGCTTTATCAATTTCCGTTTCTTACAAGTCTATTATTGCGGGTGCCGCTAACGTAATAACACCCGATGTGCAAAGAATTATCGGAGCAGTGATAAGTATCTTGGCCGTTGGGGCTTTGTTGATTTATTTACTGATACTATCTAGGAATGTCTTGCTACGCATTATAAGGGGTTTTATAAGAGGTTTTTACAGGGTCGTGGTTGCAATTGTAATGTTTCCGGTGAAAGTTGTCCGCAAAGTTTGGGCTCTTGTCACTTCAGTGGTCAGTTTCATCATCTCGGTGGTGACTTCTGTCAAAAAGACTTTAGTGTCTATCGGGAAATTTATATTTAGTATCCCGGGGAGAATCCTGGTTTTTGTCGTCTCGATCGTCGTCTCCATTAAGAAGGCCATAGTTCATACCATAAAAGTCATTGCTGCTTTCATTGTTTCCATAGCAAATGGTTTTTATAGGCTTGTGGTCTCGGTGGTTGCTTCTATTAAGAGGGCTGTAATTAGCGTAATACGGGCTGTTATTACTCTCATTTCTAATATAATTTCGGCAGTTAAAAACTTCTTCGTCTCATTAGCATTGGGTATTAAAAGACTTTTTGTCTCAATTTTCCATTCTATTAAGCGGTTCGTAGTTAACATAATACACACCGTCGCCATGTTTGTTTCCAATACAATATCCGCCATAAAGACACTTTTTGTGAGTATTATGTCGGCAATTAAAAGAGCTGTACTTTCTGTAAAAAATGGGATATTGACGATACTTTCTTCAATAAAAGTATTTTTCCTGAAGATGGCCGGTTTAATTAAAAAACTTGTTGTCTCGGTTATTACGGGTATATTCCGAGGTGCAGATTCGACTGAGCGCGCTTTAACAAGATTTGTTAAGGGCACAGAATCTTTGATTACCAATATGGCGGTTTCCATCAAACTGGGGATGATAAGGACCCTGAATGCGATAAAAAATCTATTCCTGAATATAGTTTCCTCGATTGCTAAATTTATTGTGACCATTACGGGTGCAATAGTAAGGTTCATTGTAAGCACAATACTCGCGATTAAGAACTTTTTTGTAAGAGTCATAAATTCAATAATAACTTTTATTGAAAAAATCATACTTGCCGTTACGAAAGTAATAACCTTTATTGTTACCGGTATTATTAATATTTTGGTGACAATTGTAACCTTCTTTCTTAAAACTATTTCATTGGTGACACGGGCGCTAGCATTGGTGATGGGGGGACTTTATAAAATTTTAGTTGTCGTAACAGAGCGTACTGACTCCACTTTAGGTAGTATTCATTTTGAGCCGTCACAATCCCGCGGCTCACACATTCGCTATCGTAAAGCCTCAATATTTATATTGGTGGTGATTCTCTCTGCGGTTGTCTCCGCGGTATTTGCTATAACTGTTTTGGCTCAAATTGAAAAAGGCCCGACGACTTCCCTTCGGGTAGAGGAGACCAGTGTCAATGATATTACAAAGAAACCAAGTTTAGATTTACCTAAGGAGGAAAAAATTGTTGTCCAAGAGACCGGTACGGGTTGGTTAAGAGTCAGAAGTATACCTGGGGGTAGCGAAATAGGTAGGGTATACCCTGGGGAAAGATACATCCTACTGGATCAAAAAGATGGTTGGGTGCTGATTGCGCTACCTGCTGGACAAAAAGGTTGGGTTTCTTCTAAATATATCTCTTTTGAGTAAATTATTTTTTTGATTCCTTGGAGCCGAAAGCCTTTTTAAATTCTTTGATTGACTCTCCCAGGCCCTTTCCCATTTCAGGAAGTTTGCTCCCGCCGCAAAGAATAAGCACGACTACAGCTATTATTATAATTTCTGTCGATCCGATGTTAGTAAGCATTTAGGTTCACCTCCATCCCTGTTCAAAACAAATGTGTTTTGAGAAATATCCGGTTTAATACTAGCGTAAGTTCAAATAAGATTACAAGAGGTACAAACAGGACAAGATCGCTTAAAAGATCAGGCGGCGGAAGAAGAATCACAAATACGATAAAAATAAGGTATGCATAAAGTCTGTTATTATCGAAAAAAGAATGTTTAATTACCTTTAAAAGCATGAGTATAGTCATGACTATCGGGAATAGGAAAGCGACCCCCATTAAAAGTCCGGTTAAAAGAACACTCGATAAGAATTTTTCGATGTCCAGAACGTTGCCGACCCGAAGGCTCACTGATGCTTGATAAAAAATCTGGACCATATATTTCATGACAATTACTCCATAAACAAATCCGGCAGCCATTAGCACGAGTGATAGCGGAAGAATGTTGATAATTATGCGGTACTCCCGTTTTTGCAGTGCCGGCTTAAGAAAGCTTAGAAGTTGATAAATTAGTATTGGGATTGTGGCGATTACCCCCACGATAAGTCCGCAATTTATTGCCAAAGTGATAAATTGAAACGGAGTGGTGAATACAATATTGACTCCCTTAAGACTAAAAAAACTCAAGAAAAAAATAACTAAATTTTGGTATAAAAAGAAGCCGATAATGGTAGCAATTACAAATATAGATCCAACGAAGAGCAACCTTTTTCTGATTTCCAAAAGGTACGGGTAGAATTTACCATCTTTGCTGTAAATTGGGGGATTTGCCATTATTTTTCTTCCTTTTTATCATCCGGGTTTTGAAGTTCTTCTTTAATTTTATTAATTTCTTTTTTAGATTCTTTAATTCCTTTAGCAAACTCACCGAGTTTACTGCCTCCAAAGAAGAAAAATACAAGCACTGCGATTATTATTACTTCCGGTGTGCCGATATTGTGTAAAAAGTCAAACATTAGGGTCGTCTTTTTTCTCTAACTCTTCCTTGAATTTCTTGATTTCTTTG
>Ga0187886_1000550_pt1 | contig 43301 bp, 35 predicted proteins | sample June2016WEW_20_1_FD_133001 | JGI IMG/M metagenome (GOLD analysis project Ga0187886, IMG submission 133001) | Peatland microbial communities from SPRUCE experiment site at the Marcell Experimental Forest, Minnesota, USA - June2016WEW_20_150 | ecosystem: Environmental > Terrestrial > Soil >... | reverse complement strand
GTAACGACATCATCGCAATCTGTACAACAACAGCCTGGCGCTAATGGACAACCTGCCGGAAATTCACAGACGATGCAGGCGGATATGAAGAAGGCGCTTTCGGGGCTGGTCTCCAAGGGTACTATCACACAGGCCCAGGCGGACAAAGTGATTCAGCTGTTTGCAAATAACAAGCCTGGTCAAGGAGGGCAAATGGGTCAGGGGGGACAAAACTCACTCGATCAGTTGGTGACCAGCGGTACATTGACCCAGGACCAGTTAAAGGCAGTTCAGCAAGTGCTCCCGCAGCCCCAGGGCCCCGGACCCGCTCAAAAGAACAATCAATAAGGCATTGGCAGTGGCCGGATCCGGACCGGCAGCCAATAACTGCAAGAGGCATATCCAACACGGAGGATATGCCTCTTTTTATTTGAGTGAGCCGTAATGGCATTGATCCGGGCCGCGCCGGGGGCAGGAGAAAAATGGTTTGGCATATTTTAACCATTTATTTTTTTAAGGGAGAATTAAGGAAAGGGGAGTATCGTTTTATTGTACAAGACCGGATGTGGTTGGGACTGCCCTGGAGGCGGGGAAACATGTCCGGTGAAGGGGGAAATATCGCAGTGAGATTCAGGCAGGCCCGGCGGTTCGATCTAGTATTGGGATGTATTGCCCTGCTATCGGCTTTCTTGAATATCTTCGGCATCTGGAAGGATCAGTTCGCCAACTCCTACTACACTGCCGCCGTCACCAGCATGCTGCATAGTTGGCATAACTTTTTCTTCGCCTCTTTCGATCCGGCCGGATACATCACGATCGACAAGCCGCCGGTCGCCTTCTGGGTGCAGACGGCGTTCGCCTATCTGTTCGGGGTTCACGGATGGAGCGTGGTGCTACCGCAGGCGCTGGCCGGCGTCGGTTCCGTCCTGTTGATCTATTACCTGGTCAAACCGGCTTTTGGCAAGACGGCTGCCCGGTTGGCGAGCCTGGTGATGGCCTGCTCTCCGATCGCCGTCGCCGTGAGCCGCACGAATAATATTGACAGCCTGTTGGTCTTCACGCTGCTGCTGGCGACCTGGATGTTGTTCCGGGCAATCAGTACCCAGAAGCCGCTCTGGGTGCTGGGGGCCTTCGCGGTGATCGGCGTCGGCTTCAATATGAAGATGTTCCAGGCCTACATGGTAGTGCCGGCATTTTACCTGTTCTACCTGCTGGCTTTTAAAGGTGACTGGAGAAAAAAGCTGGCCACCCTGGCGGCGGCGACGGTAGTACTGGTGGTAGTGACTTTTTCCTGGGCCGCGATAGTCGATGCCATTCCGCAGGCCAACAGGCCTTATATTGGAGGCAGCCGGACGAACTCCGTCCTGGAGCTGGCCCTGCAGTATAACGGCATCTCCCGCCTCGAAGGCATGGGAGGTCCGGGAGGGGGCGGAGCGCCCGGGCAGCCGCAGATGCAACGGAACGGCGAGGGGAGTGTATCCAGCAAGCTCACCGAGAGTTCTAATGCCAATGACAATGGACGACCGAGACAGCTGCCCGGCCCTGGTGGTAATGGCGCCCAGCAGCAAATGCCTCCCTCTGGCGGCAACGGCAGTCAGGGTTTTGGACCCAGTGTTGGCGGCAACGGTCCTCAGGCGCCCGGGGGCGACGGTCAGGCTTCTCAGGGACGAGGGCGGGGCGGCGGCATGTTCGGCACCGGTTACCCGGGTCCGCTGCGCCTGTTCCAGAGCGAACTCTCCGGGCAGATCAGCTGGCTGTTGCCTCTCGTCGGCTTTGCCTGCCTTGTCCTGCTGGCCGATATTCGCCGTCGCCGGGCGCTGACGGCCAAGCAGCGGGAGACCCTGTTCTGGCTGGGGTGGCTGCTGCCGGGGATGGTGTTTTTCAGCGTGGCCGGCTTCTACCATCAATATTACCTGATCATGCTGGCGCCCCCGATTGCGGCGCTGGCCGGAGCCGGATGGGTCGAACTTTACAACCTGTACCGCGAACAACGGGGGTGGAACACGTGGCTGCTGCCGGTTGCCCTGCTGGCCGCCACGGCCTTCGAACTGTATATTTTGCAGCCTTACCAGAAGCAGATCGGCACGGGATGGTCGATCGCCATCGGGACTGCGGGCGCGGCCATCGCCCTGGGACTGGTCCTGGGGATCGCCGCCCGGAAGATCAGGCCGTTTTCACCATTAATAACTAAAATACTGGCGGGGGCCGGGATGCTGGTGCTGCTGGCGGCGCCGCTGTACTGGTCCGCCACCCTGCTCCTGTATGGCGACAACAGCAGCATGCCGGCGGCCGGGCCTGGCGATAAGATGACCTTCAACCTGGGGCCGGGAGGCGGTGGCGCCAGGGGTTCCAATACCGATGCTCAGCTGCTCGCCTATGTGACCAGGAACAATACGGGGGAGCCCTGCCTCTTTGCCACCACCGATTCCCAAACAGCCCAATCTTACATCATCGCGGGCAGATCGGTGATTGCCCTGGGCGGATTCTCGGGCGGCGACAACACGCTGGTGAAGTTGGAGCAGATGGTGAAGGATAAGCAGATCAAGTTTTTCCTGATTTCTCCGGGCGCCGGGCTCGGCGGTGGAGGCAGGGATGGCAACAATGAGGTGGCCAGTTGGATCCGGGCGCACAGCACGGAGGTTCCCGCAGCAGAATGGCAATCGGGCTCTGACCAGGATGGTGCGACGGGTATGGGGGGCGCCCAGGCATTATACAAAATCAACGAGTAACAGCCGGGTGGGTTGAGGCCCGGTCATGAACGCCAACCCGCTCAGACAAATCTGGTTACTTGGAGGGATCACCAGGTGGATAACCGGGAACTTCTCTATTCGGTCATCGTTCCGTTATATAATGAAGAATCTGTGATCCAGGAGACTTACAACAGATTGAAGAGGGTCATGGAGGCGACGAGGGGATCTTACGAACTGATCTTCGTGAATGACGGAAGCAGGGATCGGACGCTGGAAATAGCGAGGGCGATACGCAGCCGGGACAACAGGGTAAAGCTGCTGAGCTTTTCCAGAAATTTTGGGCATCAGGTCGCCATCACCGCCGGCATGGACTATTCCAGCGGGAAGGCGGTGGTGGTCATAGACGCTGACCTGCAAGACCCGCCGGAAGTCATTTTGAAGATGATTGAAAAATGGAAGCAGGGCTATGAGGTGGTTTATGGCAGGAGGCTGGCCAGAAGGGGCGAGACCTGCTTCAAGAAAATTAGTGCCCAGCTGTTCTACAGAACCCTGAAAAACATGGCCGATGTCGATCTCCCCGTCGATGCCGGAGACTTCAGATTGATCGACAGGCGGGTCTGCGATGCCCTGAAATCGATCCCCGAGCGCAATCGCTATGTCAGGGGACTGATCGGCTGGCTGGGTTTCAAGCAGACAGGCGTGGATTTTATCAGGGAGAAAAGATTCGCCGGAGAGACCAAGTACCCGCCCCAGAAAATGGTCAGGTTTGCCGCCGATGCCGTCACCTCATTTTCGTACAAACCCTTGTCAATGGCCACCTATGCGGGGGCGATCGTTTCTGTCTCCAGCCTGGCCTACCTGATCTTCCTCCTGTTGGAAAAGTTGTTTAACCGGCCTGCCGCCCCCGGTTGGGCTTTGATGGTCGCCCTGAGCCTGTTGTTGAATGGGCTCATGTTCATCTGCCTCGGCATCATCGGGGAGTATGTCGGCCGCATCTACGACGAGGCTAAAGGGAGACCGCTGTATATCATTAGCGAAAAAGAGGGGTTTGACAATGCCTGGAGCCATAATCTTCACTGCCAATGATAAGATTGGCCATTTATACGAGAGACATAGGTCCATGGTCCGTTTTGTGATTGTCGGATGCATTAACACCGGCATCGACTTTCTGGTCTTTTCCGCTCTGCATATCTTTTTCGGTTTCGATCAATACAGCTGCCAGGTGGCGGGATATAGCGCCGGCATTATCAATAGCTTTGTCATGAATAAACTGTGGACGTTTGATCGGCCAAAATCAAATCTTAATACCGCTGTCCAGTTTATCGAGTTTGTCGGCGTTAACCTGGTCTCCCTCGGTGTTTCCTTGGTGGGACTGAACCTGCTCGGTGCTCAGGCCAATTTAAATATTTACCTATCCAAGATGATCGTGACCGTTTTCGTCCAGTTGCTCAACTATACAGCTTACAAACAGGTTGTCTTCCAACAATGAGCAAAGGCTCACGGGAAACTGAAAAGTGCTGGAAAGGAAAATGCCAATGATCCTAAAAAAACATCTGCTTAGAGCAAGCCTGCTGTTGATTGTAGTGGCGGCGGGGTTTTTATGCGCCTATGCAGTCTGGAAGGTTCCTGGCAGTACCGCCCCGGTTCAAAGTCAGGGCAGTCAGGTCAGGCCACAAAATTCCTTTCCAGGAGCAAGCAGCCGTTTGGCTGATCGGCCGGGCCAGATGCCCGGGGGGCAGTTGGCCAGCCCTGGTCCAGCCCGGCAGCCGATGCCTTTCCGTGCAGGGATGCCGGGAGGAGCCGCGAGCACGGGCGCCGGTTACGCCTCCCAGTTGATCGCCTATGCTCTCCTATTTGCAATTCTGTTTGTGGCAGTCTTTCTTCTTTATCGCTACAAAAGGTGGAAAATCAACCCTGGCGATGCGGCGATCCTGATCTTGACCCTGCTCTGCGCGGGGTTGCTGCTGAGGATTGCCGCTGCCACATTGATCGCCGGCCATCCGTTCGATATCAATACCTTCAAGAGTTGGGCCACCGCTGCCGCCAACAATCTCCCCACCTTTTATGCCAACCCCAGACCGAGTGATTATCCGCCCTTATACATCTACGTTCTCTTTGTGATCGGTAAAATTGCCAGCATTCCCGCCATCAGTCCCTATGGCACACTGTTGCTGAAACTGCCGTCCATAGCGGCGGATATCGCCACCTCCTACCTCATTTACAGGCTGGCCAAAAAATATCTTACCCTCGAAACGAGCACGATCCTAGCCGCTTTTTATATCTTCAACCCGGCGGTTTTGATCAACTCCACCATTTGGGGGCAGGTAGATTCCTTCTTCACGCTGATCGTGCTGTCTGCGGTAGTCATGCTGGCAGAGCATAAGATCGGTTGGGCGGCGGCCCTTTTTGCGGCGGCCGTGATGATGAAACCGCAGGGAATCATCTTTCTGCCCGTGCTTTTCTTTGAGTTGATCAGGCAAAAAAGCCTGATCAACTGGTTAAAAGTGATCTTGTCCGCCTTGAGCACGGCCGCGGTCATCATCCTGCCCTTCTCTCTGAACAGAGGCGTGCTCTGGATTTTCCAGCTCTTTGCCACTGCCGTCTCCGAATACCCCTATGCCTCTGTCAACGCCTTCAATTTTTTCGGTCTGCTCGGGGCGAACTATACCAGGGATGCCACCACCCTGTTTGTGCTCAGCTATCATAGCTGGGGGCTGATTTTTATCGTCACGATCACGGCATTGGCCTGGTTTATTTACATTAAAGGGAATAACAGCGCCTTTGCTGCGGCAGCGGCGCTGCTGCTGATCGCGGGAGTGTTCACTTTTGCCACCGGGATGCATGAAAGATACCTGTTTCCTGCCGTCGCCCTGTCGATGCTGGCTTTTATCTACCTCAGGGATAGCAGGCTGCTGCTGTTACCCCTTGGATTTAGCGCTACCGTCTATATCAATACTCATTACGTGCTCGTTGCAACAATGAAAGGGATCAACGCCATGCCCTATAATCCTGTGCTGATCATTACTGCAACTTTAAATCTGTTGTTGTTTGCCTACCTGGCAAAGGTCTTATTAGAGATTGCCAACGTTGCATCATTGACCCGATCAAAAGGAGACTGAAAGTTACTGAAACGTAGCTGTAATGGATATGTAATATATCTGTAACGTATCTGTAACGTATCTGGTACATTTTGATACAATCTTTGATCCGCTAAAAGGGGACTGAAAGGCGATCTGGGCGTGGATTAAAATGTTGGCATGATTCTTGCATGTAATATATATGGTGCACATGCACCTCCCTTAAAATAGGTTGGGCGTACCTGCCCACCAATTCCCTCTTCCGCCGTCAGACCTAGCAGAATCTGGCGGTCATTTTTTTGTGCGCAAAACGAAACTAATTATTATCAAGGGCTTTGATCTCCTGCCAGTGATCCGCCCCAGCTGAAGGCCCTGAGTTTACGATGGCAGTCTCGCGCCCAAATCAGATATTTTGGCATCTATTCCGAAACGCGGAAATGACGGAAGCCGAGAGGTGTACCTGGACAGCCAAAGGATAGACGAGGAAGAAAGACGATCTTCAACCGGTTTCGAAAGGTGATTGCAGGGGAATCGTTTTCACTGTAATGGTATAATATGATTGATTTTAAACGGAGTATGGTTCGAAGAAATATCAGGTAGCTGATCTGGCTGGATCTGTAGAGCTGGCCAAGAGCATGGAAACTCTCTGCCACCGCTTGCAGGGAAGCCTCGGGGGCGGCAAAGGAAACAAGCGAAGTAATCATGAATAACAGATAAAGGGTGGTCTTATGCAGGTATCCAGGAACGACCTCTGCCCCTGCAACAGCGGCAAGAAGTATAAGAAATGTTGCCAAGAGCCGGTCGAGAAATTCACGGGCAGGCTTTTGCAGGCCATGGGAACAACCACGTACACGGCTGCCGGTTTGGAGATAGCGCGCACCCTGGGCCTGTGGTGCGGCTTGCAGTTGCAAGACGCGGGGGCGCCTCCCGACCCGGCCCTGCTCGGCAGGCTGTTGCCGGAGGCATGGGCTGTCAAGGAGCGGGATTCCACCTTATCCAGCCAGTTTAAAAGCCTCCTGCTCGGTAAAGAACATCTGATGAAGTTGCGCCTGCCGGTCAATTTATTAGTAGGCGTCAATCTCCAGACAACGCCTGCCGGACATGAGGGCTTGCTGGCGCATATCAACAGCAGCCTGCCCCCGGGTTTCTACGACTATGCGGTATACCTGATGGCCCTGTCTCTGCGCAGCGATTCCTACTCCGAGGAGGAGTTGAAAAGCCTGCTGATCGGCTTCAGTTGGGCGCTGCTCGATCAGGAGACCCGCCGGGGGCTGGTGGCGTATGTGTTGGATGCCACCCTGACGGAGCTGGCGGCGGCCCAGCAGGAACTGGCGCAGCTCGATCTGGGCAATCCGGACGCTCCCGGCCCGGACGTGAACGAGAAGATGCGCCAGTTCTTTGCCAGCCATCCTTCCTATGACAGCTTTGTTTCTGCCCGGATCCTGGCGGAGATCGAGCCGGCCTACCAGGCGGTCACCGAGGCGGGGATTTTGAAGATCCCGTTCCATGCCCTGGCCGCAGGCTGTTATGCCCTGTGCCTGAGCGCCCTGGACACTCTGGCGGAGATGTTTGAGCAGCAGCAGCCGCAGGGTTTGGCAGGCGGTCAATTGCATCAGGCTCTCCGAGGCGCCCTCTGGGGTCAGGAGGAATATATCCACTTCATCCCGCTGCTGCGAGAGGCGATTGCCAAGTGGCCGGAGGCCGGGCGGCCGGAGGAGTTGGCCAAGCCCGTGCATGAACTCGAGCAGTTGCTGAGCGGTTTTTTCCTGTCGGCCCAGTTCAATATCATCGAAAATCTCTATCTGCACTGCCTCATCGATATGGTCAAAAACGTCTCCCAGAGCCTGCCTGGTGTTGATACCCCCCTGAGCGGTTTTCTCGATCTGTGCAATTCCGAGGTGATGGAGTTGTATATCCAATACCTGGAGCGGCAGAACCAGGCGGAAGAGGCCGTCCATGTGAGGCAGCAGTATCAGTCCTGGGCACCCAGGATCAACAGGAAATATGCGACGCTGATCGATATCCTGCCTACGGGCCTGTCATCGCAGGACTTGCTGGATGCCGTTCTGAGGTAAACGCCGGGCATCCGGCGCCGCCTTTAATATCGTGTAACGATAATTGGTAAGGCGCCTGGCACCGGCCGCCAGTGGCCAGAGGGCAGGACGCATCCAGCTTTGTGGAGGGCTAATTCTACATGGAGCACGGGAGATTCTATTTCATCACCGGCGGAGGGCGCAGCGGTAAGAGCAGCTACGCCGAGCAGTTAGCGGTGGCCCTGGAACGGCCGGTGACCTACGTGGCCACTGCCGAGGCCGGGGACGCGGAGATGGTGGAGCGGATCGCCAGGCATCGCCAGCGGCGTCCGGCGTCGTGGGTGACCGTGGAGGAGCCCCTGGCGGTGGCGCCGCTGCTGGAACAGATCGGGCAACAGGACCAGACGATCGTCATCGACTGCCTGACCCTGCTGATCACTAACCTCATCTACCAGGACTGGCCGGCTTCGGCAGCAGGCGGCAACCCCGGGGATGGCGCAGAGGTCTTGCCTCCCAGCGTCACCGACCGGATCGAGGAGGCCGTGATGTCTGAGATGCGGCGCCTGGCCGAGGCTGCCTCCAGCAGCCATGCCCAGGTGATCCTGGTCTCCAACGAGGTGGGCCTGGGGCTGGTTCCAGCCAGCCCGGAGGGGCGCCTGTTCCGGGACCTGGCCGGCTGGGCAAACCAGATGATGGCCGCCCGGGCTGACCGCGCCCTGTTAATAGTCTCCGGCCTGGCCCTTGACCTGAAAGCCCTGCATTGCGACCCCCAGCAAACCATCTTCGGCTAATCCGGGGGCCTGTCAAATCTCTTTCACCATGAGGACTGAGATGTATTTAGGAACGCTGACAGTTCTGTTTCTAGCCGTTCTCCTGGATATCCTGATCGGAGATCCCAGGGTTGCCTGGCACCCGGTCGCCCTGATCGGCAGGCTGATCGCCGCCTGGGAGGGCTTGCTCTATCCCCGGACGGGGACGCCGGCGGCGCAGCACCGGGACGCCCGGCTAGTCTGGCGCGGCTTTGTGCTGGTACTGGGCACAGTGCTGCCGGTCTGGCTGCTGGTCTACCTGTGCCTGACCTGGCTGCACAGGCTGCAGCTCCCTCCCGGATATCCCCGCCTGTGGGCTTACGTATACTTGGTGGTGAGCACCCTCTTTCTCTGGAGCACCGTCTCCATCCGCAGCCTGGGACGGGCTGCCGGGGAGATCCTCGACCTGCTGCGCCGGGGCGACCTGATCGCAGCCCGGCGCCAGTTGGGCTACATCGTCGGCCGGGACACCGAGCGGCTGGACACAGCGGAGATCACCCGGGCGACAGTGGAGACCGTGGCCGAAAACATCTCCGACGGCGTGATCGCCCCGCTGTTTTATTTCTTACTGGGCGGGCCCGCACTGGCCTGCGCCTATCGGGCGATCAATACCCTGGATTCCATGGTCGGCTACCGGAACGAGCGCTATCGCGATTTCGGGATGGTGGCCGCCCGGCTGGACGACGTGGCCAATTGGCTGCCGGCCCGCCTGACCGCCCTGCTGCTGGTGGGCAGTGCCCTGCTGCTCGGCCTGGACTGGCGCCGGTCCTGGCGTCTGGCCTGGCGGGATGGGCCCAAGCATCCCAGCCCCAACAGCGGCTACCCGGAGGCTGCGGTAGCCGGGGCCCTGGGGGTGCAGTTGGGCGGACTGAACTACTATCAGGGCGTGCCCTCCCTGCGGGCGCGGCTGGGCGACCCCCAGCAGAGCCTGGAGCCTGCGCACATCAGGGTGACGATCCGCCTGCTCTATGGCGCGGCCGCCCTCTTTCTGGCCCTGTCTGCCGCCGCCTGGATGCTGTGGCCGGTGATGGCGGGGCGATGATGGTTTGAACATGCGATTGTCTGTCAATGGGGAGTGGTTGTAGATGCGATTCTTTCGGCCTTTTCTATGCGCCCTGGCCTTTCTGACCCGGATTCCGGTGCCCGGCAGGTGGTGTAATTTCGACCACCAGGACTGGCACGACAGCAGTTGCTGGTTTCCCCTGGTCGGGTTGCTGCTGGGGGCCATCCTCGGCGGTCTGTGGTTCCTGCTGCGGCAGCACCTGGCTGCCCCGGTGCTGGCCGCCCTGCTCCTGGCCATCCAGGTCTTTCTGACCGGTGGTCTGCACCTGGACGGACTGATGGACACTATCGACGGGGTGTATGGCGGACGAGACCGGGAGGAGCGCCTGGCTTTCATGAAGGACAGTCACGTGGGAGCCTTCGGGGTGATCGCCGCAGTCCTGGTTCTGATCCTCAAGTACAGTCTGTACACCCAACTAAGCTTCCATCTGCTGCCCTACCTGATCATTGCTCCCGTGCTGGGGAGGCAGTCTCAGGTCTGGGCCCAGGTGATGTTTCCCTATGCCCGCCAGCAGGGCGTGGGCTCACTATTCTCCATCTATGGGGATTACCGGAAGCTGATGATCACCACTGGGATCTCTTTATTTCTGCTGGTGGCTCTGTTAAAATTAACCGGAGTCGGCATCTTCATGGCGGCCGGCCTGTTCTTCTACCTCATTGCCGGTTGGCTCTCCCGACTACTCGACGGATTGACCGGGGATACCTATGGCGCCCTGTGTGAACTGACAGAGGTGGTCGTGTTGCTGATCGGAGTTCTGTTGGCCGGATTTCTGTCAGGGGGCCGTTGGGTATGATCCTGCAAGGCACCGCTCTGGTGCCCGGCACTTGCGGAGAGCTGGTGCAGGGCACCATGTCAGGCAAAAACTTTCTGATCACCTGCCCGGTGAACTGGTACAGCAGGGTGACGGTCAAGATCAGCGGACACCGGATCCTGTTTCCAGCAGACCGCATCAAGACCGCCCAGGCGGTGCGCAAGGCCCTCGACCGGGAGGATTGCCCCGGCCGGGGGGCGGTCATCGACGTCGCCTCCAGCCTGCCTATCGGCAAAGGGATGGGCAGCAGTACTGCTGACCTGTCTGCCGCCTGCTTTGCGGTGGCTGCCGCTCTGGGCCGGAGGTTGTCCCCGGAGGCGGTAGCGGAGATCGCTCTTTCTATCGAGCCCTCGGACGCCACCTTCTCCCGGGGGATCGTCCTGTTCGACCATGTCGAAGGACAGATCCACGAACAGTTGGGAGAACCGATCCCGATCGGCTTGCTGGCGTTGGACTTCGGCGGGGCGGTGGATACAGTGGAATTTCACCAGCGCCAGGACCTGGCCGAGCTGAACGCAGCCAATGAAACTGCCGTCAGCCGCGCCCTGGAACTGGTGCGGGATGGCCTCCGGCGCCAGGACCCGGCCCGGCTGGGCGAAGGGGCCACCATGAGCGCCCTGGCCAACCAGCGAGTCTTGCCCAAGCCCAGGCTGGAGGCGATCATCGACTACGCCATGGCGCAGGGTGCTTATGGGGTCAACGTGGCGCACAGCGGCACCGTGGCCGGAGTGTTGCTGCCCCTTGGCCGGGAAGCCGAGGAGCGGCTGATCCGGGACTTTTGCAGGCGATTTCCGGAGATCGAGAAATTTTATTCCCTGCGCCTCACCGGGGGTGGACCCCGTTACCTGGGTGAGGTCAGGGCGGGAAGGGAAGTTTACTGTGGAAAAGCACCGGCACGGGGGAGACATTGTCTCGGCTGCAGCCAGGTTCGGCATTGACCCCGGAGCTTTCGTGGATTTCAGCGTCAACACCAATCCCCTGGGGCCGCCGCCGGAAATAGCCGGGTTGCTGCGGGACGCTGCCTCTCTGGCGGCTGTTTATCCGGAGCCGGACAGCGGCGCCCTGCGGGAGGCCGCCGGCGCTTACTACGGCGTGGCCCCGGAACAGATCATCGCCGCCAACGGGGCGGTGGAGCTGATCTACCTGTTGGCGCAGGTTCAGCGCCCCCGCACTGTCCTGATCCCCGGGCCGACCTTCGAGGAGTACGAGATCGCCTGCCGCCTCTGGGGCGCCACGATCAAGCACCTCTATCTCTCGCCCGGGCAGGGGTTTCTGCCGCGCCTGCCCCACCTCGTTCGGGCGGCCCGGGGGACCGATCTGGTCTGGATCTGCAATCCCAATAACCCCACCGGCGCCAGGCTGCCGGCAGGGATTCTGAAGCCGTTCCTATCGTATTGCCGGGAGCAGGGGATCTTCCTGGTCATCGACGAGTCCTTCTTATTGTTTGATCCCGATTGGAGGCAGTTGACCTGTATCCCGGAGGCCGTGACCGGCGGCGGCATCCTGGTGATCCAGTCGCTCACCAAATTCTTCGGGGTGCCCGGGCTGCGCGTCGGGTGCGGCATCGGGAGCCGGGATGTCATCGCCGGGCTGGCTCGCTGCCAGCCGCCCTGGCAGGTCAACGGCCTGGCTCAGGCTGCCGCCAGAGCATCATTCGCGGCCGGTGAGTATGCCCGGCAGACACGCCTCCTGGTGGCGCAGGAACGTGATTTCCTGGCGACATCGCTGGGGGAGCTGCGGCTGGTCAGGCAGGTCTATCCCTCGGCGGCCAATTTTCTGCTGCTGGAGCTCAGGCCGCCGGCCACCGCCCCGGCCGTGTGGAAGCAACTGGCGCAGCGGGGAGTGCTGGTGCGGGACTGTAGCAATTTTGGCTGGCTGGGAGACCGCTTCGTCCGGGTGGCGGTCAAGGACCATGATCAAAACACCCTGCTGCTGAAACAGCTTGCACTGCTGGACGAGGCATCTGCAGACGGGGCAGAGGCCTAGAAAAAGATCGACCGGCGGCAGAAATACGGCAGGAATTATGGAATTGGCAGCGAAATGCAAAGATATTGAAGAATATTAACAGCCAGTTCTTTTATAACTTAAAAATCAGTTTGCCAGGGAATAGGTGGCCCGGTTCGCCGGGCTGAAAAGGGAAGTCCGAACCCCGGCGCTCAATCAACCCCCGGGCCGCTACGGTCGATGCCAGGCAGGCGCAACGTTCTAGTTGACATAACGCACAGGCAGGGCGGGGGATAGCGATAGGAAAGCGTATTGAGCGCTGGCCAAAAGGCGCGGTCCCGCCACTGTGAGGGGGAGCCTCCTGCATGACCACCCGAGCTGTCGCCCATCATGATGGGTGTTCGGGGAAGGGCAGGGCAGGCGAAGAACCCAAGCCAGGAAACCTGCCTGTTCCTGTCGCACCGGTACCCTACGCGCGATAGGGGGGTGGGTTTTATGAGCCTGTTAGCAGCCTCTGCCCCCTTGTGGCCGGGGTTGTTTTATTTTCCGGGCCGGCCAAACGGAACCATCACTGACTGCAGCTTAAGACAACACTCCGCTGGCGGACAAGGAGAGTGCGTTCCATAAATGTCTAACAGGTGGCAGCATTACAAGAAGTTTCTGCTGATCGGGGTTTTGCTCGGCTACTTCATACTCAACCCCTTGGCGCCCGCTTACGCCATGCACATCATGGAGGGGTTCCTGCCCCTCAAGTGGTGTCTGTTCTGGGCGGTGCTGACCATGCCCTTCCTGGTGCTGGGGATGCGCTCCATCGGCAGGACGGTCCGGGAGCATCCGGAGATGAAGATGCTGCTGGGGTTGGCCGGGGCCTTCACCTTTGTCCTCTCCGCCCTGAAGATGCCCTCGGTGACCGGCAGTTGCTCACACCCCACCGGGGTGGGCCTGGGGACGGTGCTATTCGGCCCCACCGCCATGACCGTGCTGGGATTTATCGTGCTGATCTTCCAGGCGCTGCTCCTGGCTCATGGCGGGATCACCACGCTCGGGGCGAACACCTTTTCCATGGCGGTGGTGGGGCCGCTGGTGGCCTGGGGGTTCTACCGGGCCTGCGTCAGGCTGAAAACGCCCCTGTGGGTGGGCGTGTTCCTGGGCGCCCTGTTCGGTGACCTGTGCACCTACGTGACCACCGCCACGCAGTTGGCCCTGGCCTTTCCCTCGCCGGTGGGAGGGTTTACGGCGTCGCTCGTCAAGTTCATGGCCATCTATGCAATCACCCAGGTGCCCCTGGCTGTCAGCGAGGGCCTGCTGACCGTGGTCATCTTCAACCTGCTCACCGTTCACAACAGAAGAGAGCTGGAAGAGCTGACGGTGCTGGCCAGGCCGGAGAAGCCTGCCGAGGAGGGACGTATCTGATGCGGAAGATGAACATCCTGCTCATTCTGGCCGTCATTCTGTTGATCGCCCTGCCACTGGGATTATACGGAAAAACCGCTGATTTCAGCGGTTCGGACGACCAGGGCACCACGGCTATCACCCAGGTGCAGCCCGGTTATAAACCCTGGTTCAAACCGCTCTGGCAGCCCAGCGGTGAGGTCGAATCCTTTTTCTTCGCCCTGGAGGCTGCCATCGGCGCCGGCTTTATCGGTTATTTCCTGGGCGTGTCGAAAGCCAAAAAAGAGAAATAATATGTGCGGGGAGGGACACGGTTGCTTAAGATAGACCAGTACGCCTATATCAACCGGTTGTCGCAGGTGCATCCGGCGGAGAAGATCCTGTTGGCCCTGGCCACCATGATCATCTGCCTGGTATTCACGTCCCCTGCGCTCTACCTGGCGGTGATCCTGCTCATGACCGCGGTCACCGTGGTCATAGCGCAGATACCCGGCCGGTTTTTCCTCAAGCTGATGCTGGCGCCCGTGGCTTTTCTGGCCTTGAGCGTTTTGACCGTGGCCTTCGTGGTGGCCGCTCCCGGGTATCCGGTGCTGTGGGGAGTACAGATCGGCGGCTGCGTGATCGGGGTGACCACTGCCGGGCTGATTCAGGCCGGCACATTGTTCCTGCGGGCGATGGGGGCGGTCTCCTGCCTCTATTTTCTCTCCCTGACCACCCCCATGGTGGAGCTGTTCTCGACCCTGCGAGCCCTCAGACTGCCGCCCCTGTTCGTGGAGCTGATGTCCCTGATCTACCGCTATATCTTCGTGCTCCTGGAGACCACCGACCGGATCTACACCGCCCAGGCTACCCGCTTCGGTTACGCCACCTTGCGGACATCCTACGCCTCCCTGGGCCAGTTGCTGTCCAGCCTGTTTGTCAGGTCCTATTACAACGCCCAGATGCTCTTTACCGCCCTGACCTCCAGGGGTTATACCGGGAACTTGAATGTGCTGGAGAATACCTATGCCCTGTCGAGGAGAAACCTGGCGGTGATCGGGGTGGTCGAGGCCGCCCTGGTGGTCATCGGCCTGTGGTCGACAGGAGTCTTACCGGGCATCTTACATTCTACTATAGGCGGTGCGGGATTTTGAAATCTGAGACGATCCTGGAGACCAGGGGATTGGAATTCAGCTACCTGGACGGCGCCAGGGCCCTGGTGGGCGTTGACATCGCTATTCCGGATGGCCGGAAGGTCGCCTTCATCGGGCCGAACGGCGCCGGAAAGACCACGCTATTCCTGCATTTCAACGGCCTGATGAGACCGGACCGGGGACAGGTCTATTTTGCTGGCCAGGAGGTCCGCTATAGCCATAAGGCATTGTTGGAGCTGCGGAAAAAAGTAGGGATCGTCTTCCAGGACCCGGACACCCAGCTCTTCTCCGCCAGCGTCAGGCAGGAGATCTCCTTCGGGCCGCTCAACCTGGGACTGCCCCGGGAGGAGGTGCTGGAGCGGGTGAATCGGGCGATGGCCGACACCGGCATCCTGGACCTGCAGGACAAACCCACCCACTTCCTGAGCTACGGTCAGAAGAAGCGGGTGACGATCGCCGACATCCTGGCCATGCAGCCGCAGGTGCTGATCTGCGACGAGCCCACCGCCTGGCTGGACAATAAGCACGCCGAGCAGATCATGGGGTTGCTCAGCGCCAGCAACCGTGGCGGCACCACCGTGATCATCTCCACTCATGATGTGGACCTGGCTTACTCCTGGGCGGATTACATTTTTGTCATGAAGGACGGCGGGGTCATTGGCGAGGGCGCCCCCGGGGATGTGTTCGGCAACTCCAGGCTGCTGGCCGAGGCCGAGCTGGAGCAGCCGTGGCTGATCGACGTCTGCGAGGGGCTGGCCGGGCAGGGCTGGAGGCTGCCGGTGCAGCCCAGGTGCAAGCAGGAACTGCTGCAGGCCCTGGCTCAACAGGCGGGGACGGTTCTCTGTCGCGGTTCTAAGGATGCGGGAGCATGGGCTGTGCCCGTCTTGATGGGAGCTGCGGGTGAACAGTCTGGAGCTATAGCCTTGGGCGGAAGGGATAGCAACGATCATACCGATCATGACGGTTTCCGGGTAGCAGGTGAGACCGGGCCGGCAGGCGCCGGTTACCGGCTGCAGGGGGGCAAGATGCTGCGCCGCGGCTTCACTACCGGCACCTGTGCCGCCGCCGCCGCCCGGGCGGCGGTGTTAGCCCTGTTTGGACAGGCTCCGGTGGAGGTCTTCGTGCGGCTCCCGGGCGGAGGCGAAGCGGTGCTGCCGGTAGCCGGCACGGATATCGACGGCGATTGGGCCCGGGCCTGGGTGATCAAGGATGCCGGGGATGACCCGGATGTCACCGACGGCGCCCGGATCGAGGCGTCGGTACGCTTGCGGCCGGAGGGGATTGCCATCCGGGGTGGCCCTGGGGTGGGAACAGTTACCAGGCCGGGGCTGGCGGTGCCCCCGGACCAGCCCGCCATCAACCCGGCGCCGCTGCAGATGATCCGGGAGAACGTGGCGGCGGTGCTGCCTCCGGGGAGCGGCGCCGAGGTGGTGATCAGCGTGCCGGAGGGGGAGCGGCTGGCCCGCCGCACCATGAACCCCCGGCTGGGCATCGTCGGCGGCATCTCCATCCTGGGGACCACCGGGATCGTGGAGCCGATGTCCGAGGAGGCCTTCAAGCAGGCCCTGACGCCCCAACTGGACCTGGCCCGGGCGGCCGGGCAGCGGATCGTGGTGCTGACACCGGGGCGCCGCGGGGCCAGCCTGGCGGGAGAGTTTGGCATCCCGCCGGAAGCGGCGGTTCTGACCAGCAACTTTATTGGCTTCATGCTGGAGGAGTGTGTGCACCGCGGCCTCCGGCAGGTGCTATTATGGGGCCATGTCGGCAAACTGGCCAAGGTGGCGGCCGGCTCCTTCCAGACCTATAACCGGATCGCCGACGGCCGGGCCGAGGTGGTGGCCGCCCTGGCGGCGGCCAGGGGGGCGGAAGCCGGATTGGTCCGGGCGATCCTGGATGCCCCGACCGCCGAGGCGATGGTGGGTCTGCTGCGGGATGCCGGCCTGGAAGGCGTCTGGCATGACCTGGCCGCCCGGGCCAGCAGCCGGGCGACGGCCTATGCCCGGGATGAGCTGCAGGTGGGCGCCGTGCTGTTCTCCTACGCCGGGGGGCCGGTGGGCTGGGACGACAGCGCCATGCAACTTATGCAAGGCGCTGGTTGGGCCATAACGCGGGCCCGGTTCCCATGTGAGCGCGGGGACGGTTCTCGCGCTCAGGTGTGAGCGCGAGAACCGTCCCCGCGCTCACTCTTGGTTATGTGCAGGATAGATGTTGTATGCGAAGGGGTTGGTTGCGCTGGCTTATCCGGTGAGTGTGGTGGGGGTTGGTCCTGGAAGCAGTGAATATTTGCTGCCCGTCGCCAGGGCGGCGGTGCAGGCCGCGGATGTGCTGGTGGGTGGCCAGAACGCCCTGGCCCTGTTTGCCTCCCTGGGTAAGGAGCAACTCCGGATCGGCAGCGATCTGGACGGGGTGCTGGCCTATATCGAGGCCGCCAGGCAGGACCGGCGGGTGGCGGTGCTGCTCTCCGGCGACCCCGGGTTCTTCAGCTTGCTGCCCCGGCTACGGCAGCACTTAGGCGCCGACGCCATCGCGGTCATTCCCGGGATCAGCTCGCTGCAGTTGGCCTGTGCCCGGCTGGGCATCAAGTGGGACGACCTGGCCGTCGCCAGCGTCCACGGCCGCGGCCTGGAGAGCCTGTCAGCTATTGCTGGAGCCAGGCGGGCGGCGGTCTTGACCGAGCCCAAGTTTCCTCCGGGGATGGTCTGCCGCTATCTGCTGGAGCAGCGGAGCGGGTTTCAACAGGCCTGGGTGCTCACGGACCTGGGATTGCCCGGTGAAAAAACTGTCTATGGAAGCTTGGAAGTAATGGCAGGGCAGCCGGGGATGGGCAACAGTATCCTCATCCTGCTCCGGGACGCCCGGGACACAGCGCAGGTGCGAGACGTTTCGAACGATGGCATAAACACTGGTGAGGGTGCGCTCAGATGCGCTCCCGATCTGCTGCAGCCGCCAGTTGTTGCGGCTAACGAGGCGACCGAAGGGGCAGGGCAGGCAGGAGAGGCTGCGGCAGACGCGGCCAACTCTCCGGATGACCTGGGCGACTGGCGCGATGTGGTCACCCCCGGCCTGCCGGACAGGCTGTTTGTGCAGGGCGAGGCGGCCATGTCCCAATCAGAGGTGCGGGCCCTGGCCTTATGCAAGGCTCGCCTGCAACGCGGCCTGGTAGTCTACGAGATCGGCGCCGGCACCGGTTCCTGGACCGTGGAGGCGGCCCGCCTGGTCGCTCCGGGGTCTGTCTGGGCGGTGGAGAAAAGCCCCGCCGCAACGGCCCTCGTCCGGGCAAACTTACTCAGATTTGGCGTCGCCAACGTGCACCTGGTGGAGGGAGCCGCCCCGGAGGCCTGCAGCGGCTGGCCTCCCGCAGACCGGGTGCTGATCGGGGGGAGCGGCGGCAAACTGCGGGAGATTCTGGATGCAGCAGCCGGACGCTGGCTGCTGCCGGGAGGCCTGGTGGTGGTCACCGCTGTCACCCCGGAGACTTTCAGCAGCGCCTGGCGGCTGCTGCAGGAGCCAACCTGGTCGGAGCCGGAGACGGTACTGGTGAATCTGGCCCGGGTGGCTCCCCGCGGCCCGGCCCGGATCTGGAGCGGGGAGAACCCGGTCTTCATCCTGTCGGCCCGGCTGGCGGGTGAGAGCGAGCCGGCCAGGGACGGCTAGAGTCAGCAGAGGGGAGCGGGAAGATGTCTACAACAGAACAGGAAGTACAGAACCAACCAGCAAGATGCCAGGCGGGGCAGGGTGGTAAGTTGTATGGGATCGGCGTCGGCCCCGGGGCTGCAGACCTACTGACCCTGAGGGCGGCGCGTCTGCTGGGGGAGGTGCCGGTGCTGTTCGTGCCCCGCGGCGATGCAGTTGACGAGAGCCGGGCACTCAGTATCATCAGCCCCTTGCTCAGGGGTGACCAGGAGGTGCGGTCATTCACCGCTCCTATGACCAGGGACCGCCTGGCCCGGGATCAGGCCTGGGCGGAGGCTGCGGCCCAGGTCCGGTCCGTGCTGAACACCGGCCGGGATGCGGCCTTCCTGACCCTGGGCGACAGCACTCTCTACAGCACCTTTTTCTATCTCCTGGAAGCCCTGCATCGGCAGCAGCCGTCAGTGGCGGTGGAGACGGTGCCGGGGATCACCTCCTTCAGCGCCGCAGCCGCCCTGCTCAACCGTGCCCTGACCGTCGGGCAAGAGGGCCTGGCGGTGGTGCCGGCCACCAGGGGCGCCGCCTATCTGCGGCAGGTGCTGACCACCTTCGAGAACGTGGTGCTGCTCAAGGTGGGGCCGGTGCTAGACGAGGTGCAGGCGCTCCTGGCCGAGCTGGGGCGCCTCGATGACGCTGCCTACGTCTGCCGGTGCGGCATGCCCGGACAGTTTTTACAAGAGTCCCTGGCGTCAGCCGCTGAACTGCCGGACGACTACTTCTCGCTGATCCTGGTGCGTCATGGCGGCCTGAACGGCGCCGACGACGAAGGAAAAAAATAAGGAAACGATAATTGCTTTACTGGTCTAAAAATTAGTTGACATAATTCTAGTGCGTTAATGAAAGCGCCAAGGAGAAAGGGTGTTGGGTGTGCAGCAGACAGAAATAGGGAAGGTCTACTTTGTGGGGGCGGGGCCCGGCGACCCGGAGCTGATCACGGTCCGGGGTCAGCGGCTGCTCAGGGAGGCCGGCCTGGTGCTCTACGCCGGCTCCCTGGTGAACCCGGCCCTGCTCGGGTCCGTCAAGGAAGGCGTACCCTGCCACGATACAGCACCCCTGACCCTGGAGGAGACGATGGTCCTGGTCAGGCAGGGCATTGCCGCCGGTCAGACGGTGGTCCGGCTGCACACCGGGGATCCGGCCCTGTACGGGGCGATCCAGGAGCAGATCGATTGCCTGGAGCAGGAGGGGATCCCCTGGGAGATCGTCCCGGGCGTCAGCTCTTTCCTGGCTGCAGCCGCCTTGCTTGGCCGGGAGCTGACGGTGCCCGGCGGGAGCCAGACGGTGATCCTGACCCGCCAGGGCGGCCGGACGCCGGTGCCCGAGACCGAGTCCCTGCGGGAACTGGGCAGCCACCGTTCCACCACCTGCCTCTTTCTGAGCGCCCAACTGCTGCCCCAGGCGGTAGCGGACCTGTTGCTCCATTTCCCGCCGGAGACCCCGGCGGCGATCGTGGAGCGGGCGTCCTGGCCAGATCAGCGGGTGATCCGGGCGACGTTGGCAGAACTGCCGGAGCGTGCCCGGGAGGCGGGCATCACCAGGACCGCCCTGGTCTTTGTCGGAGCTTTCCTGGCGGCCAGCGGCCAGCGCTCGCTGCTGTACGACCCGTCCTTCAGCCACGGCTACCGCAATGGTGAGAGGGTACCCGGCGGGCTTGGTAAAGATCAGGGACGCCCGTAGGCGCTTCCGCCACAGGACGGGGCGAGCAGGGGCGAGACGGGAGTTTGCCAGGTTGACGGGGAATGGATAGCAACCGATGAGAGGTGACAGGGACATGCCCGAAACGGGAGAGCAGGAACCGGTACAGGAGCAGCGCTTCCCACTGCTGCCGGATAGGCCGCTTGTGCCTGCTGGACAGCGTATCGCCGTGATCTACCTGACGCCGGCGGGCGGTGCTGTAGCCCGGCGCCTGGAGGCGGCCTGGCCGCAGGTGGCAGGCGGGAGAGCACCTACGGTGATCACGGCCACACCCCCTCTGCGGCAGATGGTGGCAGATCTCTGGCATCGCTTCGATGGCTTGGTTTTTATCATGGCGGTGGGCATTGTGGTGCGTACGATAGCGCCGCTGCTCGAGAGCAAGTGGCGCGACCCCGGTGTGGTGGTGATTGACGAGATTGGCAGCTTTGCGGTCAGCCTGGTAGGCGGCCACTGGGGAGAGGCCAATTGTCTGGCCCGGAACGCCGCAGCGTGCCTGGGAGCAGTACCCGTAGTCACCACAGCCACGGATGTCCAGGGCCGGCCGGCGATCGACCTGCTGGCAAAGCAGTGGGGATTCCGCCCCGACCCCCGGTCGCGGGTCAAGGAAGTCAACAGTGCTTTGCTTGCAGGGGAGCGGGTGGTGATCTACACCGAGTGGGATCTGTCAGCGGATATCCCCGCCTCTGATCCGGGGCCGATCTCCTGCTGCAGCCTGCAGGAGTTCACCACGAGCGTCCTGGATGACCCGGAGGCTGTTTTGGTGCTGGTCACTAGCCGGATGGTGTCGAAGCTGCCACGGCGGGGGCTCTACCTGCGGCCGCCCAGCCTGGCAGCGGGCATTGGCTGCCGGCGGGGAGTGGCGGCGGCGGAGATCACAGACGCCCTGGAGCAGGCGTTGCGCCTGGCCGGGCGCAGCCGGGACAGCCTGGCGCTGCTGGCCTCGCACACGGTCAAGGCGGATGAGGCCGGTCTCCTGGAGGCGTCAGGCCAACTTGGCCTGGAATTAAAGTTCTTCAGCAGCGATAGCCTGGATGATGTCTTCAAACTTCACCCAGACTTGCAGCGATCACAGTTTGTGCAAAAACAGTTGGGGGTGGGCGGTGTATGCGAGACAGCGGCGTTGGCGGCAGTCCCGGACGGGGCGCTGGTGCTCATGAAGGGGAAGTTCGGCAGAGTCACGGTGGCTCTGGCCGAGGCCGGCTGGCTGTGGTCGGCATCGGGCCGGGTGATCAGGCGCACCTGAGCCAGGGGGCGGCCCTGGAGCTGGGCGCTGCGGAGGTGATTGTCGGTTATCGCACCTACCTGCAGCTTCTGAAAGAGATTCTGCCCGCTGGGCAGCAGGTTGTTGGCAGCGGCATGCGCCAGGAGGTGGAGCGTGCCCGCCTCGCGGTGGACAGCGCCCTGTCCGGGCGCCGGGTGGCGGTGGTCAGCAGCGGGGATGCCGGGATCTACGGTATGGCCGGGCTGGTGCTGGAGGTGCTGCTAGCTACCGGCCGGCAGGCGGAGGTAGATTTTGTAGTGGTGCCGGGGATCACTGCGGCCTCGGCTGCGGCCGCCTTGCTGGGAGCACCGCTGATGCATGACTTCGCCGTGATCAGCCTGAGCGATCTGCTGACTCCCTGGGATGTTATCAAGCGGCGGATCGAGGCTGCTGCGCAGGGAGATTTCGTGGTGGTCTTCTACAATCCCAAGAGCCGGCGGCGGGTCAGACAGATCGTTGAGGCGAGGGAGATCCTGCTGCAGCACCGGGCGCCGGAGACCCCGGTGGGCGTGATCACCGGGGCCGGGCGGAGCGGCCAGCGAGTTGTTGTTTCCGATCTGGAACGGTTTCTGTCGGTGGAGATCGACATGCAGTCGGTGGTGTTGGTGGGGAACAGCCAGAGTTACGCCAGGGATGGCTTCATGGTGACCCCCAGGGGCTACCGGATTACTTAGAAATCTGAAGCAAGAGGTCAGCGGCCGGAGAACTAATTTGGTCAGGGGCAAGAAAAACCGCTTTGGACCGGTGCTGATCTGTCCTCGTCATTGATTAGATCGGTCGTGCGGCGGCCAGGGAGTGAGCGCTGATGATCCTGGTTTTAGCGGGAACGCAAGATGGCAGAGAGCTGGCAGCAGACCTGGCGGCAGCCGGATTTGACCTGCTGGTGAGCACCGCCACGCCTTATGGCGCCGTGCTGCTACGCACCATGGCGCCTAACCTGGCGGTCCGGGATGGGCGGTTGGACCGGGAGACGTTGGAGCAGCTGCTGCAAATGGGGCCGGTTCAGGGCCTGCTGGATGCCACCCATCCCTTCGCCACGGCGGTCTCCTGCTTGGCCCGGGAGACGGCTCTGCGCTGTGGCGTTCCCTACTTGCGCTGGGAGCGGCCACCGGTTGACTTGCCGGAGAGCCCGCTGGTGCACCGGGTGGCTAATTGGACGGAGGCTGCCAAGCGGCTGGCTGCTCTTGGCGTCAGGCGTATCTTTCTGGCGGTGGGGGTGAAACCCCTGGATAGCATTATCAACCACCCGGCCCTGGATGGCTGCCGGTTCACGGTGCGGGTGCTGCCGGTGCCCGAGTCCCTGGAGATCTGCCGGCAACTCGGCCTCGGCCTTGGCCAGATCATCGCCTGCCAGGGGCCGGGGACAGCCAAGCTCAACGAGGCCCTGCTGGAGGCCTGCAACGCCGAGGCCTTCCTGATCAAGGACAGTGGCCGCCAGGGGGGCACGGCGGAAAAGGTGCAGGCGGCCCTGAATCTGCAGATACCGGTGGTGGTGGTGGAGCGCCCGGCTCTGCATGAGGATGAACCAGGGCAGCCACCCGGCAGGGCAGCCCGGCAAGCTGATGAGGTGCTGAATTGGGCACATAGCCTGGGCAGCAACAGCGATCGCCCCGGAAGCAGTCTGACCCGGGGGGCATAGATGCAGGATGGAAAAGTTTGAGGGGGCTGACAGCCATGAATAGAGGAATTCTACTGCTTGGTCACGGGAGCAGGCGCAACACGGCCAACGCTGAACTGCAGGCCCTGGCCGGCCTGGTGGAAGCCGGTCTGGGGATGCGGGTGCTCCCGGTCTACTTCCAGTTCGAGCGCCCGAATCTGGTGGATGAGGTAGAGCGCCTGGTTGGTGAAGGAATTCGGGAGATCATCGTCGTCCCGGCCCTGCTCTTCCCGGGCATTCACCTGAGAGAGGATATCCCCGCCGCCCTCGAGGAGCTTGAGGCTCGATACGGGGGACGGGTGCGCTTCCTATTGACCGAGGGGTTCGGACCAGACCCCCGGCTGGCGGAGATTGTCATGGAACGGGTGCATACCGCCATGTCCGGCCTGACGGATGACGGCACTGCTGCTGCGGAGTCAGCCGGATCTGCTGACCTGACGGACCCGGACGGGATTACCAGCCGCAGCCGTTCCCTGATCGAAGAGGCGCTCGGCCTGCACTACCTGGAACGGTTTCCGCACCGGGAAGGGGAGATCGTACGGCGGGTGGTGCATGCCATGGGCAACCCGGACGCCGCTCACCTGCTGCGTTTTCATCCTGAAGCCGTTGACGCCGGGTTGGCCGCCATCCGCAAGGGGGCGGTGCTGTTCACCGATGTGCGCATGGTCAAGATGGGGATCAATCGGGCTGCCCTGAAGGGGTTTGGCGGCCGGGTGGTCTGCCTGACGCATCACCCCAGGGTGCGCCTCCTGGCACTAGAGCAGGGCCTGACCAGGTCGATGGTGGCGATAAGAGCCTTCGGCGAACTGTTGACAGATAACGTGGCGGTGATCGGCAACGCCCCGACCGCCCTGGCCGAGGTGATCAGACAGAGCCAGGCCGGCTTCCGGCCGGCCCTGATCGTGGGCACACCGGTGGGGTTTGTAGGGGCCGCCGAGGTCAAGGCCCGGCTGTCTGGGCAGGAGGTGCCCTACATCACCATGATCGGACACCAGGGTGGCAGCACCGTGGCGGTGTCCATCGTCAACGCCCTGCTCGCCCTGGCCCAGGGCCGGGCCGGGCTTTAAAACGGGGCCAGGCTTGCTTGATTGCCTTATTGGGGCAGGCTAAAGTGAAGCTATCGCCCTGCTTGGGCTGCCCGGCCGGCGAGAGAGCAAGTATGAGCGATGAGATCAAGAATAGGACCGTCCCCGTGCTTCCCGAGATTTAAGAGATCAGAGATCATTGAAGAGAAGCTGGTGAGCGTGCATGGCCAGAGTAATCATGGTACAAGGAACTGGCTCCAACGTGGGCAAGAGTATCATCGTCACCGCCCTCTGCCGGATTCTCAAACAGGACGGTTACCGGGTGGTGCCCTTCAAGGCCCAGAATATGGCCCTCAACTCCTTCGTCACCGCCAGCGGTGGGGAGATGGGGCGCGCCCAGGTGCTCCAGGCCCAGGCCTGTGGCCTGGCGCCGCAGGTGGAGATGAACCCGGTGCTGCTGAAGCCGACCGGGAACGCCGCCTCCCAGGTGATCGTGCTCGGCCATCCGGTGGGCAACATGAGCGCCCGGGACTACCACCTGGGCAAGAACATGGAACTGCTGAAGATCATCGAGGAGACCCTGGCCAAGCTGCAGCGGGAGTATGAGATCATCGTCATCGAGGGGGCCGGCAGCCCGGCGGAGGTCAATCTGAAAGACCGGGACATCACCAACATGCGCATCGCCAAGATGATGCAGTGCCCGGTGCTGCTGGCGGCGGATATCGACCGGGGCGGCGCCCTGGCCGCGGTGGTGGGCACCTTGGCGCTGTTGGACCCGGATGAGGTGGATCTCGTCCGCGGGCTGATCATCAATAAGTTCCGGGGGGACCTCTCCTTGTTGCAGCCAGCCCTCGATTTTCTGGAGCAGCGGACCGGGAAGCCGGTGCTGGGGGTGTTGCCCTACCTGACCCTCAACCTGCCGGCCGAGGACTCGGTCTGCCTGGAAGAGGCCGACCGGACCGGGCCGGCGGAGATCGAGGTCGCCGTCATCTACCTGCCCCGCATCTCCAACTTCACCGACTTCGACCCCCTGGCCCTGGAGCCCGGGGTCCGGGTGCGCTATATCAAGGACGGGGATCTGCTGGGAGACCCGGACCTGGTGATCATTCCGGGGACGAAGAACACCACCGAGGACCTGCTCTATCTCTATGAGACCGGCCTTGCTGCCGCTGTCAGGCAGGCGGCCGCCCGGGGAGTGCCGGTCTGCGGCCTGTGCGGCGGCTACCAGATGCTCGGCCGGTCACTGCGCGACCCCGATCACACTGAATCGACCAGGGATGAACTGCCCGGGCTGGGCTTGCTGGACACGGTGACCACCTTCGTGGCGGACAAGGTGCTGGCCCAGGCGGAGGGACGGATCTGTAGTGGGGGACCGCTGCCGGGTCAGTTATCCGGGCAGGAGGTGGCCGGCTATGAGATCCACATGGGGCGTACCGAGCTTGGCCCAGGGGCACAACCTTTCCTGGAGGTGACCCGCCGGAGCGGCGAATTGGCAGCTGGCTATGACGGAGCGGCGGCCGCCTCGGGGCTGGTCTGGGGCACCTATTTCCACGGCATCTTCGATAACGACAATCTCCGGGCCGGGCTGCTCGGTTGGCTGCGGCAGCGGCGCGGGCTGGAAGAGTTGGCTGGACCGGTGCAGTCGAGCCAGGCGCTGCTGGAGCAGGAGTTGGACCGGCTGGCGGCTGAGTGCCGGGCAAGCCTGGATATGGAGCAGATCTATCAACTGCTGGGGCTGCCAGGCCCCCGAGAGGCGCAGTCATGACTGGAGGCAACAACAGCCGGGTGCCGCGGGTGATGATCGCCGCTGTCCGGAGCAGTTCCGGCAAGACCAGCATCGCCACCGGCATCATGGGCGCACTCGTACAGAGAGGCAGCCGGGTGCAGGGCTTCAAGGTGGGGCCGGACTTCATCGACCCCAGCTATCATACTGCTGTCACCGGGCGCTGGTCACGCAACCTGGATACCTGGATGCTCTCCTACGGCCAGGTGCAGGAGTTTTTTCGCAGAGCCGTTGCCAGCGCCGATGTTGCTGTGATCGAGGGTGTGATGGGGCTTTTCGATGGCCTGCGCGGCGCGGGTGAGCGGGCGAGCAGCGCCGAGGTGGCCAAGCTGCTGGGCTGCCCGGTGGTGCTGGTACTGGATGTGCGCAGCCAGGCCCGCAGCGCCGTGGTGGAGTTCTTGGGCTGCCGCAGCTTCGACCCCGGCCTGCGGCTGGCCGGGGTGATCCTCAATCGCTATTCCGGCGAGCGGCATCTGAAGATGCTGCAGGCGAGTTTCCGTGAGGCGGGGATTCCGGTGCTGGGAGCGATCCAGAACGGCAGCCTGCCGCGCCTGGCGGAAAGGCACCTGGGGCTGGTACCGGTGATGGAGCAGCAGGGGGCCGATCCGGTGTTGCAGGAGTTGTCCGGCGCGGTTGCCCGGCAGGTGGACCTGGATGCCATCATGGGGGCGGTTGCCGCAGTCCCGGCCCGTTACAGGCCATATCGCGGGCGGGAGCGGGTGGCCACCATGAAGCACGCCAAGGCAGCGCCTGGTGTATCGCCGGAAGCGGCAGATACTCGCCCGGTCAGGGTGGCCCTGGCCTGGGACGCCGCTTTCAGCTTCTACTACCGGGACGGGCTGGATCTGCTGTCTGATCATGGCGTGGAACTGGTGCCTTTCAGCCCGCTGCAGGATCAAGCGCTTCCCGCGGGGATCGCCGGGGTGCTGATCGGTGGTGGGTTTCCGGAGCTGTTCGCGGGGCAATTGTCCGGGAATGATGGGATGAAGGAGAGCCTGCGCCGCGCCCACAGCGCCGGAATGCCGATCTACGCCGAGTGCGGGGGCTTCATGTACCTCTGCCAGTCGCTCGATGACCTGGACGGCCGCGACTACCCGATGGTCGGGCTGGTACCGGGCGCCTGCCGGATGGCCAAGCGGCTGGTGGGCATGGGCTACGTCACCGCCGAGGCCCAGGAGCCGAGCATTCTCTGCCAAGCAGGAGACGTACTGCGCGGCCACGAGTTCCACTACTCCTCCTTTGTACCTGTCAGAGAGCCTTTCCCCTGGGCCTTCACCTTCCGAAAAAACGATGGCCGCGCCGGAGGCGACGGCTACGCCGATGGCAACCTGCTGGCCTCTTACTTCCACTTTCACTTTGCCGCCAATCCGCACGCTGCCACCCGCTTTGCCGCATCCTGCAGAGCATGGATCTCCGGAAATAACGATGATCTTCATTTCAAGGGCTGAATGCCAGCCTCTCTTCGATCTCGCTGTTTTGCAAATAGATGCGTTTGTCGTATGCTGCCATGGGCGGTTTGAATATATGATAATTGATATTGGATATGAAGCATGATGTAAATAGAATGATAGAAACTTAATATGTGATAATAATCAGAGGCATTACACTCCAGGACCGTTACAATAAGCTTGACTTTTCTTAAGTAAGCTGTAAAATATTTCTGGAGGGAGTAATATACTAGTTTTCTATGCCCGGATAGCGGAAAAAATAATATAGATTAGGTCGATCGGGGAGATACCTCAGGGTAGCTCGAGATAAACCAATATTTTGTGAATCTGGTTCGTAGGCACTATTTTATGCAGCCGGGCTATCGTTCATAAAGTGTTGGTTTATTTTATTAATAACCCGGCTTCCGCACTAAGATTTTTTAATATGATAGATACGGAATGATCTTGCCTCGGTATTTTATCTTATCCGCCCAGCCCGCCCCCAAGATGCTGAGGAATTGTGCGGGTGGAGCGCAAAAATAAAGGAGAGAAAATTGTTTTCCCTGTCATCTAACTTATTACCCATGAACGCAATTCTTATCCTCGATAAAGACGCCAAAACCGGGCTTTCGGAGGATTATAAAGAACGGATCCTCATGATGCTGAAGGAAAAGGCACACAAGGTTGAAGTGGTCGAGTTGGGGAGGAATGACGTTACGCCCTGCTTCGGCTGCCTGCTCTGCCTCACTAAACATGTGGGAATTTGCGTAACCAGGGACAGGATCGCCGAGATCAGGAATAATGTTAACCGATATGATATGACAATTTTCCTGACTCCCGTTATATTCGGGCATTTCAGCTCGACGATAAAATGCGCCATCGACCGTGGCTGCGGCAGCCATAACCTGCAGGTTATAGTCGGATACGGCGACGATATCGATGATGAAGAGAAAAGCACATTCATCGACCTTACCCGTAAACACCGAGGCGAGATGGATATCGTACATCCCGGCTTTGATAAACAGGTGGACGTCTATCTGACTACCTCTTCCGAAGATAGCGAGGCAATCTGTGAAGCAGTCAAGAAATACCTCTAGGGGGAAGCTATGAAAAACATCTGCCTCATAAATGGAAGCCTTAGGGGAAAAGAAGCTTCCTCGCTGGTTTTCCTGAACTACATCAACGGCATGCTGGCTGATACTGAATTTAATAAAGATATCATCAACGTCAGGGCAAAAGTAAAAGAAAGCTACCCGGAAGATAATCTGAAAACCATCTCTCGAGCTGATGCGATCATAATGGTGTTCCCGCTTTTCAGCTACGGCATTCCCGGGGCTCTGATGCGCCTGCTGGAAGATTTTTACCTGTATGCAAAAGAAAATGGCTATAACAAAGCTGCCGGGCTTTATATTGTCGTAAATTGTGGCTTCCCCCGGCCGGAAATCATGGGTGAACTTATCAGGGTGATTAAAAACTTTTGCAGGAGATTGTCTCTCAACTGGAGGTTCGCTATATGCATGGGAGCCGGACCGATTGCCGCAATAACCGTGAAAGCCCCCCTGCTGAATATGAATTATAAAAGGGCTTTCTTGGCAATCGCCGCGGATATTAAAAATGGCGATACAGGGCAAAAGGACAACTATTTCATCAGGCCCCTCATACCCGAACCCGTCATTCTATGGATAAAAGCACAGTATGAAAAGAAAATGAAAACCAGAGCAGCCAGCAAGTAACTCCAGGGTAAATTTTTGAGCGATCCCCACTTCTACATAGAATCAGGAGTGTTAGGTAAAAAAGCATGACACAATAAAAAGGTATGGCTAAAAATGGCAATTGCAAAATTAAACGATAAAGAAATAAAAGAATTACAGCATGAATTAAAAATTTATATTTCCAAATATTTTAAACGTATCCTGGGCCGAGGTGTAGATTACACAAAGATAAACGTATTCGAAGATATGCTGGTTATCAGAGGGGAAGGCTACCTGACAGAGCCGGAAAAGTTTATTGTGCAGACTCCTAATGGGGCAGAAACCATTAGGGCATCAAGGACTAAGGTTGTTAATCAACATATAGAGGATAATACTCCCTTTATTGAAGAAAGAGTGCGAGCCAGGGCCATTCACCACTCCTTCTGTATTGAACCGGAAAACAACTTCTGGATGCACTGTATCGTGTTTGATCACCCTCTGACAGAATAGGCATAGTAAGCATCTTGAATGCATAGATACTAATATAGAGCAGGTCGATCAGGGAGACACCTCAGGGTAGCTCCAGATAAACCAATGTTTTATGAATCTGGCTCGTCGGCATGGGCTCATGCAACCGGGCTATCGTTCATAAAGTATTGGTTTATTTTTTTACATGTATTTATCAACAGGGTCGATCCCAGGGACACCCGATGAGTGGCTTTAGATAAGGCGAAACTTGCATTAGGTGGGGTCAAAACCCCATCTGGTGCTTAGTTGAGCCGATCCAGGAGCTTAGCGCCCTTTATTCTACCGCTTTCCAGAAGCGGGGTATTAGGGGCGGTTAGCTATCGGATAAACCTAGTGTTCATCAGGAGCGTTTCCTGTGAACATATAAGCCTAAGGGTCGTGGACAAAACCCTTAGGGTATGGTGGTGGTTTTTCAGGAGATTTATGGGCGTAAATCCTGAAAAAGAAAAATTGCCGGGAGAGGAAGGATGCCATAAGAACAAAAGAGTTTTAAATTTTAAGCCTGTATCAGGGAGTATATTTCACGGTGATCATAGTCTCCAACCATTAGGAAATACTCCTCTATCGTAAGTAAAAATACCCGAAAGAAAAAATTTTAGAAAGGTGGAATCTATAATGGGTAAATTAGATGGCAAAGTAGTAGTAGTGACAGGTTCAGTTTCAGCAATTCCTGGTTTTGACTCTATCGGGTCAGCAACAGTTCGTGAAGCATTAGCTGAAGGAGCAAGAGGGGTAGTTGTGTCCGACATTAATGACAAACTAGGTGAAGCTTTTGTTAAGGAATTAAATGATAAATACGGTGAAGGACACGCAGTTTTTGTTCGCACTGATGTATCTAAACCTAAAGATGTTGAAAATTTATTTGAAATTACAGAAAAGGTTTATGGAGTTGTAGATGCAATACTGGCTAATGCTGGTGTGGTAACTGCAGAAGATTTCGATAAAGACCCAGAAGCAGTTTTAAAATCTCGTAAATTTATTCAAAGTATTAATGAAGATGGAGTATTTTATACAGCATTATATGGTTCTCGTTTAATGATCAAACATGGAATAAAAGGTTCAATCGTGCTGGTTTCTAGTATTCATGGTGTTGCTGGTCGTCCTAAAGTTGTAAATCAAGAAACAGGTGAAGTTTTAATTGAACGTTTCAATTTAATTCAATATACAATGGGTAAACATGGTGTAGTTGGTTTATCAAAAGCATTAGCCCTGCAATTGGCAGATTATGGTATACGTGTAAATACTGTAAATCCAGGGTATATTATGACACCATTATTCCAAGCAGCTGTAGCTGCCGATAAAAATGATTTGGCAGCTAAAGATTCATTGGCAACAGACGCATTTGACTTTTCTCAATTAGCAGCATTACACCCATTAAGTAATGACCCTGTAAAAGATAAAGAAATCGTTCCTCGTGGTAAATTTGGTGGTCGCATGGGAGTTCCTGCTGAAATTGCTAAGCCTGCAGTATTCTTAATGTCAGAGGAAGCATCCTTTGTGACAGGTCAAAAATTAGTCATTGACGGGGGTTATACTGCAGGCTAAAAACAAACCTATCAGGCTGATCCAGGCCGGAAAGATCAATACCAATTTCTTGTGCACTCACAAGGCCCCGTTAAACGATATCATGCGCGGGTATGATATCTTTGGCGGCAAGAAAGATGGCTGCCTCAAATGGCTAGTCACCCCGTGGGAAAAATAAGATTGTAGCGTAACTGCTACACGCTACAATAGCCATCGAAACAATTGTCGGGAGCAATTGTTTCTGAGGCCAAATACACCTCCGCAAAAACCGGGGTTTTATATACCCTGGTTTTTGCTTTTTAAGGTCTCGGCTCTATTTTTTTAGCGGGGTGGACTTTTAGAAGCAGGAGATCTGGCGGCAACGCCTAATTATATTTTAGTAAGGCAAGCATAATAAAAGTTCTTCAGGTGCCCGTAGGGGAGAATAGGGAACCGGGTGCAATTCCCGGGCGGACCCGCCACTGTGAGGGCGAGCTGCTGCCAGTGCCACTCCGGCAACGGGGGAAGGGGCAGCCGCGATGAGCCTAGCCAGGAGACCTGCCTGAAGAATCCAGATGCCGTCCCGGGCAGAGACGGCGGAAGCATGGATGAAGGTAAAGTCCACGCTCAATTGAGGCGTGGGCTTTTGTTTTACCCCCGCTCTCCTCTGCTACAAAATATCATGGGAGGATTGCAAGATGTCGGCGACGTATCGGGAAAAAGTCTTGGAGGTAGAACCGTTTGGGATCGACCCGATCCCGGAGCAGGAGCGGCACGGTCACCCCGGCCAGATGTTTACCTTCTGGTTTGCCATCAGCCTCAACGTGGTGACCTGGTTCACCGGCTTCCTGGGAGTGGAGCTAGGCCTGTCTCTCAAGTATGCAATTCTGGCGATCGTCATTGGCAACCTGACGGGGGCGGCGTTTGTCGGATTGACCTCGGCTGTCGGTCCCGTCCTGAGCCAGCCGTTGATCCCGGCCAGCAGGCGCTCTTTTGGCAAGGCTGGCATTGTGGGGCTGGCTTTTATCAATTTGTTGAACAACCTTGGCTGGTTGGCCGTCAACCTTGTCCTGGCAGTGATGGCCATGCAGAAGCTGTTGCCGCTTGGATACCATGTATCGTTACTGCTGATCACGGCGGTCACGCTACTGGTCGCCCTGTTCGGTTATAACTTCATCCATTCCTTCGCCCACTGGATGTCGATCCTGATGGGCATTCTGTTTGTGGGCATGACGGTGATCACTGTGCACAGCCTGCCCATGATCGCCGGCCAGGCGACTGCCGCCCCCGCCTCTGGTTGGCAGGCCGGTTTGTTCGTGCTCGGTATCGCCCTGGCCTTCTCCTACCAGATCAGCTACTGCCCGGTCGGGGCCGATTACTCCCGGTATTTTCCCGAGCGGACATCAAAGAAGCGGATCTGGCTGACTTCCTACCTGGGCAGCCTGTCAGTCTGCGTCTGGCTGGAGATCCTGGGCGCCCTAACCGCCACCCTTGGACAGCAGGTGGGCCCGATGGATTTCTTCGTGCGCCTGATGGGTATCTTCACAGTCCCGGCACTGATCACCGTTATCCTCAGCATCCTGCCGAATAACGTCATGGCCATCTACAGCAGCGGGCTGGCCGCCCTGGCGATGGGCATCCCGATCCGGCGCTGGGCCTCGGTGCTGCTGACCGGCGTCCTGGGGGCGCTGCTCATCTCCTTCAGGGGCTTTGAACTGGCCGATACCTACAAGAATTTTCTGTTGCTGCTCTCATACTGGATCGCTCCCTGGCTGGGGGTGGTACTGTGCGATTACTTCTATTTCCGTACATCGCCTGGCAATTCAAATGGACGCAACGGTTGGGCCGGCATCCTGGCCTTCATCTGCGGAGTGGCGGTCTCGATACCATTCATGAGTTCAGTATTGTATACCGGCCCCTTGGCTGTCTATCTGGGTGGGGCCGATATCAGCTACTGGCTTAGTATGGTAGTTAGTGCTGCCATCTACCTCGTTGCGGTAATTGTGCTCAAAGCTGATGCCGTTGTCCCTGCCCGTACAGTCCAAGGGGTGCCATCAACCGCTGAAACTGTGCCTGAACAGGTGCTGGAGTGCTGATGCGGCCGCTCTGCAAGCTGCTATACAAACGTCAAGGCGAGGTTCCCAAATGAAGTTCCGTGATCAATATTAGTTAAGTTATCTTAAAGGGGGCAATGCAGATGGATGTGAAGTTGCAAGACGTGATCGCCGGCATTGAGCCGGCGAGCCAGGCATGGCGCCAGAAGGCGAAAGACTACCTGGTCAACCTGGCAATCCCCCCCGGCAGCCTGGGTGACCTGCTGTTGCTGGCGGAGCAGTTGGCGGCGATCAAGCAGACCTTGAAACCCTCGGTCGCCAACAAGGTGATCATTACCATGGCCGGCGACCACGGCGTGGTGGCTGAGGGGGTCAGTGCCTTTCCCCAGGAGGTGACGCCCCAGATGGTGGCCAACTTCGTGGCAGGTGGGGCGGGGATCAACGTGTTAGCCGAGGCAGTCGGCGCCAGGGTGCTGGTGGTGGACATGGGCGTGGCTGCCGATCTGAGCGACATGGTGGCCAAGGGCCAGATCGTCTCTGCCAGGGTGGCTCCTGGCACCCAGAACATGGCCAAGGGTCCGGCCATGACCAGGGAGCAGGCAGTGCAGGCTCTGGAAGCCGGGATCAATATTGTCGGCGACCTTATCGATAAGGGGGCCGAACTGGTGGGCACCGGGGACATGGGGATCGGCAACACCACCCCCAGCAGCGCCATTCTGGCCGCCATCTCCGGTTTGCCGGCAAGTAAGGTTACCGGTAGGGGTACCGGCATTACTGACGAGGCGCTGGAAAACAAGGTCAGGGTGATCGAAAAGGCGCTGCAGGTGAACAGGCCGGATCCCGCCGACCCGGTCGACGTGCTGGCGAAGGTGGGCGGCTTCGAGATCGGGGGCATCGCCGGGGTGATTTTAGGCGCCGCCTACTACAAGGTACCCGTAGTGGTGGATGGGTTCATCTCCACTGCCGGGGCGCTGTTAGCCGGCAAGCTGGCGCCCCAATCCGTCGACTATATGATTGCGGCACACCGCTCAGTGGAGTATGGCCACCAGTATCTGCTGGACGAACTCGGCCTGAAGCCGTTGTTGGACCTGAACCTGCGTCTGGGCGAGGGGACGGGAGGAGCGCTGGCGATGCACATCGTGGATGCGGCCACCAGGATCATCAAGAATATGGCAACTTTTGACAGTGCCGGTGTATCGAAAAACACTGGCGAACTGCACGTGTTATGAGCCTGATATCAAGGATGCATGCGGGTGGCGAGGCCGGGCAGCCCGGCCCCCAGTACCTGGAGGACCTGGCCTGTGCCTATTGGCTCTCGGAGACGCTCTTTGCTGCGGTGGAGACGGACCTGTTCACCCTGTTGGCTGCGGGCAGCAGGACTGCCGGCGACATCGCCGCCACCTTGGCGTTCGACCCCGGGGGTGTCGAGCGCTGGCTCCAGGTATTGTGGGCCCTGGGGCTGTTGGAGCGTATAGCGCCATCATCCCGGGGTGGCGTAGCGGCGTTCGCCAATTCAGAGCTGTCTGCCACTTACCTGGTTCAGGGACGTGATGGCTACCAGGGGGATTCTATCCTGTGGCGCAAGTACCTGGCGGTAGGCTGGCAGAGCCTATTGGGGTGCTTGCAAGCTGGCGGCAGGGTGCTTTATCCAGCGGCAGAGGAGCCGCATGAGCAACTCGCCAGGCGGGTGCGCCGGTACATCCGGGCGATGGACAATGTGGCCGGGGTTAAGGCGCGGGAGATTGTACCGGTCTTCAAAGGTGTCTTGGATACAGGTGCGATTCTGGATGTCGGCGCAGGCTCGGGGGCAATGGCAGCAGGTTTTCTGGAACAGTATCCCGGACTGCGGGCCACCCTGATCGACCTGCCCGAGGTGTTGGACTTTGCCGGAGAACTGCTGCAGTCAAGGAGCTGCATTGACCGGATAACCTGCAGTGCGGCCAATATCCTGGAACCCTGGCCAGTCTCTGATCATAGTTTCGACCTGGTGATTCTCTCCAATGTCCTGCACGCCTATTCGGAGCAGGAAGTGCCACCATTGTTGGCAAAAAGCGCCGCTTGTCTCAAGCCCGGAGGTCTGTTGCTGGTGCACGATTTCTGGCCGGAACACTCCCCGGTCAAGGCCGCCTTGTTCGATCTCAACATGTTGATCAACACTTACAACGGCAGGCTGTTCCCGGCGTCCTGGGTACGATCCCAGCTTGCCGGGCTGGATCTCTGCTCCACAGAGTTGATACCGCTGAGGACGGATACGGCATTGATGATAGCGGGCAAGAATGAGCAGGCGTTGGCCAGCCTCTGCCTGAACGGATGAAGCGAACTTCGTAACAAGAGGAGTCAGGTGGCGGAGCGCAGCGCCTGATGGCGCTCGCGGAAGATCATCACCATCAGGCAGACCAGGCCGACGGCTGCTCCGATGGCGATAGTGGCCGGCGCCCCCAGAATGTGGGCGAGGCTGCCGCTGAGCAGGCTGCCGATCGGGGTCACGCCAAGGAAGACGATAGTATACACGCCCATTACCCGGCCGCGCAGTTGGTCCTTGACGTTGAGCTGGACCGTGGTGTTAGTCAGGGCGGTAAAGATAAGCATGCAAACGCCGGTGAGGAACAGCAGCAGAAAGGATAGGGCGAACTGCCGGGTGACCGCCAGAAACAATTGAAAGAAGCAGAGGCCGGCCCCACCGGCATACAGCAGCCAGCGTTTGGGGCTGCGGCCGCTGATCCAGGCCAGGAGCAACGCTCCTAACAGGGCGCCGATGCCCATGGAGGAGGCCAGGAAACCGTAACCCTCCGCCTGCTGGTGCAGATTAATTCTGGCCAGCACCGGTACCAGGACCGTGAAGTTCATGGCGAAGGTGCTGAGCAGAGCCATTGATAACACTGAATTCAAAATGATCGGCGTGTGGCGAATGTATTTTAAGCCTTCTACTATATTTTCCCACATCATGTTATTGGCCGGCCGGGCTGAGACCTGATTCTTGAGCCGCATCAGGGCCAGACCGACGATTACGGCCAGGAAGCTGGCAGCGTTGAGCAGGAAGCAGGCCGGGATGCCCAACCGGCCCATGGCCAGCCCGGCCAGGGCAGGGCCAATGACCCGGGCGCCGTTGAACATCGAGGAGTTCAGGGTGATGGCGTTCATCAAGTCCTCTTTCCCTACCATCTCTATAATGAACGCCTGGCGGATCGGCGTATCGAAGGCGTTGCTGATGCCGAGCAGGGCGGCCAGGATCAGCACGTGCCAGTAGCGGACAACTCCGAACATGGTCAGCAGGCCGAGGATCAGAGCGAAAATCATCATGCTGGTCTGGGTCAAGATCAGCAGCGGACGCTTTGGCACCCGGTCAGCCACCTCTCCGGCCACCAGGGAGAACAGCAGCAGGGGGAGAAACTGGACAGCGGTGATCAGACCCAGCAGAAACGGGGAGTTCGTCAGCACCAGGATCAACCAGCCCTGAGCAATGTTCTGCATCCAGGTGCCGATCAGGGAGATCAGTTGCCCGCCGAAGAAGAGCTGGTAGTTGCGGTGCCTGAGGGCTGAGACCGCCTTAACAGCGGTGGGTTTGCCGGGAGTTTTATCGCGGGTGTCTGCCCGATCCTCCATCAACATACCTCACGTTGACAAGCCTGCGGCTGAACATGAATATACGGCGCCGCTCCGTACCCCAACCGGTAGACACCCGGGCAACTGCCCGGGTGTCGTTTGTTATTAATGGTGATCTCCTATGGGGTCAATGCAGATATTATAACGTATTCGGCACGCCATGGGAAATTATCCTTTTTTCGTAACTAGCTGCAGCAGGGCATCGATCTTTTCGTTGAGTTCAGGAACAATTTTCTCCAGGCTTTCGGTCTCCGAGGCGCCATATTCCATCAGCAGCAAGTCTTCCTCGACCTCGGCCAGTTTCTTCTCCAGCCGGAAGATCTCCAGCAGCAGCCGCCGCTGCCTGGCGTCAAGACCGGCAGGGTAGACGGTGGGAAGGGGTGCTTTGGTCAACTCCAGGCCCTGAAGGGTGAGCTGGTACTGCTCACCAACCCGTGGCACCACCATGGAGATACCGAGGCGTTGCTCGATCAGTTTGCTCAAGGCGCACGAGGACGCGGCCTCACCGTGGACTATGAACAGTCGCTGCGGCTTCTGTTTCAGGTGTGAGACCCAGTCCAGCAACCCCTTCTGGTCGGCGTGGGCGGAAAAACCCTGCAGGGAGTAGATCTTGGCTGCCACATTAATCGGCTCGCCCAGGATCCGGACCTTTTTCTCACCGTCCAGGATCCGCCGGCCGAGGGTGCCCTCCGCCTGGAAGCCAACGAAGACCACTGACGAATCCGGTCGCCAGAGATTGTGCTTGAGGTGGTGCTTGATCCGGCCGGCGTCACACATCCCGCTGGCCGAGATGATCACCTTGCTCTTACGCTCGCCGTCGTTGAGGGCCATGGACTCCTTGACGTCCCGCACGAAGGTCAGGTTGGGGAAGTTGAAGGGGTCGTTGCCGCTGAAGCAGGCCTTGGTTTCATTGTCGTAGTACTCTGGGCAGCGTTCGAAGATCTCAGTGGCGGAGACGGCCAGCGGGCTGTCGATGTAGACCGGGACCGGCGGCAGCTCTCCCCGTTTGAACATGCCACTGAGGAAGAACAGGATCTCCTGGGTCCGGCCGACCGCGAAGGAAGGGATGATCACGTTGCCCCCGCGTTTCAGAGTGTTCAGGATGACCTCCTTGAGCCGCTGGGCCTCGTTGGCCACCGGTTCGTGAAAACGGTCTCCATAGGTGGATTCCAGCAGCAGGTAATCCGCCTCTTCAACGAAGGAGGGGTCTCTGACGATGGGGGTGCCTCTATTGCCCAGGTCGCCGCTGAAGACGGTCTTGACCTCCTGGCCGTTCTCTCTAGTCCAGACCTCGATAATGGCAGAGCCGAGGATGTGCCCCGCGTCCAGAAAGCGTACCCGTACCTGGTCGTCGAGCACTATTGACTGCCCGTAGGCCACCCCCGTAAAGGCATGCAGGCAGTTTTGGGCATCCTGGGCGGTGTAGAGCGGCTCAAGGTTTCTCTCGCCGCGCCGCTTCGCCTTACGGTTCTCCCACTCCGCATCCATCTCCTGGATGTGGCCGCTGTCCGGGAGCATGATCTTGCAGAGTTCGACAGTGGCGTTGGTGGTCATCACCTTACCCTGGAAACCCTGTTTGTTGAGGCGGGGGATCAACCCGGAGTGGTCGATGTGGGCGTGGGTCAACAGGACGTAATCCAGTGACCGGGCCAGAATCTCCAGGTTACGGTAGTTGCGCAGGCGCAGTTCCTGGTTGCCCTGGAACATGCCGCAGTCCACAAGCAGCTTCAGCTTCTCTGTCTCCAGTAGAAAACAGGAACCGGTGACCGTACCGGCTCCCCCTAAAAAGGTCAGTCTGGCCATACTCTGCCTCCGTTTCTCCCTCTGATACGATTTGCTGGTGAGGTTTGCCCTGTAAAAGGTTGATAACTCTCTATAATTATATGAAATTTCGGTTTTATAAGCAATAAACACTTACTGTTATCTAATATGGATCACCTTAATATAACAAGTAAAATAATGCTCGCCTCCAGGCGAGCAGAAGATCGAAAAAACGGAATGTTGTTTGAGTTATTAGCTAAGGAGTTCATAAATACCGAGCAGAATCAATATGATACCAGCAGCAAGGTCACCTTTTTCTCCAATCCACCGCGCAATGAAATACAGGCCGATTTGAATACCGGCATAAAAAAAGAGGAGACTGATAATGAATGCCGCTCCCACTGTGAGGAAGATGTTCAAACCCATTAAACCGGCTGCAAAGCCGCAGGAGAGATTGTTGAGCGTTAAGGCAAATGCCAGCACCGTTGCTTCCTTGAATTCGATGCTGCCTGAATAATCGTAGTCAGCCTTAAAGGGGTCCTCGAGAATCCTGCCCAAGTCTTTCATATTGGTGAAGAGCGAGGGCTGGGCAGCGGCCTCCCCGGTCGTCTGGCCAGGCATCACTGTTGGAATTTTATTTGCCGTGTACGGTCTTCTAAAATACTGGATGATCAGGACGACACCTGCGGCCATTATAATGCCAGCCCCTAGAAGATTCGCCAGGGGGGCCGAAATTATATATCGGACAGCTTCCCCTAAAATCATCATCAGATAAGTGCCGATACAGGGAATCAGGGCGCAAATAAAGTTAGATAAAAACAGTAAACGGTATTTTCTAGTTCCGTAAGCCAACCCCACGCCAAGGGTGTCTAGGTTTGAAGAGATGCCTAAAAGGATGATGGTAAGCAGATGCATAAAGTTTCTTCTCCCCTTTTCTAAAACTTTTCAGCGAGATAGGATATGAAAAGGGCAGAAATAGAGTGCGAGGTAATTGTTGCCTCGGGTAGCGCCCTGATGAATCAGGAATATTTTAGTCGATAAAAGTAATATCATGGGAATTGTACCCGAATACTGGAAGCCCTGCAGGAGATTTTATGGTTATGGAGAATTATAAATAGCAAGTAATCACATAAATGGTAAAAGTCGATTTTTTCTATCAGGGGGTCGCGGGATGAGAACTTATTCTACACAAACGAGCATCTTGTTGCACAGCTTAGATGAGCGCAGGAAGATACCCGGACAGGTGCTCGAAGATTCCGGTTATAGCGCTGATTGCACAGTACAGCGATTGTTGGAGCAGCTTGAGGAACTGGCAAACGAAAACCAGATACTGAAGAAAAAGCTTCTGGTGCACCAGAAGCGTGAGGCCGACCTCAGAAAAGAACTGGTTAACTACAAACTGCTGGCGGAATCGACGCCAGTTTTTATTATTCAGGGTGACCGGGTGCGACTGATCAATCATTGCTCCCATGCCTTTACCGGGTATACAGCGGAGGAGATCGGGCAGACAGACTTCTGGCAGGTTATCCATCCGGATTGGCGAGAGGTTGTGCAGAAACAATGTGAGGCGCATTACCGTGGCGATGTGTTAGAGTCGGTTTTGGATATCAGACTGATCTCCGAGGCGGGACCGGAGCGGTGGGCGGAGGTGAAGACCAGAACCATTGTCTACGAGAGGCAGCCGGCGGTGTTAGCGTTGGTTGGCGACATCTCCGAGCGCAAACGAACGGAACAGGTGCTGCTCACTGCTCTGAGAGAGGCAGAAGGTGCACTGCAGGCTCGGGCAGACCTGTTCCAGGCCCAGAAAATGGAGGCGGTAGGCCAACTGGCAGGGGGTGTGGCCCACCAATTGAACAACCAGTTGATGGTGATCTATGCCTGCGTCGATCTCTACCTGTCCCGGCTTACCAGAGACGATCTCCTGCGGCGGTTACTGTTGAGGATTCGAAATAGCGCCCGGATTTCCGCCAACCTCACCCGTCAGTTGCTGATCTTTGGGGGCAGGAACCCCCTCTTCAAGACCCCTACTAACCTGAACAACAATGCCGAAGAGCTGAAAAATATCCTGGTTCGCCTGCAGGGAGAGCAGATCACCATTGAACTGCAAACGAGCCCCGATCTGTGGCTGGTAAAAGCCGATACCTCCAACATTGACCAGGCGATCACCAACCTGGTGTTAAACGCCTGCGATGCCATGCCCGGGGGAGGCGCCATCACCATCAAGACGGCAAACGTATACGCGGACCGCGATGAACAGCAGCGGGCAATACCTGGCAGATACGTCTGCCTCTCGGTCTCCGACACTGGCGTTGGCATCGACAAGGAGAATTTGCCCCACATTTTTGAACCCTTCTTCACTACCAAGGAGCCGGATAAGGGTGTCGGGCTAGGGTTGTCGGTAGCTTATGGGATCATTCAGGCCCATAATGGCTGGATCGAGGTGGACAGCACCCCCGGCCTGGGGAGTACCGTACGTCTATACCTTCCCGCCATGTTTTAAATAGCTGCTCCAGGCTGCACTCGGCCAGTTCGGGGTGTCGGCTATTTGGCTTATTTGACATAGGGAGGAGTTTGTTAGTATACTTTCACTAGGTAGTAATCCCACTTTTAAACACTTCTTGACCTTCTTTCCCCTTTGTTTCAAAACTCATAACAACCAGTAGCAATTGGTATCCCAGTTAAAAAGGAGGAGACGCAAATGGGAATATCGATCCTGCTTTACGTAATGGTTGTAATTGTTGTCATACTACTGCTCGCAAGTGCACGGATGGTTGTCATTATCGGCGGCCAACAAGTGGGGATAGTAGAAAGAAAACTTTTCGGAGTGAGGCTTCCTTCGGATAGGGTCGTCGCACTCCCCGGGCAGATCGGAATACAGGCAAGAATATTGGGACCGGGTCTTCATTTGTTTTTTCCGTTCTTATTCATTGTACGGGTAGACAATCTGGTAACGATTGGGGAAAACGAGGTCGGGATCATCGAATCGATAGACGGAAGGCCCCTTGACCCAGGAGAAATATTCGGCAGGGTCGTAATTGGTCATAATCACTTTCAGGATGCCGAGGCTTTTTTGAAAAACGGGGGGCAGAAAGGCATACAGACAGAAACATTACCGCCAGGTCTCTACAGAGTCAACGGCTATCTCTTCAAGATCACAGTTATGGATGCGATAACGATCCCTGCGGGCTCGATTGGCATCGTGAACGCGGCAGCCGGCCAGCCGCTGGATCAGGGGAGACTCTACGCTAAATCAGTGCCCGGACATAACAACTTCCAGGACGGAGAGGCTTTCCTCGAGCAGGGCGGACAGAAGGGGCCACAACTGGATATCTTGAGACCGGGCCGGTACAGAATAAATCTCCGGATGTTCGATGTGAAAATCACTCCAGCTATCGATGTTGCGTCCGGAAAAGTTGGCATTGTCACCGCCAATGATGGAGAAGAACTGCCGGAAAACGAGCTAATTGCCAAGACAATTAAGGGTCACGATATGTTCCAGAATGCCGCAGCATTTCTCATGAACGGCGGGCAGCGCGGCCCACAATTAGATGTCCTCACCCCCGGCAAATTTTACATCAACCCCCTGATGTTTTCAGTGCAAACATCTGATGCGTTAACTGTAAATCAGGGTCAGGTGGCAGTGATCATCTCTAACGTCGGTAAGCAACCGACAGTAACGGTCTCTTCCGGGGAGCTTAAAGTGGATGCCGACACAGCGGACGACTTTAGTGCAGAAAAATATGTAGTTACGGAAGGTTACCGGGGCATACAACGGACAGTGCTCGGGCCGGGAAATTTTTATTTGAACCTGCTGGCATACCGGCCGATCATCATTAATACCACCAATACCACCATTGATTGGGATGATGCTGCGGATACCAAGTTCGACTCGCTGAACGTGAACAGCAAGGATGGCTTCGCCCTGAAGGTAGGGGTGAAAGTGGTCATCAGGGTGCTGCCCGATCAATCACCCTATCTCGTGAGCCGTATTGGCAGCATAGAAAACCTGATCACCAACGTTATTCACCCGCTGATCGACTCATCATTCCGCAATCAGGCATCCACGGCTTCAGCGATGCAATTCCTGCAGGATCGCCACGAGCAGCAGGATCAGGCACTGAAGCGTGCCGTCAACGAACTGAGCAAGTACCATGTCGAGGTATTATCGGTGCTCATCAGCAATATCGTTCTGCCACCGGAACTGATGGAGACCCAAACCAACAAGGTGCTCGCTCTGCAACGACAGTCAATGTTCGATGAACAAAGGAATTCGGAACAAAAGCGTATCGCCATGGAAAAGACCAAGGCCGAGGCCGACAAACAGGCCACCCTGGTGGCAGCCCAGATTGATGTGCAGGTTGCCGAACAGATCAAGCAAAAGACCATCGCTATTGCCCAGGGCGAGGCCGAGCGGATCAGGCTGGAAGGTCAGGGAGAGGCTGACAAGATTTTGGCGATCGGCAAGAACACGGCGCAGGCATACGAACTGACCAAGCAAGCGGTGACGCCCGAGGGACTGGTGAGCATCGAGTTGATGAAGCTGATCGCCGGCGGCAGTATCAAGATCACCCCGGAGATCCTGATCAACGGCGGCGGTGAGGGTGCCGGGGCGCTGGTGAACGCTGTGCTGGCCAAGCTGATGAAGGGCAATCTCCAGCTGCCGGTACAACAACAACCGTAAGATTAGCGCCC
>Ga0187886_1000548_pt1 | contig 43451 bp, 32 predicted proteins | sample June2016WEW_20_1_FD_133001 | JGI IMG/M metagenome (GOLD analysis project Ga0187886, IMG submission 133001) | Peatland microbial communities from SPRUCE experiment site at the Marcell Experimental Forest, Minnesota, USA - June2016WEW_20_150 | ecosystem: Environmental > Terrestrial > Soil >... | reverse complement strand
TTGTCTCCTGATGGTTTAATACATTCGTGTACTGCGGAAAGTCCGAATCCCATTTCGTTTATATTAAAGTAACCATAACCGGCATATTTACCGTTAACGATTTTCACAGCACAACGCTCCTCATCATTACGTCCTTTATCGATAATGAAAAAGTTATGTCTTGTAAAAACGAACTCTTCAGCTGCTTTTGCAGCACGTTCGTTATATGTCTCAGGAGATTCCTTTCCGCAACATGCCCCTTTACAGATTCCGACATGATAATGGAAACAGGCTCCATCAGTTTCGTAGAGGCCTGATAATTTCTGACAAAGGCAATAAGTTTCAATAAGCGAACCTAGTTTTGATTTCGCTTTTTCTTTTGATGTAAATACTGAAACTGGCACATCGTTATCGTTAATTTGACCATAACGGTAATTCATGTACCCATTCTGATCTATAAAACTGAAAATGCCCCATTGAAATCCGGTTCTTCGCTGCGCCCTGTTATAGACCGGCTTATTAAGTTTAATCTCAAAAGATTCCTTAAGCAGGGCAATCAGTTCACTCCCGGTAGTCTCCCAGTCAATATCTGCAATTAGATCGCGCATTTCCATCGAACGGTTGGTAGAATTGTTCGAGAGGTGAGTGCTGATTCTCTGTTGGAGGTTACGACTTTTCCCAATATAAATCAGTTCGCCATTCTCATTGTAGAAAAAGTAAATTCCAGGTTCGTCAGGGATACTATCAATTTTATTAATGTCGAGTTTCGGATTTAGTTTTGAAACCCTGGTATTCTTCAATAGAGCAGATCTGCTTCCATTTATTTCAATGTCCTTATCGATAAGAATCTCAAAGAGTTTCACCGTTGCCAAAGCATCTCCTGCGGCCCTGTGTCTTCCATTAATTGAAATCCTGAGATCTTTGCAAATATTTCCTAAGCTGTAAGACGTGTATCCGGGGAGAAGCTTTCTGCTGAGAGTAACTGTATCGAGAATATTCCGTTTATAATTGAAGCCAAGAGATTTGAATTCCTGCCTGATGAATGAATAATCAAACCTTGCGTTATGAGCAACAAAGATTCTGCCTTCAGTCAGTTCAATAACTTTCCTGGCAATTTCAAAAAAGCGCGGAGCATTTTCAACCATTTCATTGGTTATTCCTGTCAGATTGGTAATAAAATAGGGGATATTCCTTTCCGGGTTGACAAGTGTAACAAATTCTCCGGTTATCTTATTTCCATCATGAAGATAAATAGCGATTTCAGTAATTTTTTCGATACGTGCGCTTCCACCTGTTGTCTCAATATCAATAATCGCATACATCTGTCGAAATCTTCTTTAAATTGTGACTACGAATATACTGAGAATTGAGGGCAGATTAGCTTAAAGTTTGTATTTTTGCACTGCCAAAAAGTATATGTCATGAATGAATGTTACGGGAAAAAGTTCATACTTAATGGTGACCTGCAACAAGCAGAATTATTCGATAATTCACTGGTCTATGAAGGTGATTCTGTCTATGAGGTAATAAGGATGGTTAAGGCCAATCCGATCTTCTTTCCTGATCATATGGAGCGGTTGGTAACCAGTGTAAAACTACAGAAAAAGGAGCTTCTTGCCGATGCTTCCACACTTAGAAAAGATATTATCAACCTTACCAGATCAGACAGGAAACGGGAGTCAAACCTTAAGATAGTTTTTAATTATAATAATGGCTCAACCAACTATCTTATCTATTTTATCGAGCCTATTTATCCATCTGAAGATCAATATAAAAGAGGGGTGAAGGGTATCCTGTTTTTTGCTGAACGGAAAGATCCTGAATCAAAAGTTATTAATCATAAGTTGCGATCATTTATCTATCATAAACTAATTCTTGAAGGTGGTTATGAAGCTATTCTTGTGAATAAAAATAATTCCATAACAGAAGGAAGCCGGTCTAATATTTTCTTTCTGAAGGGAGAGACTCTGGTAACTGCACCGGATAATGTTGTTCTAAATGGTATTACGAGGAAATATATTCTTGAAATTTGTCGTGAAAACATTATCAAAGTGGAATTTACCTGTGTAAAGGTCGATGATATTTCAGAATATGATGCAGTTTTTATGACCGGGACTTCACCTATAGTTCTTCCTTTTTATTGTATCGATGATAAATTCTTCAATGTTAAGCATCCACTAATGGGAAGGTTAAGAAAGCTCTATCTGGTAAAAGCCGAGGAAAGTACCCTTCATTTCCGGGCTGAATAAGAAAACAGGTTGAACAGACTGAAAGATAATTTATTATATTTGTGCCTTTATTAATTCAAACCTGTTTTGTATGGCAAGTATAAGACAACTAAAAAAAGATATTGATTACCTTATTTTTGAAGTAATTTCTGACTGTTTTGTCTATTCAGGCATTCATCCCGAAAATAAATCTGATGAATTATCAGCAATTATTTCAGATTCCGTTGCTTTCAGAAATGACCTCATTGTACGTGTTAACAATCCGGATGGCAAGGATAATCCCAAAATTGTGAAGGCTTATTACAAGTCAGTAGAAAAGGATCTCATTACAGGCGTTGATAAGCTATTTGACAGGCTAAGTGCTTTATCTACAAAGAAAAAGTAAAATGCCTGTAAACCATATTGCCACAACCGGTACATTTTCCTTCCTTATCCAGGTTTAACAGCCTGATTTTATATCCGGATCTGATAGTTACAATAGAACCACACCTCGGACATGAAGTATTCTGTCCTGTATTTGACTGGCAATTCCCCAAATAAACATAATCAAGATTTCCTGCAGCAATATCAAAAAGTCTTTTCAGAGTTCCATCTGAAGTGGACGGATCATCTCTTTTGTACATAGGGAAAAACCTGCTGAGATGAAGAGGAACATCTTTCCCTAACTCACCGGCGATCCATTTCGACAGCGATGCCATCTCCTTTTCATCATCATTCTGGCCCGGTATTATAAGCGTGGTGATTTCCAGGTGTTTTCCCGAACTGGCAATCTGCTTCAAACTATTCTTAACTGGTTCTATTTCAGCTCCTGTGAGTTGGCGATAAAAATTATTATTGAATGCTTTAAGGTCAATATTAAATGCATCGATGAATTTTATTATTTCATTAAGAGGTTCATTGTTCACAAATCCGTTACTTATCATAACTGTTGATAATCCCTTTTCTTTAATAATTTCAGCAACATCTCTCATGAATTCAAACCAGATAACCGGTTCATTATACGTAAATGCTATACCAATATTCTTTTCAATAGCAAGAGCATCTCTTAAAATTTTATCAGGATTAGAATCTGGAACAAGACTTTCAGGTATTTTCTGAGATATATGGAAATTCTGGCAAAAATCACATTTCATATTACATCCGAATGATCCGATTGATAAAATATTTTGTCCGGGGAAAAAGTGATAGAGAGGTTTCTTTTCAACCGGGTCCAGAGAATAACCGGAAATAACTCCGTAAGTCAGCAGCTCTATTTTTTCGCCGGTATTTTTTCTTACGCCGCATATACCTGTTTTACCATGTGTTAATTTGCAGTAGTGGGGGCAAAGAAGGCATTCGAGCTTTTCATTGTTTCTTTTAAAAAGTGGTATCATACCGTTATACCGTTAAGTTGCTTCGTCGTTATATAGTTATGCTATTGTACCATCGTATCATCATACCGTTGTACTATCAAGCCTTTCCGCCTTTCAAAGGAATTGTAAACTTAAATTCACTGCCTTTATCTGCAATGCTTTCAACCCATATACGGCCACCAAGTTTCTCCACAAATTCATTGCTAAGTTTAAGTCCAAGACCTGTTCCTTGTTCATTTTCAGTTCCGGGCATAGAATATTTAGTTTCTATGCTGAACAACTTTTCAATCTTATCTTCCGGAATTCCAATACCGGTATCTTTTATCGAAACAATGACTTCATTGGTTCTCATCATTGAAGTAACGTTCACTTTACCAGATTTGTAAGTAAATTTTACTGCATTGCTTAGTATGTTCCGTAAAATGGTATTGATCATGTTTTTATCAGCAAACACAAAAACATCTTCTTTTACTTTATTAGATATCTTTATCTTTTTATTAGCTGCAGGTAATTGCAAAGTCGATATATTTTCATTTATCAGAATTCTGAGATTGACTCTTTCAGGATTGATTTCTAATAATCCGGTCTGTGATCTTGACCAGTCAAGCAGATTTTGAAGTATAGCATAACCGGATTTAGCTGAATCATTCAATATCAGAGCAAGATCCTGGATACTTTTTGTGTCGAGATGATGAATATTCTCAAAAAGTAATTCAGAAGATCCCAGCAGGCTTGTGAATGGATTTTTGAGATCATGAGCTACGATATTGAAAAATTTATCTTTAGTAGCATTAAGTTCTTTTAACTGTGTCTCGCTTTTTTTCAGAGCATCCTGTATCAGAATACGTTCTGCCAGTTCCTGAAGTAGCTTAGCATTCAACAATTCCAGTTCTTTTGTTCGTTCAATCACTTTTTGTTCCGCTTTAATTCTTTCAGTTATATCATTACCCTGCGCAATCGTTGATAAAATCGTTTTGTTATCGGTATCATATATATTTGCTGAATTCCATAATACTGTTCTTATGACATTCTGCTTAGTTAATATGGGGATTTCTATCGTTTCCCAGTTTTTGGTTAATGCTTGTTTGATCTTTACATTTGACTCCTTTATAGAAGCCCTGGGAAATAAAAAATCAAGGTTTTTACCTTCTACCTCAACCGAAGAATAACCTGTTAATCGTTCAAATGCATTGTTAAATAGCCTAATCTCATTATTTGTATTCCAAACAAGTATAGGTGCATTCGCATAGTTTATAAGGTTTTCAAGGTAGTTTTTTGTGCTTCTTAACTCTTTTTCGACCTTCCTGGTTTCTGTTACATCTTCTACAAGTGACATCACCGATGACATTTGTCCCTTTACATCAAGCAGGACAGAATTATACCATATACAATTTCTGACTTCTCTTTTTTTTGTATAATTCCTGTTCTCTGAAACAATCTTCAGTTCTTTTCCTCCCGATAATCGTTCCATTGTTTTTTCAACTATGGGAAGATCTTCCTCAAAAATCATACTAAGTTCATCAATTCGCCTCCCGATTACTTCTGCTTTTTCCCAGCCGAAGATGTGTTCTGCCTCGACTGACCATTGTGTAACAATAAAATTATGTTCCCATTCAATAACGGCCAAAGGTGAGTTTTCAAGATGAGATTTCAGATGCTCTTTACTCTCGCGCAGCACCTCCTCAATAGCGCGTCGTTTATGGTCTATTTTATTGACTGATCTGGCTGTCAGCCAAACAAGCACCCCGAAACAAACAGTATAAGTAATTGCAACCAATACAACACCTTCCTCAGATTTGAATAAAGCTGTGTGCTCTCCTTTTATCCGCAGCCATCCTATAACCACCGGCAATATCATCAGTGATGGTAAAAGTTGCCTTGCAATGATTCCTCCTGTGTCTCCGGCTGTATAAACCTTTAATAGCCATGTATCCGGCCTCATCAATAAAACAGCAACACATATCGCACAAAAAGCAATGCTGGTATTCATAGCTATCGATATTCTGTTCAAATCATTCACAGAATAGACACCAAGTATGTAACTGACAATAACAAAATAATTTATAAGTGATACAGGAATAATTATAACATGAGCTATACCAGAAGTTTTCGTTTTGTCAGCAGGTAACAGAAGAAGTATACAACCGATGAGAAGGAAGTTGAATGCTGTTAAGGAAGACATTCTATTTACGGGAGCAAGAAAAAACTTAAAGTATGATACTCCAGTTAAAGATGATTCATGACCGGTTCTTATAGAATAAAGGTAAACATAAAGAGTTATCAGACCTATAAAGCAAATGAAAGCCGCAAGTACCCCAGGAAGAATTTTCCTGAGAATTGAAAGTGAATTTATCACTAAAATCGTAAGGGCTGTGGCTGCAAAAATGAAGCAAACTGCAGTGATAATCTTCATAGGAATCCATTGTGGCATTATACTTTTAAGGAGAGTAATGTTGAATAGCCAACCCGTAAGATCAAGGAAGGCTAAAACAAATACTACGAGAATGGATATCCATACAATAATCTGTAATGTACGTGGTAAGTCTAATGAATACCAGCCAGGTCTTGGTATATGTTCTGAAGAATTACCTTGCATAGCAATTTGTAACTACTTCAAAAGTATATATTATTCAACAAAAAAAATAATTGAAATTTGAGTGCGGCGCCTCTTGTTTTTATATGAACTTAGATATTGATATTTTTCCCGTTTAGTACCCGACACCATGGCTCATCCTCAGGCGACTTTTTCAACCGGTAGGGGGTTATTATACTTAAGGTGCCTGAACTGTGACGGAGCTAATCCTGTTATTTTCTTAAACTGGTAAGACAGGTGAGCTATGCTGCTGTATTTTGTTATAAAAGAAATTTCTTTAAGACTGAGTTCATGATATACCAGTAATTCTTTTACTCGTTCAATTTTGTGAGTAATAAAAAACTTTTCAATTGAGATGCCTTTAACTGCGGAAAAAACATTTGCAAGATAGGTATATCTATGATTCAGTTTTCCGCTTAAATAATCCGAAAGATTAGTTTTTTCTTGACCATCTGAACTATTGATCAGCTCAATAATAGCAGTTCTAATTTTTTCTGCCAGAACATCTTTCCTGTTCTCAGTTAATTCGAGTCCCATAGGTCTCAAATTATTATCCAGCTGTTTTAATTTTTCCTGTGAAACATTTTCTGTTGTTTCAATTTCGTTTAATTCAATTGTTTTAAAGTGAATTTCAAGCTTTTCCAATTCCAACCTTACTATTATTTTGCAACGTGCGCAAACCATGTTTTTAATATAAATTTTCATGATCTGAATCTTAATTATTTTGACTGAGCTTTTTTTCAATAAAAGTTTATACACTTTTTAATTTAACTTTCCAGAAGTATTCTCTCAGAAAAGTATTTATAATTAATAGGTTGAATCAAATATAAAATATAAATAAAAGGAAGAGATTAAGACTGTATTAAGACTTTATTAAGAAGCCATTAAGAGATTTGAAAAACCCTCCAGCAGAAAATGTATTTGTTTGGCCATTTTTTTAGAGTGTAAATATATCCTTGGGTTTTGATCTTTCGGAAGATAATTTCACCTATGTAAGTGAATTAAAATAGTTTTTATTTAACTTGCATGGTAATATACGATTTGTTAATTTTAACTGTTTGATACAGCTAGCGTTAATTCATTCTTTCTTAATACATTTACCTGATATTACATATTTGATTTTGTTTGAGTAGCACAATAGTATTATGAAAATCCTGCTGGTAGAAGATGATCCCAAAATATCATCATTCGTAAAAATAGGTTTGGAAAGTTATAATTGTCTTATAGATACAGCTTATGACAGTACAATTGGTGAAAAGCTTGCTTTTTCAAGAAAATATGATGTGATTATTCTTGATGTTGTAATACCTGGCATTTCCGGATTTGATTTATGCAAAAAAATCAGGAACAATAATAATCTGACACCTGTAATAATGTTGACATCTCTTGATTCTGTTGAAGATAAGCTTACTGGATTTGATTGCGGAGCCGATGATTATTTGGTGAAACCATTCAGTTTCCAGGAGCTTTTTGCACGAATAAAAGCATTGAACCGCAGAAATAAGGAAGCTATTCTTAATCCTGTAATAAAAGTCCTTGACCTGGAACTTGATTCAATAGCAAAAAAAGTCAAACGAAATGATAAAGAGATAGTTCTGACGGCTACGGAGTACAAAATCCTGGAACTATTGATGAGTAACAAGGGCAAAGTATTTGAAAGGATGCATATAGCTGAGAAAATATGGGGATATTCATTTAATTCAGGTACAAATGTAATTGATGTCCATATCAATTCACTCAGAAAGAAAATAGATAAAGATTTCCCTGAAAAGCTCATACATACAAAAAAAGGGTTTGGATATGTTCTGAGCGAAGACGCTCAGAGCTAACCAAAAGTCACAAAGCTAATATTTACAGTAATAAAGTTTCTGACCTAATTGGTCAGTAGCTTATATCTTGAACAGCATCAAACGATTATCAGACAATTACTTAAATTAGCAGTTCAATAGCTTCTGACATTTCAGACATTCTACGGATGTTTAAATTTTCATTTTGAAAAGCTGAAAAGTTGAATAATTCAGAATTATAATTCTTAACAGAATCTTAATCCAACATTAATGCTGGCTTAATTAATTGTTTTCATCATATCCGTAATTTTAATTTATCAGATTGTAGAATTGATCTTCAATTTAATTCACAATATTTCAGATCACTGATAAAATAGATTTTATGAGATTTGAGTTACCTGATTTGCCTTTTGAACTGAATGCTCTTGAACCGTATATTTCTAAAAAGACTCTTGAGTTTCATTATGGGAAATATCATCATAGTTATATAGAAAACCTTAATAAACTGATTTCAGGAACAAAATTTAAGGACTTAGATCTCGAAACCATTATAAAAGTGGCTGATGGTCCAATTTTTAACTATGCCGCTCAGGTCTGGAATCATACATTCTATTTTGAATGTTTAAAACCGGGGAACAGCAATTCCATTAAGGCTTCTTTTGCAGATGTGATAAGAAGCAATTTTGGTTCGGTTTCATTCTTTAAAACCACTTTTACCGAAGCTGTAGGATCATTATTTGGCGTAGGGTGGGTCTGGTTGGTTTTGAATCAGAAAGGGTCGATAGAAATTATCCAGAAGTTTAATGCAGGAAATCCCCTGCGTATAGGTTTAATTCCATTAATGACCTGTGATGTCTGGGAACATGCCTACTATCTCGATTATCAGAACAGACTTGGTGATTACGCTGATGCATTCTGGAAATTGATTAACTGGGATATAATTGAAAAGAGATATAACGATTCAGTACGTTAACAGATCAATAATTATTTTAAAGAAAGAACCTCCTACACATGACGTTAAAAACTAGGATGTATCAGGTCATTTTCTGGGAACATCAGCTTAGTAACCAGAATTTAATTATCACGAAAATTGAGTTTAATTTATATTATAAAGCTATGGACTTAAGCAAGAAAAAATGCAAACCATGCGAAGGCGGTATTGCCCCTTTAAATGAAAAAGAGATTGCTGAATTTAGAAAATTTATTTCAGGAGACTGGAATGTAATAGATATCAACAAACTTACGAAAGAATTTTTTTTTGTAAGCTATCGTCAAACAATTGATTTCATAAACAGAGTTGCTGATATTGCTGAGGAAGAGGGACATCATCCTGTTTTACATATTTACTTTGGCAGGGTAGTGATTGAATTGTGGACACACTCTATCAACGGATTATCCGATAATGATTTTATTCTGGCTTCTAAAATTGATAAATTATAATTGTCCCTGATAAAGTTTCAGGAAGTATCTGTTTGCAATAGTTTCATTTTTGCTGAAAGAAAATACCGAAAGATTTTCTGGTATTTAAGATTTATGAATTTCTCCTCTTTAAGTTAATAAATTAAAATAACTGAAGTCTGTGAATTCATAAACTCTAAACCATAAGACGAATTAGTTGTTTAATGGTTAAACCCGTAAATTATGGAAGAGCACATTGTTAAAATACTGAATATAGATAAAGTAACTCACGATGTTAAACGATTTCAGGTTGAAAAGCCGGCAGGGTACTTATTTGTACCCGGTCAGGCTACCGAAGTGTCAATAAACATTCCTGCATTAAAGAATGAAAGAAGACCCTTCACTTTTACAAGCTTGAATTCTGCATCCTTCCTGGAATTTACCATAAAAATCTATCCTGAGCATAAAGGAATAACAAACGAACTTGGGAAACTTAAACCAGGTTCTAAACTGATTATCAGAGATGTATGGGGAGATATTTCTTACAAAGGGGAAGGAATATTTATAGCCGGGGGTGCAGGAATTACACCTTTTATTTCAATTTTCAGAGCTCTTCAGGAAAGGAACGAAATTATCGGTAATATGTTGATCTTTGCTAATAAAACTAAACGTGATATAATTCTCGAAAGTGAATTGAAGAGTTTATTAGGAAATGCCTTTATAAATATTTTATCAGATGAAAAGGCTGAAGGCTATTTACATGGACTTATCAATGAGGAATTTCTTAAAAGCAACATTCCTGTCTTTTATAAAAAGTTCTACTTGTGTGGGCCACCAACAATGATGGATGCAGTATTCAGACATTTAGTAAATCTGGGTGTGGGAGAAAACTTAATAACAATGGAAAAAATGTAATGTGCCGTTTAATTTGAAATTGACTTAAATTCTGAATGTGAAAAAAATTTTGATTTTTGTCTCCACCCTGGATGGTAAAATAACAAAATGGGGTGATCCTCATATAAGATCCTGGTCATCTAAAAATGATCAGGATCATTTTGATTTAATTTGGAACGACACCCGAATTATAGTTATGGGTAATAATACTTATAAGCTTGATCCGGTAAAACCATCTGCAAAACATCTTTTTGTTGTTATGACCAGGAACCCGGTGAAGTACAAGAGTAAAGAGATACCAGGACAACTTGAATTTACCAAGGAATCCCCGGCACAGCTTGTAAGCCGATTTGAAAAAGAAGGTGAAGAAAAAATGCTGATTGTAGGTGGTGCACAAATCGCCACTTCTTTCCTGAGAGCTCAATTAATTGATGAATTGTGGCTTACTATTGAACCAAAAATATTCGGACAGGGAGGAAACTTTGTTATTGAAGAAAAACTTGACATCAATTTGAAATTAGTTAGCTGTACAAGAGTTAATAACCTGGGGACCTTAGTAACAAAATATATGGTGGAACGGACGATAGAAATGTAGACAATCCTGACATCTACAGGTTTAGAGTAACTATTAATCAAAATCAACCGTTTGGAAAACAGCCAATTTCGAGGCAAGTTTGCGATACATTTTCTTATAATACTTATCACCACTAATATCGCTGATACGGCTCAGGCCGAAATATGCATAAGCTGCATATTCATTTCCGTAACTTCCAAAAAGGGACATTTCTTTGGCTCCTTCAATATAGAATTGTTGAGCCTGTTTAATATCATGGTATTTTTTCTCCTGTAATATACCTTTGAAAATGTAGATCTGTGTCTGAAAATAGGAATTGCTTAGATTTGTATTTACCCATCTCATCTCCTTTTCAGCTTCATCATATTTTTTTATCAACAGCAGGTTTTTAATATATGCTCCCAGATACTCAAGATTGTCAGGATAGAGATCGTGAAGACTTTTACTGTAATGAGTTGCCTGCTGAAAATTATTTTCAAAGCTTAAGAAAATTCCTGAAAGAAAAGAAAATGATTCTGCTTTCAGCACAATGGAATTATTAGCGACCGTCAGTAGTTGCTTTAATCCTTTTACCCTGTCTCCCTTTGGAAAAAGCACTGCCAGAGGTTTATAAATAGGGTAAGCTTCAGGGTAAACTTCACGGTAATAGTTATATAATCCAGTAAAAAAAAGGAAATCTGAATAATCGGAAGTAAAATTAAATGATCGCCTTATAAACTGATAGGTACTTGTTGCAAGAGGAAATACTTCGATACTAAGGTCATTGTCCGTGTAGAACAATAAAAGAAATCCTCTGGCACACAGATTGGCAAGCAAATTCTCTGCTTCAAGAGCGGGGGTTTTATTCTTTTCACATAATTCGATACATGTATGCAGGTCCGCTTCAAATGTAACACGGGCAACCGAGGAAGGAAGAAGAGGATAGTTTTCCCAATATGTAATCATTCCATTAAATAGATAACCTACAGGATTTCCAGGATATAATTTGTTAATATCTCTCCAGATCTCACGGGCATCATTAAACTTGAAGTTATATACGTAGTCAATACCCTTTTTTATCAGATTGATGGAGGTTGTATCTTTAAGTATCTGTGCTTGTAAAGAAGAACCAGTTAAGAAAAGTGCGAGTCCAAAGCATACGATGAATATTTTGCATCTTTCTTTCATAGTAGGCGGGAATAATAACCACTTAAGAATTTTGTCAATAATCGGATTTTAAAATAAACTGGCTTGTCTTATCACTGTAATAACCATTTTATAACCTGCTTTTCAGTGTTTTTTTTGAAAAAAACTTGTTCATTAGATTGTTTGTCTTACCAATATTTCGGCAAAATTATTAATTTAACAATTGATTAGGATGAATGTTCATTGGATAATCGACACAGTTTTATCAGTTTATACTTATGTTGGAACTTTTGAGAATATGGTTTCTTACTTTTTTGATATAGTTAATATTCATATGTAAAATAACCGATAGTTAGATCTCTGTCGAACAAAATCAGTAATTTTTATGTTTAATCATAAATCATTAAATAGTCGAGAAACATGAATATTCTGATAATAATTTTACTCGTTCTTGCAGGCATTATTGCCCTGTTGTTGATCATTGCATTATTCACAAAAAAGGAATATGGCGTAGAGCGTGAAATAGCTATTGATAAACCAAAAAAGGTAGTTTTTGACTATCTAAAACTCTTAAAGAATCAGGACAATTACAGCAAATGGGCTACAATAGATCCTGATATGAAAAAAGATTACAGAGGAACAGATGGAACTGTTGGTTTTGTTTCTGCATGGGATAGTGAGAGTAAACAGGTTGGGAAAGGAGAACAGACTATTAAAAAAATCTCCGAAGGGGAAAGCATTGAGTTTGATCTTCATTTCATGAGACCATTTGATTCAAAAGCGACTGTCCTTATAGTTACAGAAGTAATAACTGAAAACAGTACCAGAGTAAGATGGGGTTTTAACAGCTTTATGAAATATCCTATGAATCTCATGCTGCTGACTATGAATATGGAAAAAATGTTAGGTGATGATTTTACAACTGGTCTCAGAAACCTTAAAAGTATTCTTGAGAAATAGAATAGTAACCGAAACTGTATTAGATCTTCATCAGTGGAACTAATTTATATAGATTAAGCTATTCAAACTATCCAGTCAGAATTTCTGATAATATGAAAGAGACAAAAAAAGAAGATTATTTAACGATAGAATCTGATTTTATACTAGCAATAATACATAATGATTAATTACACTGCTACATATACTGATAAGTATCAGTTGACAATGTCTCAGGTGTACTTCCTGAAAGGACAGAAAGACAATATAGCCGTATTCGACTATTTCTTTCGTAAGTTGCCTTACAATGGAGGTTATGCAGTATATGCAGGTCTGGAAGATCTTCTTGCCACATTACAGATACTAAAATTTGATGATCAGGATCTGGATTTTCTGAAGAAACAGGGATTCCATCCTGAATTTATCCGATATCTTAAAAAATTCAGTTTTACAGGAAATGTCTATAGTTCAACTGAAGGAGATTTGGTATTTCCTGTACGCCCCGTCCTTCAGATCGAAGCATCCATCATTGAATCTCAGATTATTGAAACTCTCCTGCTCAACATACTCAATTTTCAGACTCTGATCGCCACAAAAGCAAGCCGGATGCGGTATGCTGCAGGTGAACACAATCTTATTGACTTTGGTTTGAGAAGAGCTCAGGGTCCGGGAGGTTATTATGCCAGCAGAGCAGCGGTTATCGGTGGTTTTGATGGTACCAGCAATGTCCGGGCAGGTCGTGACTACGACATACCGATTTCCGGAACTATGGCACATTCGTATATAGAAAGTTATGATGATGAGTTGACAGCCTTTAACCATTTTACTGAAGTACAACCACATGATTGTGTATTAATAGTGGATACCTATGACACACTGAAAAGTGGATTGCCTAATGCTATACGTGTAGCAAAAATAATGGAAAAAAAAGGTCACCGGCTGAGTGGTATTAGACTTGACAGTGGCGACCTGACTTATCTTGCAAAAATGAGCCGCAAAATGCTCGACGAGGCAGGATTGAATTATGTGAGAATTATTGTTTCAAATCAATTGGATGAATACATCATAAAAAGCCTTTTGGAACAAAATGCTCCTATAGATGCTTTTGGTGTGGGGACCAATCTTGTAACCGGTTACCCTGATGCCGCATTAGATGGGGTTTATAAGTTAGCCTTTGCACACGGGAAACCCCGGATCAAATTGTCAGAGAATGTGAATAAAATTACTCTGCCGCATAAAAAACAGGTCTATAGAATCCTTGATAAGGAGAATAAGTTCATTGGAGCTGATGTTGTTACCCTTGACGATGAGAAGAGTGTAGAAATGATGTATCATCCTTTGTATCCCACTAAATCGCTCTTTATTGAAAAAAATATCAAAGAACCACTGATGCATAAAGTGATGGAGAACGGAGTTCGATTACTCAAACCTAAGCGGCTTAAGGAAATAGCTCAGTACAGCAAAGAAAGATTAAATCTACTGCCTGAAGAATATAAACGGTTTGATAATCCGCATATTTATAAAGTGGGAATCAGCAACAGACTTAAAGAAGAACAAGACAAACTCATTGAAGAATACAAAAAATAATTTCTTAATGAAAACACTGATTATAATAGATGTTCAGAATGATTTTATTCCGGGAGGACAACTTGAAGTACCTGGCGGTGATATGATTTTACCTGTCATTAACCGGATACAAAACTATTTTGATCTTATCGTAGCCACCCAGGATTGGCATCCAAAAACCCATAAGAGCTTTGCATCAAACCACTTTGACAAGAAACCTTTCGACAGAATGGTCTTGCATGGACTGGAACAGATCTTGTGGCCTGATCATTGTATTCAAGGTTCGAAGGGTGCTGAACTTCACCCTGATCTTGAAATTAATAAAATTGCTGCCATTTTCCGCAAAGGAATGGATCCTGAATTTGACAGTTACAGCGGTTTCTTTGATAACGGTCATCAGATGAATACTGGCCTGGTGGGTTACCTTAAAGAAAAGGGAACATCAGAACTCTATTTTTGTGGTTTGGCTGCCGACATATGTGTATACTATACAATACTTGATTCATTAAATGAAGGATTTTCTGCAACACTGATTGAAGATGCTTCGTGTCCCTTGTACCCGGAAAGATTTGATGACATAAAATGCGAACTTGCAAAATTGGGGGTACACATTATGTTCAGCAATGAACTGCTTTCAAAATAGGAGAATCAGTTTTATGAAATTAGGGTGAAAACTGCTTCTCGTTTCGCTGATATTTTATATGCTTGATATTTAAATGATTGCAATCGTTGTGTTCCAGGTTTGCAATTCTTCCAAATTTCAGAGCTTTTTGCCTGCCTTATAATAATGTTCAATGTTTCAATCTGAAATGCTTATATTTCATAAATATTAGCTATTACAAATTTTGATAAATTTGTAAACATACAGTTGCTAAAAATCACATTTTATTAATAATGATGGAATGAAAAAACAAAACGAATATCTTTCATAGTGTTATTCTCCATGACCGTAATTACTTCAAGTCTGTTGGCATAAAAAACTGAAGGATGGCAGGCCTCCAAAGAAACAGTAGAAAAACTATCTAATTCGGGATCTGAGTTTAATTATCATGAAGAAAAGGTCCCTGTATATACTTTACCTGATATATTTACATCAAATGATGGTGTGAAGATTGGTACGGCAAACCTTTGGAATAAGATACGGCGTCCGGAAATTATTGAGTTGTTCAGGAAAAATGTTTATGGAAGGGTACCCGAATCTCTCTATAAAGAGAGTTATAAAGTTGTCAGGTTCGATGGGAATGCTCTGGATGGAGCAGCTACTCTTAAAGAGGTATATATTAAAATAACGGCTGATGTTAAGGCTCTGGTTATACATCTGACGCTTATTACACCGAACAGTGTGAAGAAGGCTGTTCCGACATTTCTTCTTATAGACAACTGGGGACCAGAAGGTTCCGTCCCATCATGGAAGGTGAAAGGTGAGTTCTGGCCTGTTAAAGAGGCTATTGAGAGAGGATATGGAATGGCAGTTTTCAGAAGTTTCGATTTGGATCCTGATAATTTCGACAATTTTAAAGATGGTATCCATGAACTGCTTAATAAGAATCCGCGTCCTGATGATGCATGGGGAACCATAGCCGCATGGGCGTGGGGAGCTAGCCGTTGTATGGATTATCTTGTTACTGATAAAAATATTGATCCCGAGAAGGTGGCGGGCTTGTCGTTGTTGCTCGATATCATGGCAACAATTCTATCGGGAGGGCTCTCTACTCATCAAATCCATAGCTGCAGTTCAGAACATAGTGTATCACAGGTTTTTATAGCTATCAATATAAAAAACCTGCAAAACTTTCCAGCCATTGACAATTCCATACATCAGATAATTGAAGATTTGCATAAATCAAGTACTGAAAATGTGACTGTAAAAATACAATACCCCGGAGAAAATGTAGTTCAGACTCGGAATACTAATCTGAAAGATGGTATTCCTGTTAATAAGGATATTTGGGAAAAGATAACTGGTTTATGATATGCCTGACTTCTTACTCCCATTATAACTCTTCCCGTATAAATTCGATAGGAAGCTTGTTCAATTTGGCAAATCCAAGAATCTCATCTTTGATCTTTTCATTTGTTTCCTGATAAGTAGTACCGAACCTGAGAAATATTCTTTTTTTTGATTTTAAAAAAAAGATAAGATTTAAAGGGAATAATTCGATTTTTTCAATTTCCCCTGCAGGTAACTCAATAACAGGAAGTATAATATTTCTTTTAAGCCTTATTTTATCAGCTCTTATTTCAATAAACCTGATTGCCCGACCCATACCCGACCATATCTGATAAAAACCAAATCCTAGCAGAAAAATAATTGTAATCCAGAGCGTTCCATTAGTTTTTAGCGACTTGATATTAAAAATCATCCAGAAAATTGCAACAGCAAAGCAAACAACCCCGAATATGATCTGGATTATTTTTACGAGTCTGTTGTTTTCACTTGAACTAAGAGGAAAATATTTTATTTCCATTTATAAATTTTTCCGGCAATTTATCTTTTTTTCCCGAATACTGCCAATAATCAATTTAATTGTCTGAATATTTACTCTTCCATTGATAAAAATATTTATTTTTATCAATTAATTGGATTAAAATGGTCTGTATTAAAGAGAGTCCGAACTAATATCACGGATTTATCAATCTGATTTTTTATTGGGGGCATATATACGATTTCAAACTTCATTAATTTAAAAACTATGAAAAAATTATTGATCTTCTGCTTAATGTTATTAATGTACGTTTACGGGTCAGGTCAGGTTCAACAAGCAACCAGTCCTGCTGCTTTAAAGTTACCTGAACCTGTGAAGATGACTTCTGGGATGACCGAGATATGGGAGCCTGAAGTAAAAATCATACAGCCTGGAGCAACAGATAAAGATGCACCTTCAGATGCTATCATTTTATTTAATGGAACTGATGTAAATTCGAAATGGACAGATGTACAGGGAAATCCTTCAAAGTGGATTGTTAAAGATGGAGCTTTAATCAGTGTTAAGGGAGCAGGATACATCAAGAGCAAGCTTAAATTTGAAAATTTTCAATTACATATTGAATGGAGAACACCCTCTGAAGTGACAGGTGAAAGTCAGGGTAGGGGGAACAGCGGTGTATTTTTGCAGGAACTTTATGAGGTACAGGTACTTGATAGTTACAATAACCGCACCTATCGTAATGGTCAGGCTGCCAGTATCTATAAGCAATATCCTCCTTTGGTAAATGTCTGTAGAAAACCAGGTGAATGGCAATCGTATGATATTATTTACACTGCACCCATTTTCGGTAATGACTCAACTACATATGTTATCCCTCCGAGGGTTACTGTTCTTCAAAATGGAGTTCTGGTTCAGAATAATGTAAGTTTAAGAGGACCAACTGAAAATATCGGAATTCCTGAATATTTTATTAAGAAACATGGTCCGGGAAGCATTGAACTGCAGGATCATGGAAATCCTGTTGCCTATAGAAACATCTGGATCAGAGAATTGTAGATTTCTCATTACGTTTTAAATATGGCAAATTTGCTGTTGACTTGAATTAAAAACTACTAATTTTATGGATCAATAATAAATTTTAAATTACCTGACAATGAAAGACAAATCAAAAAAAATTACTCGCCGGACGTTTCTTGGAACAACCGGAACCATTGCTGCAGGTCTGACTATACTCCCTAACTCAGTTGTTAGTGGCCTTGGCCGCAAAGCTCCAGCTCCCAGTGACAAGCTGAACATTGCTGTTATTGGAATTGGTGGAATGGGTAATTCAAACCTGAAGGCAGTCGCCCCAACTGAAAATATTGTCGCTCTTTGCGATGTTGACTGGGGCTATGCAAAAAAAGTATTTGCTGATAACCCAAATGCCAAAGCTTACTGGGATTGGCGAAAGATGTATGATGAAATGGCCAAATCAATTGATGCAGTTATCGTTGCAACTGCTGACCATTCTCATTGCGTTGCAGCATCCAATGCTATCGCCTTGGGCAAACATGCTTATGTTCAAAAACCGTTAACACACTCAGTTTACGAATCAAGGTTATTAACCAAATTAGCTGCCAAATACAAGGTTGCTTCACAGATGGGGAATCAGGGATCATCAGCTGAAGGTGTTAACCTTACAATTGAATGGATGAAGAATGGCGAAATCGGTGAAGTGAGAAAAGTTGAAGCTTTTACGGACCGCCCGATATGGCCTCAGGGATTAAATGTTCCTAAAGGTGAATGGGTCCCGGACACACTTAACTGGGATCTTTTTATAGGGCCAACCAAGATGCGCCCGTATAATAGCATCTACACGCCATGGAACTGGAGAGGCTGGTGGGATTTTGGAACCGGCGCTCTTGGTGACATGGCTTGCCATATAATGCATCCTATATTTAAATCTCTTAAGTTGGGATACCCGATAAAAGCACAGGGAAGTTCAACATTGTTGTTGACCGATTGCGCACCTAATGCTCAGATGGTTACTCTTACATTCCCTGAAAGAATTGCACCAAAAGGAGTAAAAATGAAGTACCCTCAGGTTGAAGTGATCTGGTATGACGGTGGTCTGGAACCTCCTAAACCAGCTGGATGGCCGGCCGGTAAAAATATGAATGATGGTGGTGGCGGTGTTATTTTCCACGGTTCAAAAGATACTCTTATCTGTGGCTGCTATGGTAAAGATCCATGGTTGTTATCGGGCCGTGTTCCCGTTGTTCCAAAAACTGAAAGAAGAGTAGAAAATGCAACAAACGGTGGTCATGAAATGGATTGGGTACGTGCATGTAAGGAGAGCCCGGAAAGCAGAGTCAAATCAAAATCTGATTTTTCAGAAGCAGGACCATTCAACGAAATGGTTGTTATGGGTGTTCTTGCTGTCCGTCTCCAGGGACTGTACAAAGAGCTCGAATGGAACGGGGAGAAAATGGAGTTTACAAATATTGGTGATAATGACACAGTTAGACTCACTATTTCAGATAATTTTACAATAGTAGATGGCGATCCTAAATTCAACAGACCAGACATTCAGCTTAATGCAAAACAGTTTGCAGCTGAGATGGTCAAACATACGTATCGCAAAGGTTTTACTTTACCCAATATGCCTGCATAATTAAACAGGTTACGGGTAAATTTTACCTGTGACTTTTAACTTTTAACCTTTAATTTATTACTTATTATGAAGCTAATAAACATTATTTTATCATGTGTCCTTGTTATGGGACTTGCAACATCATGCGGATCGACTCAAAAAGGTAAAACTACTAAATCAGCAACAAAAGATGCTGGCTTCGTCTCTATTTTTGACGGAAAAACTACAACCGGGTGGCGCGGTTACAACAAACTGGCTTTTCCTCAGGTAGGTTGGAATGTAGTTGATGGTACTTTGCATTGTATAGGATCCGGAAAAGGTGAAGCCGGTAACGGAGGTGATGTTATTTATGACAAGAAACTTAGTAATTTCGAACTTGATCTCGAATGGAAGATTTCCGAAGGAGGTAACAGTGGCATTTTTATCCTGGCACAGGAAATACCCAATGAACCTATTTTTAAATCGGCCCCTGAGATGCAGCTTCTGGATAATGATAAACATCCTGATGCCAAACTTGGAGTTGATGGTAATCGTATGGCTGGGTCACTTTATGACCTTATACCTGCAAAACCCCAAAACACAAAACCAGCTGGCGAATGGAACCATGTTCATATTCTGGTTTACCAGGGAACAGTTGTATATTCCCAGAATGGTGCAAATGTCGTTGAATATCACCTCTGGACAGAGGATTGGAAAAAAATGATAGCCAATTCGAAATTTAAAGATTTTGAATGGTTTGCTAATCCTGCAAAAGAAGGTTATATAGGACTTCAGGATCATGGTTCTGATGTTTGGTTCAGGAATATTAAACTTAAAATTCTTTAATAATACTTTGAGTGATATTGAAAGAGGCCGGGTCTATTGATCCGGCCTCTTTTGATTTTTTATGCCTCTTACCCCCGTTGGGGCGAGGTAATTTGACCCTTCAATCCAATTTCTTCCGCGATAGTCCTCATACCCATTATACAATCTGTAATCAACTCATCGAGATTGATTCCGAGCATTTCAGCCCCTTTTTCTATGACGGAACGATTCACTCCGGCAGCAAATCTTTTGTCATTCCATTTCTTTCTGACTGATCTTGCCTCTAAATCCATTACACTTTTTGAAGGTCTGACCAAAGCACTCGTGGCGACCAACCCGGTTAACTCATCAATTGCATAAATTGTCCTTTCAAGCAATGATATTGGCTTAACATCAGATGCCAGACCCCAGCCATGGCTCAATACTGCTCTGATATATTCTTCGGGCCAGTTATTCTCTTTTAAAATCTTTTCAGACATTATACAATGCTGATCAGGATACATCTCATAATCAAGATCGTGAACCAATCCGATTATTCCCCATTTTTCTTCATCCTCACCATTTTTTTTTGCTAAGTACCTCATTACACCTTCAACAGAAAGTGCATGCTTTAAAAGGCTTTCTGATTTGTTATACCTTTTAAACAGTTCAAATGCAGTATCCCTGGTAGGGGTTATTGTTAACATAATAAAATGCGTTGGTTAAAAGAGAAATAATGATATTCTACTTGATGATTTTTACAACAGGAATTGTTTTATTTAGTGAAGCTCCGCATATATTAAGGTAATAGAGTGATGGCAATAATCTGAAATCGCTTATAGTTATTGAATTCTCCCCTACGATGATGTCTTTTTTAACATCATACAATTTTACTCCGGAAACATTGGTGATAGAAACCTGAAGCTTATCAGCAGATGGTGAATTAATAAAAATTGTCAACTTATCACTGAATGGATTAGGAAATACACCCAATGTCTCATTAATTCTGGTATTTTCGATATTGACTGTCAACGTGTCATTAAATAAATAATCGTCATTGTTATCAACACCATAAGTAACAATTTTGTAAATGCCGTATTTTGACATATCAGCCTTTGTATCAAATGATACCGTTACCGAATCACCGTAAGGAACAACTTGATTTTTAAAAAATTGTCTTACTATCGGATAATGGTCATCTGTTTGGTAGGCCAGATTAAATCCATTTAATGTATCTTTTCCAAGGTTAAGAACTTGTATAGTAATTATTTCTTGTCCATACTGATCCTTTTTGACTGGAGCTTCAATTTTTGCAACCTGCAGGTCCCTTTGAATATAATTAACTGGACTTGACTGAGCAAAATCAATCTTGTCAATCCAGGCACAATCTGAACCCTGTGAAACGGAATTATCTTTCCTGTAGGTCCATTCCATTTTGTTAAGTCCCTCAGGTACAGCAACAGCTTTCTTTGTCCACGGAATTTCTCCCGATTTCTTGAATATCTCAACGTCATTTAGTTTGAAAGAAAGAAAATCATAGTTTTCTTCAGATGAAACTTTATAAAAGAACTTTACTGAATCAGCTTTTGCATAGAAAGTTCTGATCATTAAAGAAGAGGTTCCGTTGTGAGTGATAGCCCCGGATCTGGCGGAAATAATTCCATCATAAAAAGTTGATGAGGTAATGGTCCAGGGAATTGAACTGATATTGATCCATGGAAAAACATTGAAATTTGATGCTTCAAAACTTTCCCTGATTTTGCCAGTTCTGAAGGAGAAATCTTTATTTACAACGTATGGATTGCAATCCAGAGAGGTTGAGACTGAAATCAAACTACCCGAAGGAGTTATCTCTGATAATTTTACCACTACAGGAATATCAGTGATCTGTCCGAATTTTAATATGCCTGACTTGACACTAGGCTCTACAATAGTTAGATCATTGTCCAGACTGGAAATGCTAAATTGACCGGAAATGTCGCTGCTCCCCTGGTTGCGGACTTTGAAAACCAGCTTGAAAGTTTCTCCGGGATCAGCAATGTAGTCGCCATTTCCTAGGCCTTGATCATCCATTATACAATTGACAATCTGAAGATCAGGTGCATGAACACAGATATCAATTGAATAATGTTTTTCTGATCTCTGATCTTTTAACAACAGTTTAATGGTACCTACTCCCAGATCCGGAATATTATTGGAAATTGAAATGACCAGATTATTTGAAAGTACAACATCCGATTTTGCCGGCAATGTTCCTATTGACACTGAGTCATTTCCAATTGTTATCCAATCTGAGACTGAAGATATTTTCGCATAAAGATTATGAGCATCAGTTAACCCAAGATTACTTATTGTAAGTTTCAGGAAGAAGGATTCTCCAAAATCGGCGATCCCATTGTTATTTCCAAGACTGTCGTTAATGCTGCTTGCTGAAAGATTTAGGAACTCCTTATTGATATTGGAGAAATGAATAGTTTTTATTATTGGAGTTTTATTCTGCCCTGTAATTACAATCAGACAGGAATCATTTGATAATCCAGGCATTTTTAACTCAACTGACCCGGAAGGACTGGCAAAAGAAGCATCCCACAATGTATCAAAATGTGATACTGCAACATATGCAAATGGATCGACATTAAGTGAGAGTGACTTTATTCCATTTGGAAGCGTATCTGGTAATGAAATGTTGAATAAACCAGGTTTATTAAGTATCGGAATAACACTTGGGTCTCCTACCAGGTTATAAGTCTCCCAGTAATATTTCTTTCTTGAAGAAGTACTTGCGCTGACAGCAAGATTTCCGGCATATACAATCTGTCCCATTGTAAAATACCAGTCTGATGGAGATTCACCATGAGTATGAAACATCCTGTCAAAGGCGCCTAGTCCTTTTCCCTCGTAGGTTGGATCAGAAGAAATAATGCCTGGACCTACTGACCAATAATAATCTTCATCCCAATATGAGTCGTTTGAACATCCGATAAACCCGATTGCACCCTTTTCAGATGTCAATAGCATCCTCGTTCCAAAAGAAGAAGCGAGATCAAATTGCGCTGTTCTGCAGGCATTACTGATTATAAAAGGATACATGTTCTTATTCTTAAAGGACTGTTGAATGTCAGTCGATAAAATATTGAGGTGTAACCAACCTAAAGCTTCACCGTGTCCGGTATAGTTAATGAATGAAACGCCTTTATTTATCAGTCCTATAATTGAATCCTTGGCAGTGTAGGATTGCGGGTAATAAAAATGAGATTCATCAATATTATTTGCTTTGGTGAGGTAATTCGAAATCGCATACTTGACCTGTCCGTCCATATAACTGGCGTATCCTTCATCGTAACCTGCACTGGCGATAGCCCGTGAATAAAATTTATTCGTGTCGGCAAATTGAAATTTCTCATACTGAATAATCTTATTTACGGCTGTTTTTAATTCGGTTGTGTCGGCAACTGGAAGTCTGCCTATATACATTTCCGGTATATAATCGCCATTACCATCAAATTCACCGTAATACATATCAGTTATATTTCCAGAACCCCCTGAACCATAATAAGGTACTCTGTTAACATCTCCGATAATCAACAGATATTCGGGCGGAGGGTCGTTTGGAGTTGAAGATTTGTAAATCTTTGTGAGAGTATCCTTTAATTGAGTATAATCGTTACCAGCCAGACCCGTTCCCTTGTAAAGAATTTTAAGTTTAAAACCTTTCTGCGTTTTCCATTTGAAAAATGGCTCAAGCTGCTTTTTAAATGCGGGATCTGTTATGATTACCATATTTACCGGCTGATTGGAGTAACCTGGTACTACTTGTCCCGGATTGAAGTTGAGTATTCCTTTATCAAGAGATTCATTAAAAAGTGTCGATTGCCTGAAAAGAGATTTTGAAACAATAGTGCCTGAATTAGTAAATGTTATTTCAATCTTCATAGAGGTAATAACCTCCATAAGGTTTGAATGCGGATTATATCTTACAGGGGAAATATACAGATTCGCAAGTTTATTATTCCTTAATGTGCCTAACGATTCAATTCTCACAGTGTCAGATGAAATGTATCCTTTCAAAGCATATACTGATTTATCAATTACAAATTCGGGTTTCTTTTGCTGAACTTCCTTGGTTTCACTTTCCTGAGCTGGAAAAAGAAGACCTTCTATTTTCTTGTCCGATGGATTGACTTTAGACGACCTGATATCAGAAATCTTTATTTTATATTCAGATCCATCAGGCACTGAGATCAAACGGCTAAAGATCGGCAGTTCAGGTTTTCCTGGAATGGCAGAGGGAATGTGACCAGGAATGGAGACACGATAAAATGAACCATTACTGTTAGTTATACTTTCAACATTAAGTTCTGATATTGAATAATTTATGATAATCGATTGATTTCCGGTAATGATTTCACTCTTCTGCAAATTTCCATCTAGATGGAATTTGTAACTCTTTCCTGTCTGTCCGCTTGCTAATGCTGCAAAAAACAGAAAACCTGCTAATAGAATAGCCTGTTTGTCTTTCCCTAAATGAATCAATGTTAATTAATTAACAAAGTGGCCTAAATTCTGTCGGCAAGTTATTAAAAAATCAAGATATTATGAATGTGACCATAATAAATTTGATTAAAATATTAAGATTCGTATTTTTATATTTGAATTTATTTTATGAACATGTAAAAAGCTATTATGAAATCCACAAGTTTGCATTATCTGGAACACGAATGAAAATATGTGATTCTCCCACAAGCGAAGCGAGTTCAACGAAGTCAATCATATGTGGTTCCATCAGACCTTAAACAAAAATATTATTAGCTGATGAAAAGATTAATTGCTTTTTTAATACTGATTTTTTTTGTTTTTAGACTTGCGGCCCAAATAAATAAATATGGAACTCCAATTACCTGGAGTTACAAAATGCAGGACATTGAAGCTGCAGAATATAACTGGTGTATTACAAAAGATAAATTCGGTGCAGTTTATTTTGGCAATGATGATAACATGGTCATCAGATATGATGGCAGAACATGGTCGAAAATCCCCATTGGAAAAAATAAACCTACAATAGTAAGGGCTCTTGGGACAGATAACAGAGGTATAGTATATGTCGGCGGTCCTGATGAATTTGGCTATATAGAACCAGATTCTTCAGGAAATCGTGTTTATGTTTCTGTTTCTCAGAAGTTAAATTCTACAAATGTTAGTAATGTAACAGCAACAGGAGACTCACTTGCTACAAAAAAAACAAAAGATTCTGATTTTGTGATAGGTGATATTTTTTCTCTGATAGTTAAAGACACAAAAGTATATTTTTTAAGTAGCAGAACCCTATCGATCTATAATTCAATCAATAGTAGCGTATCCTATATTAATCTTCGGAACCTTGGATTCAGGCAGTCTATCAGATTATATTCAATAAATGATAAAATATTACTGGCTGATAATATTAAAGGATTGTTCGAAATCAGGAATGGTCAGATAGTTCAGCTTCCCGGAGGTGAATTTTTCAGATATAAAATGTGTCTCGCAATTTTAGCCTATGAAAAGGATCAGCTAATTGTCGCAACACATGAAAATGGTGTCTATCGTTATAATTATACCGATGGTTCGATTGACAGCAGTTTTATTGAAAAAACTGCTGTCAGGAAGCTTATTGAGACCAAAATTTATTGTGGATTGCGGCTACAAACAGGAGAGATTATTTTTGGTACACTGCGTGATGGAGTGTTTGTTCTTAACAGCATGGGAAGGCTTATTGGTCATTGGACCTCTCAAAATACAGAGATGCAGGATAATACTGTAACCGCTTTAAATGCGGGAACAACAGGAGATAATGAATTATGGTTATCGACTGATGGATACGTTTCAAAAGCTTATGTGAACCTTCCTTTTACACAATTTTCTCTGAAATCGGGGATTGATGGCGGGGTTAACAGTTTTTGTTTTTTCAACGGATCAGTTTATGTTGCCACTGACAAAGGGATATATAATAGCATAGTTAATGATGACGGCTCAAGATCATTTAATCAGGTAAACAATATTATTGATCAGGTATTCCCTCTGGTTGTCGGAACTGTAAAGAAGAATAAATTCCTTCTTGCCGGATCTAACAAAGGTGTCTATCAGATAAATAGCAATGGAAGTTATTTCATTTTAAAAGATGACAGGATCATCACTGATAAAAAGCTTTTAAAAAAGGAATTTACAGCCAGTAGTATTCTCCAATCAAAAGTTAACAGTTCCAGATTTTACTTTGGACTTAATACAGGCAGGATCAGGACACTTGAATACAAGGATGGATTCTGGAAAGAATTGGTTACAATTAACGGAATGAAGGGTAATATACTGTTTATGCAGGAACTTAAGAATGGAGATCTTATTGTAATGCAACATTTTCCTGATGCAATATTCAGAATTCCATTTAATGATACTATCCCTTTAAAGTATTCTCTGAATAAGGGGCTACCCGAGATCAGCCTTAACTATCTTTCCGAAATAGATAATGAACTCTATGCAGGTACAGGTAGTGGAATTTATAAATATGATAAAAGAAATGACTCATGGAAAGCAGAAGATGACATGACTGAAGGATTCACAAAAAACAAAAATATTTCGAGCTTTTACAAGGATCCTTTTGGAGATATTTGGGCTACAATGTTCAAAGAGAGGTATAACGATGTCCTTTTTTCGAGAAACAATGATAGTTTAGTAAAGTTCATTGGTGGTCCTCTAAACATTATGCCTAATGTCAAATTACAGTATGTCAGTTCAATTGAAGGACTAAACTGGCTTGCTAAATCTAAAAGCATATTTGTGGTTGATAAAGTAAAGCTTAAGTCTAAACCACTTGCAGTTTATACTTTACTTACAAAAGTCATCATCTCATCCAGGGGAATAGATTCTCTTGTGATGAGCGGAACATTTTTTATTACCGATGAGAAGTATAGAAGATATCCTGTCAATACAAACCTGGATTCAAAATTGCCTGAATTCAACTATAATTTTAATTCAACATCTTTCTACTGGACAACTCCTTATTTTATAGAGGAGGAGAAGACTCTATACAGCTATAAACTTGATGGATACGATAAGGATTGGTCAAAATGGGATAAAATTTCTTATAAGGATTATACCAACCTTCCTTTTGGACGTTATACATTCAGGATCAAAGCTAAAACTGCTACAGAAATTGAGTCCATGGAGGCGACCTTCAGTTTTATTATTCTCAGACCATGGTATCTGACACCGTTGATGATAATTCTTTATACCATCGCAACTTTTCTACTGCTCTTTGCTATAATAGTTGCTTATACACGAAGACTTAAAAATGAAAATATCCGGCTTGAAGGCATAGTAGCTGAACGTACAGCCGTCGTGGTAAAACAGAAAGAAGAACTTGAGTCAAGCATTCACTATGCACGCCGGATTCAAATGGCTTTATTGCCTTCAGAAGCAATATTTTCGAAAAACATCAGGAATTTTTTTGTGCTCTTCAAACCAAGAGATATCGTCAGTGGTGATTTTTATTGGATGACAAAAAAAGGAGAAAGACTTTATATAGTAGCAGCCGATTGTACGGGCCATGGTGTACCCGGAGCCTTTATGAGCCTTCTTGGAATGTCGTTCCTTGATGAGATAATTGACAAAGATCTCGCACCTCGTGCAGATGTTATACTGAGCGAGTTACGACATCATGTAACTGAATCATTAAAACAGATAGGTGGAGATAATGAAGCAAAAGACGGTATGGACCTGGCTCTTCTGGTTATTGATTATAGTGTGCAAAGAATAGAATTCTCAGGAGCATATAATCCGTGTTTCAGGGTAAGGAAACTTACAAACGAGGAAACTAAAAATTGGCAGGATAATTCAATTGAAATACCTGAAGGTTCTGTATCGAATGGGAAATTCCTTCTTGAAACAATTTATGCCAGCAAGATGCCGATAGGTATCTCGTTGAGAATGGATGAGAAGTTTACATTTTACGAATGGGCACTTGAAAAAGGAGTATCTTACTATCTGTTTTCGGATGGTTATATCGACCAGTTTGGAGGACCAAAAGGTCGTAAGTTCATGAAGAAGAGTTTTAAACGGCTTATACTCGATATTCAGGATCACCCGATGAAAAGTCAAAAAGAACTTCTTGATAATAACCTGAAGGAATGGATGGGAGAATATCCTCAGGTTGACGATATACTTGTGATGGGAATCCGGATTGAATAAAACTAAGATATTTTATTAAAATCTGCCATGAATTATATGCAAAATTTTTAAAAGGCGATCTATTACTGAAAAGCCTAAAAAGAGTTGATAGTTTATAAAATATTTCAAATATTTGTATATTGTGGAATTAAAAAATTAATGATATGAATAACTGTTCTTTAGCCATACTTAAAAAAACTTTTATAACAATAATTATTACTGCAATGATCATTCCGGGATATTCTCAGGAGCCACCTGAGTTTGATAAAATTAATACTTCAGCGGGAATCGTTGAAATGCACTTTATCGGGCATGGATCCCTGATGTTTAAGGTGAATGGTTTTGTCATTTATATCGACCCTGTAAGGAGTTCAGGAAATTACGATTTTCTCCCGAAAGCCGACCTTATTCTGGTTACTCATGAGCATGGCGATCATCTTGATGTAAAGTTGATCGAAGATCTGAAAAAGGAGGGAACCCTGTTGTTCTGTAACCAGAACTCAAAATTAAAAGTTCCATGGGCAATGGCTATGAAAGCGGACGACAGGCAGGAAATCAATAACATTATTATTGAAGCAGTACCTGCCTATAATATTGTCAATGAAAGCACTCCGGGTCATCCTTTTCATCCAAAAGGGGTAGGGATAGGTTATATCCTTACAATCGGTGGGAAAAGATTTTATATCGCCGGAGACACTGAAAATACGCCTGAGATGAAATCACTCAGGAATATCGATGTAGCTTTCCTCCCAATGAATCTTCCTTACACTATGACTCCGGCAATGGTTGCAGATGCAGCATTTGCTTTTAAGCTAAAGATCCTTTATCCTTACCATTTTGGAGATACAGATACAAACGAAATTATTAAATTATTAAAGGATACTGATATTTCCGTACGAATCAGAAAATTGAAATAATAGAGATATTATGAACAATATAAACAGAAGAGGTTTCCTCAGAACAGGAATTACGGGGGCTGTTGGAATAGTAGCATTATCACCTTCCCTGGCTGCAGCTGCAAGTGCAACTTTAAAATCAGAGCAGCAGAAGGATATTATCTATAGAACTCTTGGGAAAACAGGGATGAGAGTTCCTGTAATCAGTTTTGGAGTGATGAGATCTGATAATCCGAATCTCTGCAAAGCTGCTTATGAAAAAGGGATTAAACTTTTTGATACAGCTAATGTGTATCAGAATGGGAATAACGAGACTATGCTTGGGAATCTTCTTAAAGATTATCCAAGAAACTCATTTTACCTTGCTACAAAAGTTAAACCTGATGGTGTCGACAGGGAAGGTATGCCTTCCGGGCAGACAACTGCTGAAGATTTTCTTTCAAAATTCAATATCAGTCTCTCAAGGTTAAAGATGGATTATGTTGATATTCTGTATATTCATGATGTAAGGAATCCGGAAATACTTGATTACAAGCCAATTATTAATGCATTAAAAAAACTTAAAAAAGAAGGTAAAATAAAGTTTATGGGTTTCTCAACACATGCGAATGAGCCGGTAGTTATTGATGCAGCGGCTTCTACTGATATCTGGGATGTTATTCTGACATCATATAATTTTAAACATACTTACATCAATGAGTTGAATAGTGCCATTAAAAAGGCTTCTCAGGCCGGAATTGGAATCGTCGCAATGAAGACAATTGCAGGAGGAGGATTTCTCGATAAAGAAAAAACTAAACGGATCAATTCTACAGCAGCCCTGAAATGGGTATTATCAAATCCTGATGTGACTACCACGATCCCTGGTATGACAGATTTTGACCAGCTTGATTTGAATATTAAGATTCTCGCTGATATTTCAATAACTGAGCAGGAAAAGGAAGATCTTTTAATCGCAAGTGCTGAAAAAGGCTTTTATTGTACAGGATGTATAAAATGTCTTTCTGCATGTCCCTTGAACCTTCCTGTTCCTGATCTGATGAGAGCGTACATGTATGCATATGGTTATTCAAACCCGGCTATGGCCCACTCTCTGTTAGGTCAGCTGGGGACTAATGATAATCCATGTAAAGATTGTAGTTCTTGCAGGGTAAAATGCACCAAAAAATTTGATATTAGGGAGAAAATTGCAGATATTTCACGGTTGGTAAATGTTCCGGCTGATTTCCTGGCATAAATAGTAGTAACACTTACTTTAAACCTTCAGTGAGTAAAATCTTTGGGATGTTTAAAATGCTTTTTTCAACCGCAAAGCACGCTAAGAAGGCGCAAAGAGCGCAAAGCTAAAACCATGTCATTAAGTTCTTTGTGATCTTTGCAAACTCGCCACTCCTGCAATTTGGCCCCTGCGCTAAAATAACCCACTGGGCTATTTCTTAACGCTTGGGAACCTTTGCGGTTAATGGATTTCGTTTTGGTGAAAATAGATAGTATTTAATTAAAACAATTCTTAAAAGATGAAAAATAAATTTTTTATTGCATTTCTCCTGATTATTTTTTCAGGTTCAGTATTTGCCCAGGATATTAAATTACCCGAGCTAAAAGGTTATAAAAAGACCACCAGCTATCCTGTTTTTCTTCCGGAAAACCTTTGGGATTTTATTAATGGTGCCGCTGATACATATCTTTCCTACGGCTTTGTTGACCTGCATGTTGCCGAATATAAAAAGGGGAAAAATGTAATTAAACTGGAAATATACCGGCATAGTGACCATACTCTGGCCTTTGGGATCTATTCAACCGAACGTTCCCCTTCATTCCGTTTCATGAATCTGGGTGCTCAGGGATATTTTGCAGATGGAGCAATAAATTTCTATAAAGGCAATTACTATGTCAAAATCAGGACATATTCAAAAAACGAAAAAACATTGAAATCTGCTGAATCACTGGCTCTGAAAGTGGCAACTATGCTTGAAGGTAATTCCGAAATGCCTTCGGTTCTCTCTTTGTTCCCTGAAGTAGGCAAAAAGGTAAACGAAGAAACATATATTAATGAAAGTGTTCTTGGGCATAAATTTCTTAATAAAGCCTTTAAAGCAATATATGTAGCAGGGAACGATACCTTCTCGATATTTATTATGGAAAACAATTCCCCCGCAGAGACACGAAAGTCAGTGGAAGCCTATCTTGCGGCAACTGGAATAGATGCGGCAGATTCCGAAATTGGCAGATACATGCTAAAAGACGGATATAACGGAACTGTTTTCCTGGCATGGAAAGAAAATAGAATTGTAATTATCTCCGGCCTGTCGAAAGATCAATCCGAAATTGCAGATCGGTATACCTCAGAAATTTTTAAATAGGATCTATGATAACCACTTTCTTTCCCGCTTTTTAAGATCTCGAAGTATTTCAATGGCAGTATTTACATTGTCTATAACCTGAAAATCGAACATTCCGACACATATAAAGTCGGCTCCGTTTTCGAATGCATAGCGGAATCCGTCCTTAGGTTCTATTGCTCCTGCAGCCAATACCTTAAAAGCAAACCATGGTTTGTTCACTTCTTTCATATACTCAATTGTATGCAAAGGAAACAGGTCCCACATGTTATCATGAAATTTATTATGATCACGAGAACCCGGACCAATTACGCTGTATTCTTCACGATTCTCTATGGGATGTGCAGACCAGTATTTATCGTGATGAAAAGTTTTCACATAAAAATCTGCATTGATCCCTTCTCTTTCGCATGATTTTATTGTTTCTAATGAGTGACCTCCCACACCAGCTGGAAAGCCTTGTTGCTTTATATAGTCAACTGCTTTTCCAAGCATGTCGAATTTACCGGCACTGGCATACCTGTCGCCCTCTCCTCCCTGTATATAAATAGCATCTGGACTGCTTTTTATGGCCTCATCAATATCGGAGAAAAAATCCTTGTCAGGTAACATGGCCTGGCAAATAGATTGCATCTTACTATTATATATGTTCTTATATTTATTAAAAGTCGGATAATATTGAGTTACCATAAAGGTTGTATTTATTCCAGCCTGCTCAGCCAGATAAAGAGTCTCAATTATTTTTCTTTCATTATTGTAGGCTTTGAACAGTTTGTCGGAGTAAATTAGATCACGCGAATGTGACCAACCTCCAATCAGGTTGCAACCCATTATCATCCTGCTTATTTTGAGGTTGCCGAGTTTGCCTTCAGGCAATTTGCCTTTGAGATCCTTAATTTGTTTAAAATCAACTTTTATTGTAGCACCGGAAACAACATCCGGTCCTGCTTCAGTTAAATTTTTGAAAAATGCTCCTGCAAATACTGCCAGAAATGGTATTCCTGCCAGTGCTTTGATTAATTCCCGACGAGGATTCTTTTCGTGATTATCAGATTCTTTCTGCAGTTCTGATTCTTTCTGAAGAGCTTTTATTTTCTTTTTCCGTAACATATCAAATCCAAAAAACTGACCCGAATCAGTTATAGCAAGTAATATCATCGCAAAAAGTTCAATAACGTTCTTATTTACGATAAGGTAACTTCCTTCGGACGGAGCACCATAACTAAAACCACCGAAAGGAGGATAGGCCAGATAATACATCAATAAAAGAGAAACTCCACTCCATAAAGCGATTCTTGTGAAAATTCCTAACATCAGGGCTAGTCCAATCAAGGCCAGGCCATATGCATTGATTGTATCAATTATCCACATACCGGTATTTCCCGAGGCCATCCAGCGGAACAGATCTCCGAAGATCCAACGGGAACCTTCCAGAAATGGTCTTGCGGTCCACGCAGGATTCATTAGTTTTACTAATCCTTCATAAAGGAAGTGCCAGCCTATTACGATTCTTAGAAGCGCAAGGAAAGCCGGGGCTAACCTGTTTTTGAATGTATCGGATATCATAAGTTTATAAGTTTACTTTTTACCTTTTGATTTTTTGCTTTAAAACCCACCCCTTGCCTTTTGTGGTTTACCTCACACTAAATTCCTCTATCTCATTATTTTTGTCTTTTTACTTTAGCCATCAATAGAGGTATCTGTGACATTCAGAGCAGTTGGCTTCTTTCCACGCCGTCCCGATATATTTAGGATGTTTAAACTCAAGATTTTCTCTTATGTTGGTATATTCCATCATACCTTGTTTCCCCTGGCCGATAATACTATGACAGAGATTACAGTCACGCGAAATTTTGTGACCATCAGCTGCTTTAAAAACATCATTATGACATCTGAAACATCCGTCAGATTCAAGATGCCCGATATGTTCGGGATAATTATCATAAGTTACTTTCATTTTCGGGAATGTATTCTGAATGAATGCTTTCTGAACGGCTGTTACTGAATTATCAATAAGATCTTTATTTTTAGTATAGAAATCATTATAACCTGATTTGTAAAAATCAGTTATACTATCTTTTATTTTCATCAATGCGGTATCCTTGTCACGAAATGTATCTCTCAATATGCCCATAGCAACCTTTTTAAAGAAAGGAATGTTTTTTGAAACCGCTCCTGTAAGCATGGCCTTGTCAAAATAAACAGGTGGAGAATTATAGTTATGTGACGGACGGTTATGACAATCAATACAATCCATCGTTCTTGTTGTAGATACAGACAGCAGGCTGTCAGAGATTGGATCACTGTCGTTCCTATAAATATGTACCTCTCCGGTAGATTTATTAGTATACTTTACGTAAGTTATGTTTTCACGTTTGTCATTATCTGAAATGTATTCAATTTTTACTGCCGGGTTAATGTGCCAGTGAATTCCTTCCCTGAGACCTAGTCCGCTGTATTCCGGACCGGTTTTCATCTGAAGCATTATATCCCATTCAGTATTCAATGAATCGGCAAGAAAATATTTGTTTGTCCAGAGTTTGCGTGCATAAAATTTCTGTGGCCAGTGACATTTTTCGCAGGTCTCTCTGGCAGGACGCAGATCGTGAAGAGGTGTTTCAATTGGCCGTGGATAGGAATTTGTCATCACGGCAAAAACCTGGTGCAAACCTGATAATTTTGATTTTACATACCAGGATGCTCCGGAACCGACATGGCATTCAACACAGGCAACATTGGCATGAGGTGAGCTCTGGTATGCGGTATATTCCGGTTCCATAACCTGGTGACATAAAGTACCACAGAATTCTACTGATTCAGTTATATGGAAGGCTTGAAAGCTACCAAGTGTTGAAAGGAAAAAAACAATAATTGAGGTGATTGTAAAAATGATAAAAGCATTTCTGTGCCTTGGATCATTCAGATCAATACGGGGAAACCTGGCTTCTTCCTTAATTAAACTTCTACGGATCTTTTTCCTTTCACGTATCATTCCAACCGGGATCAACAAGAGCCCTAAGATCAGAAACCCCGGAAGAATTATATAAATAAACAACCCAAGGTTAGTATTCGCATTATTGAATATTGTTGAGATAATAAACAGTACGATAATTAATACCAGATTGATTCCGGCAATAATAGAACCGATAATTGTTAACCAGTTTTTAGAAGAGGGTGGAAGTTTCATTGCACCTGGTAATTGATTATTAAGAGTGAAAGTAAAAATAGGAAATTATTGGATTATTAATCTGCCAAAATACCTTAATTATTCAAACGGACTGTAGGTTTCTGGAAAAGACCTTTTTTATTCTTCACCATTGATTAGATGTGAAATGATCCGTTTCAGGCTGGCATATGACTTAACAACCTTTAAATCGTTGTATTCGTCAGCCACATTCTGAGGGGGGGTATAAAGTATTCCCAGCTCCGCTTTTCTGAGCATAGAAATATCGTTGTAGGAATCACCTATGGCAATTACTTTATAATTAAGACTTTGAAGCGCTTCAACCACCATTCTTTTTCCATCCCTTTGCCTGAGGTTATAATCTATGATGTTTCCTTCACTATCAGTGGTAAGATGATGACAAAACAAAGTTGGTCTTCCAAGCTGTCTGAGAAGAGGATCAGCAAATTCACTGAAGGTGTCTGATACAACAATAAGTTGAGTAATAGTGCGAAGCCAGTCAATAAATTCAACCGCTCCGGGCAGCGGTTTCAGGAGAGATATTACATTCTGTACATCACGTAATGTCAATCCATATTTTTGTAACAGCTCTAACCTTCTTTTCATTAGAACATCATAGTCACTAATATCCCTTGTTGTAAGTTTCAACTCATCAATTCCAGTGTGCCTGGATACATTTACCCAAATCTCGGGAACAAAAACACCTTCAAGGTCGGAACAAACAATATACATATCCTGACAGTTATCTTGTTAGCAATACTTCAATATAAAATCCTTAAACAATTTATAATTATTTTGCAAAGAAAAATAATGTTCTGTTTTTTCATCTAATTCAAGAAGTGAGACAGGAAGGGGTAGATCAATATTTAAAATTTGCCTCATCTCTTCAGGGAATTTTGCAGGATGAGCAGTTTCAAGAGCAATAAAAAGCTGTTCTCCTGATAAAGAATTCTTATTAATCCTGGAATACTCTTTTATTCCACTCCATGCAACGGCTCCATGAGGTTCGAGCACCAAATCATATTTTCTGTAAACTTCGGTAATTGTATTCCTTGTCTCTTCATCAGTCACACTTACTGCAAACAGATCTTCACGCATTTGTTTAAGATCAGGTGTCTTGGTAATATTTCCGGATTCATCCATTGAACCTCCGTAAAAGGCTACAATTCTTGACAGATTACTTGGGTGACCAACATTCATTGCACTGGATATACAATTCTTTGAAGGAGTTATTGATTTATAGATTCCTGTATGCAAATATTCAGGGACTTCGTTATTTTCATTCGTTGAAATAATAAATTGTTTAACCGGAAGCCCCATTTTCTTTGCAATAATGCCACCCATCAGGTTACCGAAATTGCCTGATGGTACGCTAAAGATAGCCTTTTCCTCTATGTTAGCAGCAAGTTTTGAAAATGAATAAAAATAGTATATTGTTTGCGGAAGTAACCTTCCGATATTTATGGAATTTGCTGAAGAAAGTGCGAAATTTGAAAGTGATGTATCCAAAAAAGCCATTTTAACCAGCCTCTGGCAATCGTCAAACTTCCCATCAATTGCAATAACGCTGATATTGTTTTGCAGAGTGGTCATCTGTTTTCGTTGCATCAGGGTAACCTCATTGGCAGGGAATAAGATAATTACATTAATGTTTTTGAGTCCGTAAAACGCATTGGCCACGGCACTTCCTGTATCGCCTGAAGTAGCTGTAAGTATTGTAAGGTGCTGATTATTAAGGGATAAATAAGACTGCATAAGACGGCTCATCATCCTGGCTGCAAAATCCTTAAATGAGGCTGTTGGTCCCTGATCCAGCCACATGATATATTTACGATCAGACACCTTTTCAAGCGGGACATCAAAGTTATAAGCATCAATGCACAGGTTTAGCAGCTCTCCTTTATTTATCTCATCACCAATGATTTTGTTAAGGATGCTGAAAGCTATTTCAGAATACCCTTTACTGGAAAAGCTTTCTTGTTCACGGAGCGTTACTGTTGGTAATGAAACTGGAAGGTATAATCCTCCATCCGGAGCCAGACCTCTGAGGAGAGCCTCTCTAAAAGTAACTTCCTGTGACTTTAAATTTGTTGAATAGTATTTTATTGGCTTTCTTCTCAATTAATTGGGTTTTACCTTTATCTTTTTACTTTTATCTTTTTACTTTTGTCTTTTGTCTTAAACCTTTAGCCTTCAGCCTCCTTATACATTCACCACCCGCATCAAATCTGCAAATACACCGGCAGCAGTAACATCAGCTCCGGCTCCATATCCTTTAATCACCATTGGAAGCTCATTGTACCTGTTTGTTGTAAGCAAAATGATATTATTGCTTCCCTCCAGGTTAAATGACGGATGATCTGAACCAATCGTCAGGAGCTCGACATTAGCCTTTCCCATTTCCAGTGTTGCAAAAAACCGCCACTTGCGGTTCATGGTCTCTAACTCCTTTCTTTTTTGTTCAAAATCAGCATCATACTCTTTAACTTTTTCAAAAAAATCATTCAGATCACCTTTAAAGCATTCATCAGGAAGAAATTTATTAACTTTCACATCTTCTCTTTCAATAGAATAACCAGCTTCGCGTGCGAGGATAAGAATTTTTCTGACAACATCAGTTCCACTAAGATCTACACGGGGATCGGGTTCTGAATACCCTTTTTCCCTAGCTTTTCTGATAGCGCTGCTTAATGGCATTTGCGGACTGAGTTCATTAAATATAAAATTCATTGTTCCTGACAGGACAGCTTCTATCTTAAGAATCTTATCACCGCTAAGAACAAGATCATTGATTGTTTTGATAATTGGCAATCCTGCCCCAACTGTGGTTTCGTACATAAACCTCACTCCACGTTCACTGGCAATAGTCTTCAGTTTTTGATAATAACTATACTCTGAGGAGCAGGCAATTTTATTCGCTGTTACAATAGAAACATATCTTGAAAGAATATCACTATATCGGGTTGCTACATTCTCATCAGCTGTGCAATCGATGAAAACGGAATTCCGAAGATTAAGCTTTGTCATTTGTTGAATAAAACCTGATATATCTGCTTTGTCACCGGAAGTTTTAAGTGTTTCCCGGTAATTTTCCAGTGGGATGCCCTTTTTATCAATCAGCATTTTCCTGGAATTAGTTACACCCATCAGATTTATTTTCAGGTTGTGTTCACTTATAAGTGTTGATTGCTGTTTTTGAAGCTGTTTCATCAGACTTGATCCAACCAGTCCTGTACCGGCAATAAAAAGGTACATCTCTTTGTATCGTGAGAGGAAAAAACCATCATGGATGACATTAAGTGCTTTTTTCAGACTCTCATTCTTAATTACTACAGAGATATTCAATTCAGAAGAACCCTGAGCTGTGGCTATAACATTTATTCCATTGCGGCCAAGTGATTTGAAAAGCGTTGCCGATATCCCGGGTGTGTTTTTCATCTTTTCACCTACGATTGCAATAATTGACAGGTTCTTTTCAATCAGGATTTTTAGTTCTTTATTCAGATCAATTTCAATTTTGAATTCCTCATTTATCGCATTGGAAGCAAGAACTGAATCGGATGGACTGACAGCAAAAGTTATAGAGTACTCTGAAGAGGCCTGTGTTATAAGGATTATGTTGATGTTTTTTCTGGCTAATGCTCCAAATAGCCTCATTGACGTTCCTGAGACACCAACCATCCCCGTTCCTTGTAATGTGATCAGATCAATATGATCAATTGATGAGATCCCTTTAATAGGGCTTTTGTTATCATCATTCGATTTATTGCTGATAATGGTTCCTTTTGATCCGGGATTGAATGTGTTTAAGACAATAATCGGGATGTTTTTCTTATAAACAGGACGCAAGGTAGGGGTATAAATTACTTTAGCTCCAAAGTGTGATAATTCAATAGCTTCAGAATAAGTAAGACTTTCAATTGCATAGGCTCTTTCGACTTTTTTCGGATCTGCTGTCATAAAACCATCCACATCTGTCCATATCTCTAGAACTTCCGCATCGAGGGCAGATGCAATTATTGCTGCGGTATAGTCTGACCCTCCTCTTCCTAATGTTGTAATTTCGCCATTTGAATTACTCGCGATGAAACCCGGAACCATAATGTGTTTTCCGGTTCTGGTAAAACTTTTGGCAATAAGACTGTTTGTCTTTTCGAAATCAACGTTTGCAAATCCAAAATTACTATCAGTTTTTATGAAATTCCGGGAGTCAATCAATTTACAACCGGCAATTACGTTGCTTAAGATCAGTGATGATAACATTTCTCCCATCCCCATTGTCTGATCGAGAGAATGTTTACTAAGTTCACGGAGCAGGTAAATCCCGTTCAAAGTTTCCCTCAGGTCATTAAAAATATTTTTAATGCTTTCGATGACAACATCCTGTTTATTCTTGACAATCAATTGTTTAACAAATTCAATATGTTTTAGAATTATCTTATCAAGCAGGATTTTATATTTATCATTTCTGAATGAGGCAAGCTCACTTAAATGTTTTAGTTCATCGGTTATACCCTGGAAGGCAGAAACAACAATAACACAAGAAGAACCTTGAGATTCTATTATCTTTTTTACTCCCCTGATCCGTTCTGGAGAACCGACTGATGTACCGCCAAACTTCAGGACTTTCATTATCAATTTCTATATAAAATGAAAATGCATCTCAAAGGATGCATTATAATCACTAGCAAAAATAGCAAAAATAAGGTAAACGGCTATAATGAATTAAAAATATTAATCAGGATGAGCTTTTAAGTATGAACATTTTAGCTTTTCCCCTCTTTCTCAAGCCTGTTTAGCATAGAGAATATAAAAGCAGCGGATGTAAGACAACATATGATAAACACGAGCCATAGCTGCCAAAGTTCAACTTTATCCCATAGGATTGTTCCTACAAAAAGAAGTTTATTCCCGACAGCTGTTGCAAGAAGCCAGCCACCCTGCATTAGTCCCTGAAATCGTGATGGAGCAACTTTTGATACAAAAGATAAACCCATTGGGCTCAGGAAAAGTTCAGCAATTGTGAGCACAAGATAACTGCTTATCAGCCAGTATGGAGAGACTCTGTTGATGTCTGCTACAGGTGTACCGTTAAGCGATTCAGGAGAGGGTGCTCCGATCGAGGAGATCAGTACAATTGTAAAACCTAGTGCTGCAATGACCATTCCTATACCAATTTTCTTTGGTGTTGAAGGCTCGATTCCTTTTTCATTCATCCATGCAAATGCAGCCATCACCGGAAAGGTCAGGACAACAATAAACAAAGGATTAAATGATTGGAATATTTCAGGATAGATGGAATTCTGCGGACCAAATGCAGAGAATAATTTACCAAGTAAGCCTGTGGGATCAAAACCAATAGTAAAGAACAAAGCAAAAAGAAGTGCAATAATAAAAAGTATAGCACCTGTGATCCTGGCATTTCTTTTAAGATCCTTATATACCAGCAAAACAAGCCCGGCTATTGAACCTATGACAGCAAGCAGAGATGGAAGAGTAAAGAAAAGGTTGGTAAAAGGACCTACCTGTTTTACGTTGTAATCCCTTGCAAATAGTGTGAGTGTGAGTCCATTCTGATGGAATGACATCCAGAAGAAGATCACAACAATAAATACTAGTACAAGTGCTGTGATCCTTGCTCTCTCTTCCTTACGCGAGCTTAAGATTATCCACGTTACAAATCCTGAAAAAAATCCGAATGCAAGACCAGTGGCCCATCGCTGCGCCGGAGTGCTGCCCAGTTGCCTAATGAATTGTAATAAAAACGCAGTAACTCCCATTGCAATAATTGCAGCAAAGAGAATAGATGGCTTGAATTCTACCTTTTCGGCAGCAACTGTTGAAACCTTTACCTCTTTATTGGGAAGCAATTTATTGAAAAAGATATAAACCAGTAGTGAAATTACCATTGCTCCGGCTGCAATACCAAATGCATAATTATATCCTTTTGAAAAAACCTCAAGATAACTATGGGCAAATGCTGAAAGGTCGGTTACATGTCCGCTAAGATTTACTTTGTCAGCCAGCTGTTGGAAAGTGGAAGCATCAGCCGACATGGTACCATTAATGTATTGGTGGCAGAGGGATGGCAGGCTTGCGTCGTGAGCAAACCCGTTCGTTTTCAGCCACCAGTTGCGCATTCCGTTTGCAGCAAATGGTGCAAAGAATGCTCCAACATTAATACCCATATAGAATATCATAAATGCTGAATCTCTGAGCTTTGAATATTGCGGATTGTCGTACATCTGACCAACTACAGCCTGAAGGTTACCTTTGAAAAGGCCGTTGCCAAGGGCAATAGTAAAAAGTCCGATTATTGTGATTGTTAATGTCATACCGGGTATTGCCATAATAATATAACCGGCAAACATTATCAGGATCCCTGACAGGATAACTAACTTATACTTCCTGGTTGCATCTGCGAGTATACCTCCAACGAGAGCAAGTGCATATATACTGAAATAGAACCAGCTGTAAATTCCGCCGGCTTTTTCAGCGGAAAGTCCGAACTTGGCCTGTAAAAAAAGAACCAGTATCGCCATCATTGTATAGAATCCGAACCTTTCTCCCATATTTGAGAAGAAGGCTACCAATAATCCCCTGGGATGATTCTTTAGCATATTTGATATTTATTTTGTGTACTATTCTTTATCCTATTCCAGTTATTTCCATTTATTTCCACCTATTTCTCGATTCAGGCCTGTAACAAATATATTAATCTTTTTGAAAGCAAAAAACCGGCTTCCCCGGCTCTTTTTCTTAAATTTGTGAAACTAATATAATTTAAGGATGAAACTTTTCCAATGTGATCAGATAAAGCAAATTGATGAGTATACCATAAAAAACGAACCGGTAGCTTCAATTGATCTGATGGAAAGGGCTGCAGGGCAGTTGCTTAGATGGTATCTTCCAAGGTTTGAAAGATCAAGACGTGTTTTGATTTTCGTCGGTCCGGGTAATAACGGAGGCGATGGACTTGCCCTTGCACGTTTACTAGCCTCCAGCAGATATGATACTGAAGTACATTACCTTGTTTTAACAAAAGAGACCTCAAAGGATTGGAAGATTAATCTCGAGCGCCTGAAATCGGAAACAGATGTCCCGCTGAATTATATGAAAGGTGTAGATCAGTTCCCCTCTATTTCTTCAAAAGATATTATTTTTGATGCAATTTTCGGTTCAGGACTGACCCGACCGGTTGAAGGTTTACCTGGCGATGTCATAAAAAAGATCAACCAGGTTGATGCAACAATAATCTCAATTGATATTCCTTCTGGTTTGTTTGGTGAGGATAATAGTATAAATAACTATGATAGTATTATTTCAGCCGATTACACATTGAGTTTTCAATTTCCCAAAGTCTCTTTCATGTTTCCTGAAAATGCACGATATCTTGGAGAATGGGAAGTATTACCTATCGGATTAAGTAATAAGGCAATCAGAAACACTTTATCTCCATATATTTTATTAGAAAACAGTGATATTGCCTCCTTGCTTAGAAAAAGAAATAAATTTGATCACAAAGGGACATTTGGTCATGGTTTATTGGTTTCCGGATCTGAAGGAAAAATGGGAGCTGCAGTTCTGGGAGCCGGAGCAGCTCTGCGGACAGGTATCGGGCTTATCACGTGCCATATACCATCATGCGGAGTTCTAATAGTGCAGTGTACCCGGCCGGAAGCTATGGTGGAACCTGACAGAAATGAAAAACTTATTTCCGGGATAGGAAAGACTGACTCTTACAGTGCTGTTGGAATCGGACCCGGATTAGGGACGGAACCTGAATCACAAAGGGCGTTTTACGAATTTTTATCAGCATGTAAGAATCCGGTGGTAATCGATGCCGATGCATTGAATATTCTCTCTTTAAACAAGGGGTGGCTTTCTCTAATACCGGAAGGAGCAATTCTGACACCCCACCCTAAAGAATTTGAGAGACTTTCAGGAAAAGCTGATAATAGTTTCCTTCGGCTAAACAGACAGATAGAATTTTCGCGGGATAATAAATGCATAGTTGTCCTGAAAGGGGCTCATACTTCCGTCACAACTCCTGATGGAAAAGTGTATTTCAATAGTACAGGGAACCCCGGTATGGCAACAGCCGGCAGTGGAGATGTACTGACAGGGATATTATTATCTTTGCTTGCACAGGGCTATACGCCTGAAAATGCCGCTGTTTTAGGAGTTTATCTTCATGGTCTGGCAGGTGATTTGGCGGCAAAAGAATCATGTTACGAATCAATTATTGCTTCTGATATAATTAAAAGTCTTGGCAAAGCGTTTAACAAGATACGGGATAAAGGTTAAGGCAAAAGATAAAAGATAAAAGGATTGCCGCGCTCTCCTTCGTCAAGCTCGCAATGACACTGCAAGTAAGTTAGTTAGCGCGAAAACCGGGAACCGAGAACAAGCAACGAGCTACAAGCAACGAGCAACTGTTCTGCTCCCCTAAGAAACTAGACTAAAAGTACTATTTTAAATTGTACTTTTATGCTGATGGTAAAAGAACTTCACAAACGGACTCCTCAGGAAAAAGAAAAAATCCTGTTGAATATTC
>Ga0187886_1000547_pt1 | contig 43523 bp, 42 predicted proteins | sample June2016WEW_20_1_FD_133001 | JGI IMG/M metagenome (GOLD analysis project Ga0187886, IMG submission 133001) | Peatland microbial communities from SPRUCE experiment site at the Marcell Experimental Forest, Minnesota, USA - June2016WEW_20_150 | ecosystem: Environmental > Terrestrial > Soil >... | reverse complement strand
CCTTCATCTTCCTGTCCCTTTTCAAATACTCCATTTGAAAACCACCAGCCGGGTTCATGTTTGATAAAGTACCCTGCTATATCGGTTGTCCAATATGGAATTCCTGTCATGCAAAAATTGAGTCCAGCCGGAATTTGCATTCGAAATTCTTCCCAATTGGCTGATACATCGCCAGTCCAGTAACTCGCTCCATATTTTTGCATCCCGGCAAACGATGAACGGGTAAGGATGTAAACCCGTTTTTGAGATGGAGTTGAACGTTGCCCTTCATACAATCCTTTTGTATGCATCAAAGCATAGGTATTGATATAACGACCGCTGCCCATCATATCTTTTAATGTGCTGGTATTTACTTCGATAGATTTCGTATCAGACATCTTAAAAAAAGGTGATGTCCAATCAGAATCGTACCCTTCAGAACAATCAGCCCACCAGCCATCGATACCAGTAGAAAAAAGGCTATCGTCAGCCTGCTTCCAATACATTTGCCTTGCTTCGGGCATAAAAACATTCAAATGCTCATTGTCCTTAAGCAGACCGTTGATTTTGACAAGTTCAAGTTGGTCGGGTGTTCCTTTTGTCATATTTGGCCAGATAGATATTATTATTTTGGCATTCATATTATGAATGTCGTTCACCATTTGAGCAGGGTCAGGATAATTTTTTCTGTTAAAGGATTTCTGACCCCATTGACCCTCCGGCCAATATTGCCAGTCTTGAACGATTACATCTAAGGGGAACTTCCTATCGCGAAAACCTTTCACAACGGAAACAATTTCCTCTTGCGTATTGTATTTCTGTTTCGATTGAATGTATCCGAATACCCATTTGGGATACATCGGTGCTTTTCCCGTAAGTTGCCTGTATGAAGATATTAAGCTATCGATATTTTCTCCGTAAATAAAGAAGTAATTGATTTGGTCGGCCACTTCCGACCAAAGATAATAACTGCCTCTTGTGTCGTTAAATTCACTGTACGAATAGTTATCCCAAAGCAAGCCATAGTGGTTGGTAGAAATGATAACGGGTACAACGTCGTCGCGGTTTTTCTGAAGCAAAGCAATTTTTTTACCGTTCAACGCAACATCGGCATTTTGAAAGCTTCCCAAACCATATAACATTTCATCCGCTGAATATAGAAACGATTGTTTGATGTGGAAACAATCTTCTGAAACAACTTTTGCAGCTTGAGCTTCTTTGTTGTTTTCAGTCAGGATCTGTTGCCCCTGTTTATTAAAAAAACCTACTCTTAAGTTATTCTTATCGACTTTCGCTGTAATGGAAATCGTTGACAAGAGCAACTGGTTCTCGGTTTCAGTTACGTTCCAGTCGGTTGATAATTTTGCTTTTCCGGTAATAATTAGACTTTCGCCGGTAGAAAATTCGCCAGTTGGTGACGATATAACTTGAATAATATTATCACACCAAACCTTTAGTTTCAATTTTTTGATACCATTAATGTTTTCTGGTGCAATGACCACAATCCCATCAGATTCCTTCTGAACTAACTGACCGAACATGAAAGTGCCGCTTATAAGCAGATTGAAAAAATTAAACATAGATATTGTTTTCATTTAAATACTATCCTAAACTTTTTGATAATGAAATTTGATATTTCCAGTATAAACGCAAGTGGCCTAACGGACGGCCGCTCCCCGATTAGAAGCATATCGGGACAGGCCGCCTACGTAAATAACACTTCCGCCTTCGTTTCACTCCGGCGCCTGCCCGCCGTACTAAAGTACTACTGCGTTGATGTCCTCCGGAATAAGTCGGGCCTGCTCGCCGGCGCCCGAAGGGCTTAGGCGAGCCTGCGTGCCATAGGCACTACGGCAAACAGGCGAAAACTTTAAATATATCATTACACAGACCGAATTTCATGTATTTTACTTTTAAGCCGAAGGATTACAAATCTGCATTGCACCTATGCTAACTCTTGCCTCTCGTGTTCGTACATGACACATACGCTTTTGTTTGTTCCTGTAAATATTTCTCACTTGTACTCTTGACTTTTAACACAGTACCTGATTAGGCATTTATTCAAATAATATTTTGTTATTTCTAGTCATATTCTGAATTTGTAAAGTTCTGAAATCGTATATTCCATGGTTGTAGTCATATAACCAGCTTTATTAATCTTTATAAGCACCGAGGTTCTCTCATTTGGTTTTTCTAATAAATATTTTTTATTAATTATTACAATGGCATCTCCATCAATTCCAGATGTTGATGCAGCTATGCATTGATTATTAATATAAACTTCAACAATAGAGCCCTCAAGAGCAGTAATTCGAATCATCATATCGCTTAGTTTAGCAAGCAAGTCATCTTTCTTATTTATGTATATAGAATTATATACTTCTAATAAAGCATTCGCTATTTTATCTTTTTGTATTGAACTAGTATCCGAATCCAGAATATCTTTTATTTTTTGATATTCAGTATAATTTTTTATCAAATCCATAAAAAATACTTGATCGGATATTCTCGTGTCGATTGTCACAGCATTTTGGTTTATTTTACATTGAGCCGTAGTTATTGTCTTTATTCTACTTGAATATTGCTCAATAATATTGATCTTGTTTAGATCAGCTTTGAACGAAGCTTCTTGTTGACCATATTTGACTATTGCATTTATTGAAGCAATAAGACCATCAGAATAATCATCGCAGTTTTCCGGAACCTCGATTACGATTGATTTTCCAGTATTTGCATCATAAACAGTCCTCTTTATATAATTCAATGAAGAACAAGACAATACAAATAATGATAAAGACATTATAAAAAAAGTGAATTTCATATTAACTCCATATAATATAAAATGTATAACGGATTGCGGCTAAGCTGCCGCGCTGATAACTTTTAAAGTGTACTAAACGAAACCAGTTCATTCACTTTAATATCAAATCTGCACTGCGCCTCTGCCAGCCACGCTTAATGTACCCCGCTTGTGCCTGCCATGCTTTATCTTTTAGTGGGCTCATTCCGCTTGCCCCGATGTCTTTCATCGGGGTCAGCTTGTTGAACGTTTTGTGTGAAACCCCGTGTTGTTTGCGGGGAACCGCTGGTTAGGCGGTATGCATTCATCTTTATGTAATTAATTTCTCGTCGAGAAGATCAATTACTTTTACTGAATATGCTAATGCTTTTTCATATTCAACGAGAATTTGATCAGAAGCAAAAATTACTCTCTTTGCTGCGGCATTCATTGATTTACTGATCCCTTTCATCTGAGAATATGTTTGTAGTAATTCTTTCTGAGAAACAATATTGTCTTTAATTTTTGAAACAAGATTAGAAAACACCAATTTTAGTTGTAGAGCAGCGGCTTTGTCTTCTTGTGATTTGATAGGAGCTACATGAAGTAAGTTTGTTGTATTCTCAGATATATTCTCCCATGCTATAGCAAATTTAGGAAGTTCGGTTTCTATTATTCGCGCAAAATTAAGAATATCCATAGCCGACGTTTCAACTATCTTGGCTACCTTTGAAGCACTTCCTATCATATTGATTTGTTTAATCTTATTAAATTCATCCGGAAAGCCCTCTTTATGCCTGCGCTCTCTGCCTGTCGCGCAAATCCTAAAATGAAAGAACTCTACCGTCGTCTTGTTGCCAAAGGCAAAAATAAAAAACTTGCCATCATTGCCGTCGCTCGAAAATTACTCTTACTCATTTACACGCTCTGGAAAACTAATTCCGTCTATATCCCGGACTATAAACCTGATCATCGTGTATCTTCAGGGCTATTGTCTTAAACCATTCGCTGTTGTTTGTTCTTTTACGCCACAGGCGTATCAGCCTTTGGCGGAGATATATTTTTTCTTTTTCTCTTGACTTTCAACACAGTACCTGGTTAGGCATCTTTTATACTACTTTTTCAAAACCTGAATTATATTTTCTATTCATATACAGACGCGCGGCACCCACAAATTCTTCGGTTAGCTTTTGAATCTCGCCAACATTATTTACACCTATTATCCGCGCCTCCATGTCTCGTTGTTTTTCATTCCCAATTATTTTTAATTGATTCACATGCTCTAACAATTTCCAATCCAAATGATTAAAATTTGTATAAGTGGATTGATCCAATAAAAAACGATTTTTATCCATCACTTCGACCATAGAATTTAGCCATTTATGTAGACTATTAAATGTACTGTAGGCTCGAGGATAATTTACTTTCTTGCCATTAATAATATCTTCAACAACACTATAACCTTCCCACGACAACTCAACAATCTTTGTATAGACATCTAATCGTCTTTGGAATAACACACTTTTTAATTGAACTTTTGCATTATTATTAGACAATAGAAGATTACCAAATATTGAGATTATTGCTCCAAGAATAACACCTAGTAATCCCAAATATTCTAAAGGAATAATAGGTTGCGGAGTATGAGTCAAATTAATTACTTTTAGAGTATCTGCAATACTGATCAACGTATGAATTGAGTCGCCCATTGTATTATTCCTAGATGAATGAAAAACGCCCTAACTATTATTTATATTGTTTCTATATATACACAGTATTTCTCCCTGCTTCCTCATAATACCGATTATGTAATTGTTTATGATATTCTACTAATATTCATTTCGTATGAATCTAAATTTGGTGTCGATTCATATATTTCTAAATTAGATAAATATCTATTTTTGTCTTTAAGATATAAAAAATGTTCCTTCAGTTGTTCATCACATCTATAACCAAGAATTATCCCCGTAATCAGATTTGAAGGAATTTCAAATATATATCTGGTTCCTTTAATTCGGTCCTTTTTTCCAAGGGCAATAACATCCTCCACTCTTTTTCGTATTCCCAACTATGATGTTTCTTGAATAGAAAATCGCAATTCGTTTTTATATCTTTAAATGAATCGAAAACATATTTATCTTCTTCATAAATTACTTCTTTTAATTTCCCGAAATCTTTATCATCTACTAGACCGCCATTAAAATATTTATGCTCAGCGTTAAAAACAATCACAAACCCTTGATGTACCTTAGAATAGTGAGCCCACATTGGAATATTATTCGGAGTATTTGTCAGAGATAATACACCGATCCTTTTGTTCATTTCATTATAGAATAACTCTTTAATATATCTATTATCGGATGTGAACAGATCAGATAAAGAATCTATTATTTTTTTAAATTCTGTCTTGAATATTTTACCTTTGCTAAAAATACCAAATAATTCCTCGAAAGAATAAGGATAATTTTTCTTTTTTGAACTATCATTTATTTTATTAATAATATCAACATATAATTTTTCTGAATCAAAATATTTTAAGAATTCTTCTTTTTCAACTAACTTATTAAACGATAAATACATATCGAAAGGATCATTCAGGTATTTGGGCTGTGTGAATCTTATTCTATTATTTTCTAGAATATCGATTCTTTCTGGAGGAACATATTTATATATATTCTTCATAATTTCTACGTCGAAAGCTTCGCATCGAATTCTTCGAGGGGTTTCAATATTCGGTAGATAAACATACAGCCTAGTCCACTGTAAATGATACCATGATCGAACGCTCGGACGACTCAAGCATAAAGCAGCTGATCTTGGGTTCCAACTTGTTCCTCTGGCAACTCCAACTTACTCCTACTCATGAGTTACTTAGGAGGCGGCACAAACAATTTACAAATATTTGTGATTGCAACTATAGTCCCATCGGATAATCAGAGAGAATTAAAGTCTGGTTTTGACAAGATGTTACGCTTTGTCTGCAATCGGATATGCAGTCTGGAATTCATACTATTTCACTGCCGACATCTATATAATTAATCAGATTACTTATTCTATTAAAAAGATGATATATATAAAATATATATCACTAATACCTATATAATCATAAATTTCTTGCACATCATAAATTTATATTCATAACAATAATGTTAAATGTTGAATAACGCCTTTGGACAATAAATGGTAATAGTTCAATTTTGGTTGTTTTCTAGAGGTAACCAAGAAGCAAGAGGGGAGAATTGGGAGATGTTGAAAGGGCTTGCCTGATAGCGAAAGTGCTATAATTTGTAAAATTATTGATTATTTGTGGTTAGGACTACTCTTGAGCCTGTCTGGTTTTGACAAGATGTTACGCTTTGTCTGCAATCGGATATGCAGTCTGGAATTCATACGATTTCACTGAGCTGATATATCTCTTCATGAAACAAATTTATTCTAAATTATACTTGACATTGATACAAAAAATGCTTATTATAAGATGAATTAATAGATTCATTAGTAATAATTTGTTAACGTCATAAAAAAAGGATTAAATATGGAAAAACATTATGAGTTGATTGAAAAAATTGAGTCTCTCTTAGTTGAATTAAGGAGAGAGCTCAAGGGCAAGAGGGTGAAATCTGCAAAAGTTCATGACAAAGAAAAAAACACACACGAATATTCTGGGCTCACAGGAAGTATCTTCAGCTTAGTGAAGGACGGGTTTTTTCGAGAGCCAAGAACTATTTCTGACATCCAAAAGAAGCTTCGTTTAGAGGGAGTACTCAAGCCAACTACATCTCTCATGAAACCGCTTTTTTACCTAATAAAGAAAAAGGCTATTGACCGGAGCCTGTCAGTAGATGGCAAGGGACCATTTAAGTATCATGAGCGAGGTGTGAGATGAATAAAGACCCAAAGATCATTGTAGAAGAAATTGTCTCTCTTGTCAACGAGCTTGCAGGACTTGCGGGCACACGTATGCGAGATTCGAAAAAGACTTCCTCTATCAGTGCAAAAAAAAATGGCTCAGAGGAATTGTCTGGAGCTACAGGTGGCATTCGTATGCTGATTGAGGAGGGTAAATTAGATGAGCCGAGATCATTGACACAAGTAGGAGAGTTTTTACGTCAAGCGGGAAGGCATTATTCTAACCCGAGCGTTTCGATGGGACTGCTAAACTTAGTAAGAGAACGTGTTCTCACGCGGCTTCCGGGCAAAGACAAGAAGTGGAAATATGTTATTCGAAAATAAAACGAACAGATAATAAAGCGAGCTAATCATATGTCTAGCGATGATTTGAAATACAAGGCAAATCGTTTAGCACTTGAAAATGGTAGCAAACACGAATTGATTCGCGTTTTGATTGTCAAGGGCTTCCTTGATTCGCCCAAAGACACCCAGACTCTTTTAAGAGAGATTAAGCACACCATTGGCAAGAAACTGAAGTCGATTGAAATTCAAACATATATGAGGAAGTTCATGGAGGCTGGGATCGTCCAGGCCATTCATCATGAGGGCCATCGTGGTAACTATTGGGTGTTGGCTAGTGTTAGAAAGGATGTTGCTTTGAGGCAAATTGGCAAGGGCGAGAATGTCTTGAAATTGGAGGAAAGCTTATTCTCGGATCAGCTTTTGACAAGAGTAGGTAAGGATTTCGAAATCGAATTTGAAGACCTAGGACATAATTTTTGGAAGAGTGGGACTTGTACGTCATTTATGTTGAGAAAAATCTTGGAAAAGCTGATTTTTGTTAGCTTTGCTAAACATAACTTAGAGTATAAGTTGGATGACAGAACACGACCAGGTTTCTATGTGGGGCTAGAAAGTATGATTCATCTAGCTAGCAGTGAGAAAGTGAATGGAACACCCTTCTTAACCGGAAGAACAGCGAAAGAAATCAGAGGAATAAAATTCCTAGGGGATGCGGCGGCTCATAATCCGTTGACGAACGTCGATATGAAAACAATCATTCCTCAAATGCCATTTATCATTACTGCTTTTGAAGAGTTGTCGATGAAGTTGTAACGTCTCCTGTGCCAGTTCGCAACCAATCTGTTGGAGTCTACGGCCGACGTATGAAAATAGCTAGGTGGTAATCCAATTGGTGATCGGTGATCTTCGAGATAGCTTCCCTAGAGGTAGATATTGGTGATGGGATGTTTGGCGGCCTAACGTCGTTGTGGCTAAGGCGCAGCCCAAAACTACAATACCGAACTTGTTAATTAAATTTTTTATTAGAACGAAAATTTACTTACAAACTAAGCTACACAATAAAGCCAAAACGGAAGAATAAACTTTATAATTACACAGATGCCAAGTGCGAAAACTATGTCGCCTTGAGCCACTGGTTAGGTAGCTTTACATATTTTTTAATTTTATGTGACCGATTATAAAAATGACCATTGATAGTATTAGAGTAATAAAAGCTGACCACTCTGATTTTAAAGCCGATAAAAGATTATTGTTTTTAAAGACATACAAATTGCGAATTAGGAAATCTATAATTGACAAAGAGGTAAATATCAAAACTATCTTCCACGTATCGAAAGCATAAATGAATGGAGCTTTCATACCTTTTAAAGATAAAAGATACCAAAAACTAATAAAGACAAAGATAATGGTTAGTTGAAAGATGCTAAAACCTAAGTGCCACCAGCCAGCTATGGATAGCTTGCCTAACATTGTATCCATAAAACCAGTATATGAATCCTTTACCCATAAATAATGAGTTGAAAAATTTATAATAACAGAGATTAGTAATGATGATATAAAGAAGATAATAAAATAAGTAGAATAGGTTTTGAATAAATTATAAACTGAATCGAAATTGAGAAGTTTATAAAAACGATAATTGATAATTGGAAGTAATAAAGCATCTCCAATAAAAATAGACGGTAAAGTTAACAATGGGAAATTATATGAGGAGGATAACCAAAATGCTTTTAATTTCATACTCAATAAAAGCATAACAAGAAAACCTAGTATGAAAGTTAGGAGTGGAACTAAATATTCAATGTGTAAGATATTCATTTTACCCCTAGAGCTTAACTTTTTTTTGGCGTCTACATAACTATCAATATGATATATATTTTCTTTTATACTTTGTAAACCAACTGTATGAAGTAATATCCATTGAGAAATATGATATATGGTAAGAAGTGAAACAGGAATAATGTAAAACAAAGCATTAATATTTAATATCATATAGCTGGTAATGCAAAGGGCAGTAGTTATTAATAACAAAAATAAAAAAGCCCATATACCAGAAATAATGTTAGGGCTTACCCACCCTTTTTTATACATAAGCTTAGGATTAAAAAAACGGGGAATCAATTTACTATCCCAAACTAAAATATCCTTACCAGTCATTTTATTAATTGATTCTTCAATAAATGCAATGCGACTTCCGTTCATATAAATTACAAAAAGAGCTTCCATTATCGTTGAATAAAAATAATATACGATTGAAATTGAAAGGATGAGAAAAAATATTAGGAAAGCGTTTAATGTTTGCTTATCCAGCCCAAAATTGATTATTGCTTCTTGAGTATTTTTTGAAAATATGAGGGTGCAAATAGCAATAATAATTGAAGTAAATACATAAATATAATTCGATTGCTTATGATATCTTTTTGAATGTAGAAGAACTTCTTGGAACCTATGGTCATATTCCTTTAGAAGTATATCAATATTCGTTTTATTATCTTCATTTGTTTTATGCTCTTCTTTCATCTAAATATCCACTAATTTTTATTGAGCTGCCTAACTATCGTTTATATCGCTTCTGAATAACAACCTTGATGCGTGTTTCTTCAATATAACATTCCATTTGAACGCCTAACTATAACCTGATAATGCCCTTTTATATTCTCCTTATGGTGCTATAATATTTGACATTTTTCTAAACATGACACTAAAAGATTGATAGTAATTATCGGACTTATAGTCTTCACCGAAACCTCTGACCTTATCTGAGATAAGCAACCGACCAACAGAGAACCCCCTTGGCAAAGATTCGTTTTCCCTAAGGTTAAGATGCTTTTTTGCAAGATTAGTAAATGCTTGTTTGCATTTTTTTGAGGAATGCGCGACTCTGTTGCGAAGAATTGCACTCTCTTTTATTAATTGCTTTTGGTTTTCCAATAAAAGGGAGAATGGTTCCGCTTTTTTAAAATATATTTTTGCTTTATTGATCACATTTGACCAATTGCTCCAGTCCAGGTAATCAATAGCGGGGTCGAAGCCAGCTTTTCCAGAAAGTAGTTCCAAAGCATGATTTAGATTTTGGCATTTTCCCATCCGTAATGTCGGAGAATATCCTGACTCTGAAATACCTCCCAGCATATACCGAACGAAAACTTCCTGAACGAATTCTTCCCAAGCAGAAACTATATTCATAAAAGAAAGCTCCACAATCTTTGTAGCCTGTAAGGGGTGAAGTGGATTCTCGTGAATACCTTTATAAGACAAATCCACATAGGGAAGCATGGCAATATAGATACCATCGGCAGATCGAATAATCCTATCCAACTCCCATTTGATGCTTTTAGTACTTACTTTATTCATATTATGCGCTTTTTTAAATCTAACGGCGTTGCCGATAAGCGGCGTCCGCTTGATTGGTTGGTTAGAACATATACCACCGAATATTAAATTCGTTGTTTTGTTTCTTTCACAAGATCATCACAACATCCTACAATACTAATTAATAATTTATGGTTTATTGAATAACCAGATAAAATTAAATGAGGGGCGAATCCATGCACCTTACATTTCAGATTTTTTATTTTACCAATATTCGCTTCATAAATATTATTAGCTATGTCGGGCGATGGATTATGTGTATAATCAAAAATGATGTGTGGTTCCCATGGTGGTCGTTCATATTCAAACTTAAGTTTTTCTTTGTCAATCGCAGTAACATTTCTAAAGCCCACAAAAACAGGTTTGTTCCCTGTTTTTGTTGGGATACTTGCATTCTTCATCAATAATGGAAGTATTTCACTAGTTTGGTTCTCAATCCAGAATAGTGATGTTTTTATAAGAGATTGGTCAATAGGTCTTTTCTCAATTACTTGTTCAGTAATAATTATGTAGCTATGAACTAACCTACTGATTGCAGCTTTCACCCAAACACTTTTAAAAATATCCCAGCATTTAACATTGAAACGCTCAAGTTGATTGTTTATTTTCAAATTAAGTAGTAAAAGCTCCTTGAGTTTTTCGTCTTGCTGATTTGCGGCTGCCTCTTGAATTTTATGAAGATGAATTTGAATCTCATAATTCAAGTCAATGAACTCAGTAATTAATACACGTTTATTTTTACTTTTTTCCTTCTGTTCATTATAAAAATTAGTTAAGAAGACACCAACGATAACTCCTAACAAACCAATTATTGCTGATATGGCTTCACTGGAGAGAGAAATATTAAATGGACGAATTTCTTGCCCAAGTCTTATAAGCAGATATATCAACAGTGAAAAATATACTGTCAGCACTGCCAACGTTAGATAAGTGGTCCAATTAATCTTTTGTTTAGTTCTCATTTAATTGTTTTTCTGTTAGTTCTGCTTTTTTCAGCGGGTTTTATGTTGATATACTTTTGTCAACAATTTGCAAAACTAAATAAGTGATTAGGGTGTTCTAACTATTGATTATATCATCTCTGCCTAACAACCTTGATGCATGTTTCTTCAATATAACATTCCATCTTGTCTCTATATAGCAAATACTTACGGTTATGTCAATAGCACAATGAAAATCAAAGTAAAATACTTTTATGGGAAATCCAAACTCAGGTGAAAGAGAAGCAGGTTCGTGATGATATTGAATGTTATTTCAAAAGGTTACCGTCCTTTGAGATGGCAATGTTTGACGGTAACCTTTTGCTTTATGAAAATATGCGGCCGTCCGATTCATTCCGGGATTACTTAAGCAATATCCCCATCACCGACGCGCTCAAGAGTTGTCCGGATGCTTCCCATATACTGCCAGCTGCCTAAATGCTCATAGTAGAATGGTTTTTCATTGCGCAGCAAATCCATTATGAACGGAAAAACCTGAATGGGATAATGAGACATGGGCTGCTGACCATCGACCAGACTGTCGCCATCCGGCATTGTATCGGGAGTATCATGAAAATACAATGCAGCTATAGTCAAGTTCTGTGCATCATAGAGACCGATGACGGCGCGGTATGAGTATGGTTGGGTTACTCTTTTTCCTCCACCATAAAATGTAACTTTATACGACTTGATTTCCTTGTTGACCGTCTGTGGCATGGGAGGCCTCCCTTCATAAGTTGGATGATATTTTATTGTAATATGTTTCCTTCATGTGAGGATGTTATAAGTGAAGGAAATACTTTTATTTCACTTTTGCTGTTAGATCGTCTGCTTTGTATCGAATTCCTCGAGATATTTCACCACTCGCTGGATGAACATACCGCCCAGCGCCCCGTCAATGATCCTGTGATCGAATGAGAGCGTGAGATATGACATGGTTCGAATAGCAATGGCATCGTTGATTACTACCGGCCGCTTCTGAAATGCACCGATACCGAGAATTGCTACCTGAGGCGGATTGATAATCGGCGTACCGATGATATTGCCGAAGACGCCGTAATTCGTTATAGTGAATGTCCCCCCGGTAATGTCATCAGGATTAAGTTTCTTGGCCCGCGTCTTTCCGGCAAGGTCATTAATAGCCCGGGCGAGTCCGACAAAATTTTTTTCATCGGCATTCTTGACAACCGGGACAATCAGTCCGTTATCGGAAGCGACTGCCATGCCGAGGTTGATATATTTCTTCACGACGATTTTATCGCCTTCAATTGAGCTGTTGACCAGCGGAAAATCCTTTAACGCCTTGATTACCGCATCCATTATAAAATGTGTGTAGGTGAGCTTAAATCCTTCCCGTTTCTCAAATTCCTCGACGTGCTTATTACGGTACTGTACAATAGAAGTCACATCTGCTTCTGATATCGCACCTACGTGAGGGGCTGTACTCCAGCTCTGAAGCATGTGCTGGGCCATTTTCTGGACCACATTAGTCATTTGGAGGATTTCATTCTGTGGTGCAGGATACTTGGCGCGCAGTGCTGCGTCGTCAACCGGCTTTCCTTTGCTCGCCGGTCCGACATTAAGTGTGACGCCGGCAGGTTGTGTCCGGACCGGTGCAGCCTGACGGTTTTTCACATATGCAAGAACATCGTTCTTATTCAGCCTCCCGTCAAGGCCGCTCCCGGGTATTTTCTCGAGTTCGGCCAAACTGATGCCCTCCTGCTGTGCCATGCTCAAAACAAGAGGAGAATAAAAGCGTGCGGTTTTTTCGCGCTGGGCTTCCTCAATCGCCGGGACGACTGTCCGTTCAGGAGTGACCTGTGGGGCTTCAGGCTTTTTCTTTTCGGCTTGCGGCTTTGCCGCAGGTTCAACTGCACGGGCCGCAGCAGCGACGTCGGTTTCAATCTCGGCGATGACGGTCTGAATAGGAACCGTTTTCTGTTCTTCGACGAGAATCTTCGTTACTATACCGCTGAAGGGTGAAGGAATCTCCGAATCCACTTTGTCCGTGCTGATTTCAAGCAGTGTTTCATCTTCCGCGATTTTATCACCGACTTTTTTATGCCATTTGACTATAGTTCCTTCGGTGATGCTCTCCCCCATTTGAGGCATAACGACATTAACCTTGGCCATAGACTATTCCTTTTTTTATCTTTTCAATTCTAGAATTGTGCAAGTTCCTGGAGAGCCTGCGAGATGTCCGCCTCCTGTGGAAGCATTGCGTACTCGAGCGGAGGTGAATATGGAACAGGGCTGTCTTTTGCCGCGACCCTTCGAACAGGAGCGTCAAGATATTGAAACGCATCGCCGGCTATAATTGCAGCGAGCTCTGCGCCGAAACCTCCGGTGAGCGTATCTTCATGAACGATCAATACCTTGCCGTTTTTTTTCACGGATGCAAGCATCGACTCCCGATCGAGTGGATTTAGCGTCCGGAGGTCGATGATTTCAACACTCACGCCTTCGGCTTCCATCCGTCGTGCTGCTTCGAGAGATCGCTGGACCATCATTCCATAGGTGATGATTGTAATATCCGTACCTTTTCGTACTACCCTTGCGAGACCGAAAGGCAGAAGGTATGAAGAATCAGGCTCAGGAGTCGCGGCGAAATTCTGTCGGTACAATCCTTTATGTTCCAGAAATAGAACAGGATCTTCTTCGCGGCATGCCGTTTTTAGGAGTCCTTTTGCATCGGCGGCATTCGATGGCAATACGACGCGTATTCCCGGCATATGGGTGAAAAATCCTTCGATCGACTGGCTGTGATATAATCCACCGCGGATATACCCGCCGACTGGAACCCTGATGACCATCGGACATGAAAATTTTCCCATGGTCCGATACCGGAGCATCGATACTTCGTCGCGCAGCTGCATGAAAGCCGGCCAGATGTAATCGCCGAATTGGATTTCGACAACCGGTTTGAACCCGCGCACTGCAAGTCCGTATGCCGTTCCGATTATACTCGCCTCGGCAAGAGGAGAATTAAAAACGCGTTCAGATCCGAAACGTGCGGTCAATCCTTTGGTTGCAGTAAAGACTCCACCTTTTGCACCACCTACATCCTCCCCGTAGACCAGCATCTTAGGATTGCGCTCAAGCTCTTCCGCCAGAGCATGGTTAATCGCATCGACGAAAACGATTTTTTCACCTTTGAATTCCGGTTCTTCAAATTCTTCTTTCTTTATTATAAATGAAGGGGCATAGACATGACGAAGAACCGACGACGGATCCGGAAGAGGCCGTCCCTCAGCCCAATGGGCTGCTTCGTCAATTTTATGTTTTACATTTTGCTGGATATCTATTAATTCATCCTGAGAAATGATTCCTTCAGTGAGGAGATGTTTTTCGAGTTTCGGCAGTGGATCCCGCTTGAGATCCTCTGCGAGTTCACTCCCGCTTCGATATTTCCGCTGATCATCGGATGACGAATGAGGCAAGAGACGGACAGTATCAGCGACAATGATCGAAGGCCCTTCCCTACGGCGGGCTCGTGCTACTGCTTCATATGCAGCCTTGTAAGATGCTATAAGGTCAGTGCCATCGATGTTAAATCGCTGCAGACCCACATATCCTTTTACCATTTCATAGACCGAGCTGCCTGCCGTTTGTTGAGCAATTGGTACGGAAATAGCATACCTGTTGTTTTCAATGAGGAAAATGACGGGGAGCTTCTCACGGCTCGCCCAGTTAAGCGCTTCGTGAAATTCGCCCTCGCTGGTTGCCCCTTCGCCCGATGAAACATACACAACCTCATCAGTCCCTTCCTTCACCGCTCCGATAGCAGTTCCAACAGCCTGAAGAAATTGTGTTCCGGTCGGACTTGACCGACCTACAATCCGACGTTTAGGATCGCCCCAATGCCCCGGGGTCTGTCGTCCTCCTGAAGACGGCGCTTCGCCACGATGAAGTGATTCAAGAAAGACATCTTCAATTGGCGTACCATACGTCAACACAAACGCAAGGTCCCTGTAATAACAGTATGCCCAATCGATTGAGGGACGCAGCGCCAATGCCGTACCAATCTGGCAGGCTTCGTGGCCCGGTCCTCCAATATGAAAAAAAACCTTGCCCTGTTTTAATAATATAAGCAGCTTTTCGTCGATGCGGCGCGATGTAAGCATTAAGGTATACGCACGAATCAGCGTTGCGTTATCGAGTCCGGTTTCCGGATTTTGAATGTATGGTTGTATATCGGTCATTGTTGTGTAAGGCATTTTTCCGCACCCTTCTTTATATCAAGATGCCCCTCGACTTACTCGGGGCAAGCCCCTCCAACTCCTCACGCGGAATCCATTGACTTTTTGAATGAAAGACTTCTGAAAACCTATGAGCTACAATATGTGCTACGTCGGACAGTGCGACTGGCCGTCCGAGAACTTTCTCAATCGACGTTACTCCCTTGTGGAATATTCCGCACGGGATTATTCTGTCGAAGAGGCTCAAATCAGTGGAGACATTCAGCGCAAAACCGTGCATTGTAATCCACCGGCTGATTTTTACACCGATTGCAGCAATTTTTTCGTCACCGACCCAGACGCCTGTAAAATCCGGATGACGGCCTGCTGTGATTCCTAAATCGGCCAGGGCTATGATCAATGCTTCTTCGACATCGCGAAGATATCTATGTGTATCATGGTAATGTGAAGAAAGATCAATTATGGGATATCCGACAAGTTGCCCGGGCCCATGGTATGTGATATCACCGCCCCGGTCGACGTCGAAAGTATCGATGCTGCGCGCGGTAAGCTCATCAGTTGTCGCAAGCAAATGATTTTTGTCGGCCGTCTTACCAAGTGTAAAAACGTGTTCATGCTCTGTAAGTAGAAGGATGTCCGGGATATGTTGTGCACTGCGTGCAACAAAAATCTGCTGCTGCAGCTGCCATGCATCAGCATATCTCGTCCGTCCTATATCACACACAAACATGTCGGTCATTAAATGTTAATTGCTTCTCCGTATGCGACACCGGCTGCTTCCATGATCGCTTCGCTTAGTGTCGGATGAGGATGGATTGTCTTGATGATTTCGTGTCCTGTTGATTCCAGTGTCTTTGCAAGCACCAGCTCGGCGATCATTTCGGTCGCCTCGGGTCCGAGTATATGAGCTCCAAGCAGCTCTCCATATTTTGCATCAAAGATGAGTTTCACCATCCCCTCGCTCTCGCCGATGGCCATTGCTTTTCCGAGCGGCCGGAACGGGAATTTCCCAATCTTCAATTCGTACCCCCGTTCTCTTGCTTTCTCTTCGGTCAATCCCACGCTTGACACCTGGGGATGGCAATATGTGCATCCCGGGACTGCATCGTAATTCACCCCCTGTGGATTTTTGCCCGCTATCCATTCGACGCAGGTAACACCTTCGGCTGCCGCGACATGGGCGAGCCAGGGCGGACCATTCACATCACCGATCGCATATATCCCTTCGACGGAAGTCCGATACGAAGGCTTTTCAACAACAATATATCCGCGATCGGTTTTCACGCCGAGCGTTTCGAGCCCGAGATTTTCAATATTTCCCTGAACACCTACAGCCATCAACGCGACATCTGCGTTTATTTCTTTGACACCTTCCTTTGTCGATACGGAGAGTGTAAGCTTTTGTCCCTTCGACACTTTTTCTACTTTAGCTTCCGTAAGGATTTCAATACCTGATTTCTGCAGTGAAGATGAAAGCTGTTTTGTAATTTCCCTATCTTCAAGCGGCAATATTGCCGGCATCATTTCAATAAGTATAACTTTGCTTCCAACGGCGTTATAAAAATACGCAAACTCAACTCCGATTGCTCCTGCTCCGATAATTGCCATGGTTGCAGGCGGTTCTTTAAGAAGCATTGCCTCGGTGCTTGAAATGATCTGTTTGCCGTCGATTTGGATTCCTGGAAGGTTACGCGGCCGTGCACCTGTTGCGAGGATTATATGTTTCGCCGTAAGTGTCGTTTTTGATGAGTCCTGACTCACAATCTCGATTGATCCTTTTCCACGAACTGCTGCCGTCCCCAGTATGACCTCGATTTTGTTTTTTTTCATCAAATACTCGACGCCTTTTACGATTTTACCCGAGACATCGCGGCTTCGCTGGATGATTTTAGGGAAGTCTACGCTCACAGGGCCGACATTGACGCCAAAATCGGCGGCACGTCTTGCCTGCATGGTAAATTCCGCGCTTTTTAATAACGCCTTTGTAGGTATACAGCCCCAATTCAGGCATATGCCGCCGAGCCTTTCTTTTTCGATTACGGTAGTTTTAAAGCCAAGCTGGGCTGCACGGATTGCTGCAGTATACCCGCCTATTCCGCCTCCGACAACGGCCACATCAAATTGAGAATCATTCATGTTTTCCTCATAAGGAAAAAACAAAAAAAGGGAATGGACAATTCCCTTGAAAATTCACCGGCGTGGTATGTTTTTGGTATCCATCTGAAATTGATGAAACGAATTAGCATGGGTTTGATAGGAAAAGATCGACACCAGGTGATTAATTTGAGAGAATATAGTCAACACCGTACAGAAAATCAACGTGTGAATTTCCTGTTCCAGAAGATTCTCCGGATGAATTTTTCATTGATTTTTTGCCCAATAAATACTATTATTGATCGACATTTGCCGACGTGTGCGCAATGAAAGTTTATGAAGGAGAGGGCGAGAAGACTGTTATTACCAACCGGAAAGCCCGGCATGAATTTTTTATCCTGGAGAGTTATGAGGCAGGGATTGTTCTCAAGGGAACGGAAGTAAAATCACTGCGTCACGGCGACGGAAATCTCAACGATGCATATGCCATGCTTATTAACGCCGAAGTGTGGCTTTTAAACATGCACATTAGTCCATACGAGCAGGGCAACATCAACAATCATGAACCTCGGAGGGAAAGAAAACTCCTCCTCACGAAAAAAGAAATACGCCGCCTGATCGGAAGGACGACAGAAAAGGGATTGACGCTCATCCCGCTTCGCGTATACTTTAAGAACTGCCGTGCAAAAGTCGAAATCGGACTGGCAAAAGGCAAGAAGACATACGACAAACGGGAGGATTTAAAACGCCGTGAACATGAACGCGAAATGGAACGACGTTTTGTGAACGAATAGCATTATTGATACGCGGTACCATTGGGTACATTCCAGATATACGTCAATTTTTAAGCGAGGCACCAAGAAAAAATTGTTTCCACCACTCAACGAACAGATGGATGTCATCACGCGGGGAGTCTTTGAGATTATCCCGGAAGATGATCTTGTCAAGAAGCTCGAGCGGTCCATCGCAACTAACTCTCCTCTTATCATCAAACTCGGTTGTGATCCCAGTAGACCCGATCTCCACCTGGGACATTCCGTCGTTCTCAGAAAACTCCGTCAGTTTCAGGATCTCGGCCATCATGCTATTTTGATTGTCGGTGATTTTACCGGTATCATCGGTGATCCTTCAGGACGGAATAAAACCCGCCCGGCGCTCTCTCTCAAAGAGACGCGTCTCAATGGAAGGAGCTATTTCGAGCAGGCAACTAAAATCCTCTCTAAAGTGCGTGTAACAATGTGCTATAATTCTGAATGGCTCGGCGCGATGAAGTTTGAAGATGTGATCAAACTTGCAGGGAAATATACCGTCGCACGAATTCTTGAGCGTGACGATTTCATGAATCGTTTCCGCAACAACGAATCGATCAGCATTCACGAATTTCTCTATCCGCTTGCCCAGGCGATGGATTCTGTAGCCATTCAATCTGATGTTGAGCTCGGCGGTACGGATCAGAAGTTCAACCTGCTCGTCGGGCGGGATATTCAACGCGAATATAACCAGGAACCCCAGGTCATTCTCACCATGCCCATCCTTCCGGGGACCGACGGCATTGAAAAAATGAGTAAATCGCTCGATAATTACATCGGCATAAGCGAACCGCCGCAGCAGATATACGGCAAAACGCTGTCCATCCCGGACACAATGATCATCGATTATTTTACTTTGTGTACTTCGATAGCTGCCTCCGATCTCGATCAAATGCGTGACCAGCTTGCTTCGGGAACCGTCAATCCCCGCGATCTCAAACGCCGGCTGGCCCGCGAGCTTGTAACGCAGTATTACACCGCGGATGACGCACTGAGGGCTGAAGAAGATTTCGATGCGCTCTTCATACGAAAAGAAATACCCGAAGATATTGACGAATATCGCCTGGCTCCCGGCACAGTATCCATTCAACTTTTAAAATTAATGGTCGATAGTAAACTCACGGCATCTAACAATGAGGGGCGACGGCTCATCCAGCAAGGGGGCGTCAGCATCGATGGAAAACGTATCGACAATGAATACGAGGTGCTTACAATTATACAACCGGTTATTATTAAAGTCGGAAAACGTCGATTTATGAAGATCACCCCCTCATAGTTTCGCGTGTCACCGCGATTCTGTGAGGACGAACTATTCTTATTCACATTCAAAGCGGAGATGTTCCATTGTATGTTCCAACAAAAATATTCTTTACCAAGGGGGTAGGAAGACATAAGGAATACCTCCAGTCATTCGAACTTGCATTGCGCGACGCGCAGATCGAGAAATGCAACATTGTTTCAGTCTCAAGCATTTATCCTGCCGGATGTAAACGTATCCCCAAGGAAGAAGGTTTGAAATTACTCATGCCCGGCCAGATAACTTTTGTCGTGATAGCCCGCAACGCGACAAATGAACCGAATCGATTGATTGCCTCTTCGATAGGAGTGGCAATTCCGGCTGATGGAAATTTCTATGGTTATCTCTCCGAGCACCATCCGTACGGCGAGACCGACGAACGCGCCGGTGAGTATGCCGAAGATCTCGCTGCCACAATGCTTGCTTCGACACTAGGCGTGGAATTCGATCCGAATACAGGATGGGATGAACGCGAGCAGTTATACAAAATGAGCGGAAAAATTGTAAAAACTTTCAACGTGACTCAATCTTCCGAGGGAGATAAGAACGGACTCTGGACCACTGTCATTTCCTGTGCTGTCCTTCTCCCCTAGTGTCTCGACTGGTGCTCGACACTAGAAGATATAAGTTATTCGTATCCTCCCACCGTCGGGATATGCTTTCACACTCAGGAACAATCGATCGCCGAAGATCGAACGCCTCAGTTTAATAAGATCTTCCCGAAAAATATACGCAAGTGTGAGATACCGGCGTGTCAGCATCGTTGCAACAACACCTCCGATAAAAGGTGATCGTGCATTGTTGATGGTACGAAAAAGGCGAGTGTCGATATCGCCGGGGTGCGTCCCGCTGCTTTTAAGCGGGACAGAAATACTGACCCGGTTTTAGAAGAATTGCACTGCATTCCCACAGTAGTAACCAAGAAATCTACTTATCCGGTGAGTTGACGGCGTTACGCAGATACACCCTGCTTTTGCACATGCACTCGACAGCCGTCCCTTGTGCTGAAAGCACAAGAGACGAGCCTCGACACAGTCGGGAGTCCGTCGAAGTCTGACGACCTCCGGCGCTATATTGAATTTCTCTTTCTCATTTTTTACATTTTATTTATTGAAGATAATCGCGTTTGGTTGCATAATTTCACGCGATTCCTTATCTTGTTTTAAATTGTTGCTACACGAGGGTCCTGACCTGATATGGAAGAAGGGGTCTGCACCCACTATAACGAATCTTCCGACCGAAGATTGCTTACACTGATGTATCTAGACGGAGGAGATTTATGGCTAAATTGAAACCTCAAAGCTCGCTCCACGAACTGTCCAGATCTCCCACGGGTATAAAAGGCCTTGATGAGATTACCCGCGGGGGATTACCGACTGGTCGCCCTACCCTCGTGTGTGGGAGTGCCGGAAGCGGCAAAACACTCTTTGGAGTCGAATTTCTCGTGCGCGGGGCACTTCAGTACAACGAACCGGGTGTCTTTCTCTCGTTTGAGGAAGATGCTGACGACCTTACAGTTAATGTTGCCTCTCTTGGATTCAATTTGCAGGAACTTTCTTCGCGCAAGAAAGTTATTCTTGACCACATTGAGATCAACCAAAGTGAATTTGAAGAGACCGGGGAATATGATTTAGAGGGCTTGTTCGTCCGGCTTGGAAACGAAATCGATTCCATTAAGGCAAAACGAGTTGTGCTGGACACGATCGAGGTACTGTTTTCCGCCTTCTCAAATTCCTCCATTCTGCGTTCCGAGCTTCACCGGCTGTTTCGCTGGTTGAAGGATAAGGGGGTCACAGCTGTTGTGACGGCAGAGAGAGGAAACGGGACCTTGACGAGATACGGATTGGAGGAATACATTTCCGATTGTGTAATACTGCTTGACCATCGGATCAAAGACCAATTGTCCACCCGACGGATACGAATCATAAAATTCCGGGGATCGGTTCACGGAGTAGACGAGTATCCATTTCTCGTCGATAAGGACGGCATTTCTATCTTCCCCATCACATCCTTGGAGTTGGAACAAAAGGCAAGCACCGAACGAATATCGAGTGGAGTTCCGGCTCTGGACGCAATGTTAGAAGGCAAGGGCTACTTTCGCGGGAGCAGCATCCTCGTCTCCGGAACAGCGGGGACCGGAAAAACGAGCCTCGTTTCTCACGTTGCAGAGGCTGCGTGTCAGCGCGGTGAGCGTTGTCTCTTTCTGGCTTTCGAGGAATCGCAGGGTCAGGTCATTCGTAATATGCACTCCATCGGCATCGATTTCGAGCCATGGGTAAAAAAGGGGCTCTTACAATTCCACGCAGTTCGTCCAACACTCTACGGCCTGGAAATGCACCTGGCGACAATCCATCGACTCATCAGCGATTTCGACCCTGCCCTTGTCGTCTTCGATCCGGTATCAAACTTTACTTCCATGGGGGATAACCCTGAAGTATACTCAATGTTGTTGCGTCTGATTGATTTCTTGAAGGTCAAGGGGGTCACTACAATTTTGACGAACCTGATCTCAGGTGATACACTGTCCGAGGAGAGTGAGGTCGGTATTTCATCAATCATGGACACCCTGGTTGTGTTGCGCGACATTGAGCACGTCAACGATCGAACCCGGGTACTCTTTGTTTTGAAGTCTCGTGGGATGGCGCATTCAAGAGAGTTTCGCGAAATCTTGTTTAGCGACAGAGGTATTGATTTAGGCCCGTCTCCGATCGCACAGGCTGCCGAGGGTTCGGGGTCAAACCGTTAAGGTATCACTGATGAAACGTAACTCCTCACTTGGAGATCGCCGATGAAGAAGACTGCAAAAAGCGCTGGAACACTCCAATCACCCCCCGCACATCGGTCGCATCAAAAATATGTTCTGCGATTGTACGTTACGGGGACAACGACTCGATCGATGCACGCGATTGCCAACATCAAGAACATTTGCGAAAACTACCTGAAAGGGAGGTATCAACTTGAGGTGATTGATATCTACGAGAATCCGAGTCTGGGGAAGGGAGAACAGATTATTGCTTCCCCGACCCTCATCAAGAAGCTTCCGTTGCCGCTGCGCAGATTCATCGGGGATTTGTCCAATACTGAACGCATTCTCTTGGGGCTTGACTTACAACCGGGACATTATTCTGACAACAAAACGAAAAACGTACCAAGAGCTTGACCTGGAGATCAAATCTCTTCGGTCCCGTCTCGAAGAAACTGAACAGGCCCTGATAGCCATCCGGACCGGGGAGATTGATGCCCTTGTCGTCTCTGGCAAAAGCGGCGAGCATGTGTACACGCTTAAAGGGGCAGACCATTCCTACCGTGTTCTCCTTGAGGGATTAAACGAAGCAGCGCTGACAATCACGGCTGATGGCACAATTTTGTACTGCAATAGCCGATTCTCGGAAATGACGAAGACTCCGCCTGAACAATTACTCGGTTCATCTATTCAAGGCATCATTAAGTCCGCCGAAAGGAATGTATTTAGAACAACCCTGCGTCAATCGGCAGAAGGTCCGATCAGAAAAGAGTTTAACATTCGAGCGGCCGATCGCTCTCTCGTCCCAGTTCTTTTCTCAATAAAGAATCTGGAATTAGAAGACATGACTGCTTTTTGCGTGGTGATCACGGATATCACCAACCGAAAACGAACCGAAGACGCTTTGCAAAAAAGCGAACAACACTACAGGGAGCTTTTTCAGGAGGGACAGCGCATGCAGGGCGAGCTGCAGAGACTCTCAAGAGAAATCCTCCGCGTACAAGAAGAGGAGCGAACACGAATCAGCAGGGAGATCCACGATGAAATCGGCCAAGCGCTGACTGCCATTAGCCTGAATCTGAGAAAGTTGAAAACAAATGGAAAACCATCGGAGGTGAAAAGAAAGATCCAGTCGGTCCAGAGTCTTGTGGAAAAGACGTCGGAGTTCATTCACAACTTTTCTCGTCAAATTCATCCCAGTATGCTTGAAGATCTGGGACTTTTTCCAGCGCTTCGCTCCTTCGTCCGTGACTTTCAGCAGAATACAGGCATGCGGGTCAATCTAAAATTCTCGGGCAATCCCGGAAGAGCCAGTATTGAACAAAAAGCCGCACTGTATCGCATTGTGCAGGAAAGCCTCAACAACGTCTTGAAACATTCAGGAACTCGTAACGCCATGGTGATGATTAGAAAATCCCCGGAAGGGATCACATTGCAGGTTGTGGACAACGGTAAAGGGTTTGAGTTAGCGGGCATTTCGGGAACCCCCGAAAAGAGGCAAGGATTCGGCATTCTGGGGATGAGGGAGCGTGCTCGACTGGTGGGTGCCAGATTTATGATCCTCTCCCGGCCGGGCAAAGGAACGAGAGTGCGTGTTCATTTACCATTGTCGGGAGGTCGAATCACAAAATTGAAAGAGTCTCAGAATGGAAAAAATAAGAATCGTCCTCGCTGACGACCATACCGTTGTGCGCCAGGGTTTTCGATCGCTTCTCCAGCAAGATAAGTCTATCGATGTCGTCGGGGAAGCCGAAAATGGGCAGGACGCTGTTCTGGTGGTTAAAAAAACACTCCCGGATGTTGTTCTCCTTGACATTTCAATGCCAATTCTTAATGGAGTGCAGGCCACGCGACAAATCCGTAAATTCAACCCGAAAATCAAGATCCTTGTCCTCTCAATGTATAAAGACGAAGAATATGTACGCGAGGTTTTTCATGCGGGGGCTGCGGGATATATTCTCAAGCAGACGACTGGTTCGGATTTGATCCGAGCTATTAAGGAGGTGAACCGCGGCAACGCCTATCTTTCTCCGTCGATCGCAAAATACCTTGTCTCCGATTATCGCGAGATTGTGAAAGGAGGCAAGTCTTCTCGAAAACAAACCGGACTTACTCCCCGCGAACTAGAAGTCCTTCAACTCATCGCCGAAGGAAACTCCAACAAAAAGATCGCAGAGCAACTCTTCATCAGCATCAAAACGGTCGAAACGCATCGCCAGAAAATCATGGATGTCCTGAAAATCCATGACGTCGCGGGGCTCACCCGTTACGCAATTGCAAAGCGCATCATCGAAGCAAAATAGCCCCTCAAGAAGGTTTTTCCACTCTAAGCAATGTCTGCATAGCCCCCTCTTGCATCAGGTATCTTCCCCACTGCATTTCAGGTGCCCACCTTATTGAAGTTCTTTCGGGTTATTCGCATATTTTTAATACGTTGGAGTGACTATGGCAAAAAAAAGAATACTCATCATTGAAGATAATCGCGTTTTGCGTGATGGTATCACAGCTATGCTCAATGGACAGGCGGATATGCGTGTGGTGGCTACCATAGGAAGCGGTAATAATGTTATGCTGAAAGCAAGCCAGACAAAACCTCATGTGATTCTTATGGACATGGGTCTGAAAAATTTCAGAGAGTCGTCGGTAGTAGAATCGATAAGGGAAAAAATACCTGAAGCAAAAGTGATAGGAATGGGTTTTATCCCGTCACAATCAGACATTGTTGAGTTTGTAGAGGCAGGGGCATCGGGTTTCATTATGAAAGATGCGACAGTTAAAGATTTCCTCGCGACCATACGATCTGTGGCACAGGGAGTAAAAGTTCTTCCACCCTCACTGACCGGATCACTTTTTTCTCATGTTATTGAGCACGCTCTCAAGAAGAATAAAGGAAATTTAACTAATGTCGTGCGGATGACTAAACGCGAACGTGAAATTATAGCGCTGATTGTAGACGGTTTAGGCAATAAGGAAATTGCTCAACAACTCAATATCGCCACCCACACCGTGAAAAGCCATGTGCATAACATCATGGAAAAATTAGCACTGCACACTCGTTTACAGATAGTAAAGTTTATCCACGAAGAAAATTCCTAGTGCCCCTCCTACTATTTAACTATGCAAATGTAGGGGCACAGTACCGTTCCAACTACTAAAAACAGATAGAATTATTTAAAAATATTATTGGAACGGCATTAGATCTTGCTGAGCCTCTCTTTCCACGAAAGGAAGTCTCCGTACTACTGCAAAACAATCACCATAAAGAACGTGGCCGATCTGCTTTTCTGGGCGTGCACCGACTTGAGGGCATTTGTATATTCGGATGTTTCAGCTCGTCTGCATCGGGATTCAGTTTGCAATCGACGGGTTACGGGAGCGTGCCTGAACGCTGGATTCCGGGAGAGGTGGAGCCGGGCTTGCGCTCCATGAGGACATAGTGACCATTATCGAAGCAAATGTTGTAGTAGTGGAGCAACTCATCCCTTCGGGAAAGCCAGTTGTTAACGAACTGCTCCGATTCGGGTGTTCGATCCTTTCCGATTACAATGTAACGCTCAGAATCCGGCGGCGATCCCAAGATGTCTTCCTCGACAGAATTGTAGATGATGTGGAATTGTTTCAATGGCAATCCGCTCGATATCCTAATCCTTTGCCCCTGGCTGTATCCGGTCAATAGTGCGATAGAGCCTTCTGTGTAGATTCCATGCAGCTGTTCACCGAGAGCAATCGCAAATCTGGTTCCGTCGGAGACGCTCCTTTGGGCATCATTAAAGGTGGCAACGCCCACAGCAGGAATAGCGATTTGGACAAGAGGCATGGCGATAAGGCCGGCAACCACTACGCCGCGTGCGAAAGTTGACCCCACTCTGCGACAGAACTCGGAGAGACCAATTCCGCCCGCGACCGAAAGAAAAAGAATGGCTGTCAAAACATACCGCCAGTTCCAACTCCACTGGTCGACCTGCACGAAGCCGGCCAGAATCGCAACAAGCGCGAAGACTGACGGCAGACCCAAGAACAGAAGCACCAATACTGGATGGATCCGATTCGAAGTAGTGCGCTGTGAGCGGACAAATGCTCCCGATGCTGTTAGGAGAACGACGGGGCCGAAGATAACCAGAAGCGCCCTGCCGAAGATCAAGAGTGCGTCCAAGGGGGGCTGGCGCATGTTCCCCTGGGCTGCCCCCGTAGCGATAGAGTATGTCCAGCGCGCGAATTTGAGCGGATCGCCATATTCGACATAGTTCCAGCAAACCCAGAATGCAATGCCGACCCAGCAGATCCCTGCGATCGTGAGTAACCTGAGGGCGGCTCCTCGTTCAGCACGTTGCCACAGGAATATCCCTTTCAAGCCACTCACGAGCGACACAAACGGCACGAGGAACCATGCTTCATAACGGCAGAGACTTGCCAGCGCAACTGCAGCCGCACATGCCCAAAGCCAGTTTTTCCCATCATTCAGAAGCCACCGCAGAAGCGCATATCCTCCGAGTGTGACAAGAAAAATGAAAATTGGCTCGTTCATCGGTGTGAGTGCCATATATACCATATTGGGATTGAGACCGAATAGACATCCACTGAGAAACGCAATAGGAAGCGAACCCGTGATTCTCCGGACAATCAGAAAAAGCAGGATGCCTGTTCCAACGAGACAGGGAATGCCAACGAGCAGTCCGGCAATTCCCGAATAGAAGAGGGCATCTATCGCCACCAACGGGAGGAGGATGAGATGCGGAAGGGGAAGCCAGACTGTGCCGATGTTGTGAAAGCCCGGACGCTGCGAGTCGAAAAACTGACGGGCTTTTACAATATGCGAAGCCGCGTCGCCGAAATAAAGAAAAGAATGCTTGTCGATATGGTACAAAACGATTCCCGCCGTACAGCTAACAACAATGAGAAGAATGGCGAGGAGGTGTTGTTCCTTCCCTTCAAAATAGATCCGGAGTCTTCCCGGCGGCCGGCTGCAATTCCTCTTCTTGTCTCTGATTCTCCTCTGCATAGTCCAAGATCGCACATTTCAACAACAATTGCTCGCCGCTATCTGGAATATGTTGCCAAATATGACACAACTTCATTTTTTCCGTTGGTACCTAGCGTGGTGAATGCCGCATTTACGCACGCTGGAAAGACCAATTGGTGAGAAAAACCAAAATTCTCCTTATAGAGTACAACCGCATATTGCGCGTGTGTATCAAAGCCATAATCAACAAGCAAGTAGATCTCAAAATTGTGGCAGCATCCGGAGGAAATCACGATACTCTGCTGCAGGCACGGATCTTGAAACTTCAATAGAGGATGCCCTCGGAGCCATCCGGGCTGTAGCGCGGGGAATAAAAATCCTCCCCCCTGCTAATGGGATCACTTTTCACTCATGTTGTCGACCATGCACTTCAGAAGGGGAAAAGGAAACTGCCCAAAGCCATGCGGATGACTAAACGAGAGCGTGAAATTATAGCGCTGATTGTAGACGGTTTGAGCAATAAGGAAATTGCCCACGGCTCAATATCGCCCACCCACACCGTGAAAAGCCATGTGCATAACATCATGGAAAAATTAGCGCTGCACACTCGTTTACAGATAGCAAAGTTTATCCACGAAGAAAATTCCTAGTGCCCTGCCAACTTATTATTCCCTATAAAAAAACAGGGCATCCCGCTCTCCGAGCGGGATGACAACTACTAAAAACAGATAGAATTATTTCAAAATATTATTGGAACGGCATTAGATCTCGCTGAGCCTCTCTTTCCACGAAAGGAATTTCTACCCTATATCAAATATTGGGCTCTCAAAAGAATTAATCCCATTTTCATCCTTTCGGGCGATTCCCGTTTATATGAATCATTAGTATTTTTTTCTTGGGTCAAAGAGAAGGAAGAGAGAGAATTATTTCGTCCTCGAAGGCGGATGAAATATTCGTATACACTTATAAAAGTTGAATCGTTTGGAGTTTAAGGAAAAAACACTATGAACTGGGATCGTCTGGAAGGACAATGGAAGCAACAAAGGGGAAAAGCTGTTTATCATTGGGGTAGAATGATGAACGACGAACTGTCAGCTATCCTGGGCAGGTATGAAGAGCGCGTTGGAAAGCTTCAAGAGAAATACGGGATTGCCAAAGATGCAGCCAGACACCGTGTGGATGAATATAAAATTATCGTTGACCAGCTTAAACAGGCCAACGGCAAGTTGATAAAGTTGCATAAAGCATTGAACAAAAAAAGAAATCGAACAAGCGGCAGATGAAATTAAAGACATCGTGAAGGAAAAGAAAATGATTCGTATGGAGAGGCTGAATATATTCGTCGATCAATCTAGATTTTGTTACTGCATTGGACACTAAACCAATAGAGAAAGGATACTTGCTATGTTATTTACTATCGCTGTTATTCTTGTTGTGTTGTGGCTTCTGGGTGTAGTCTCTTCCTACACCATGGGTGGTTTCATTCACATCCTTCTGGTAATCGCCATTGTGGTCGTCTTGCTTAGACTCATTCGCGGACGAAATGTGTTCGGGGAAAAAAATTGATTTCGAAATGTGCCCGTACAGCGGGTAGTATAACAATCACGGGAAATCTAGGTTTTAAAAAACAAAACAGGTAGTACTTCATTTTCACTAACTACAAGGAGGGGTTATGAAGACTTGTACAACACATGCAATAGGTATTTTAGACCGGTGGACGCGCTTCCTCGGAGCGATGCTGACGGTTGCTTTGATGCTGACTGTCGCTGCCGTGTCTCAATCGCCGGCACCGGTTAATCTTGGAACAGCCGGCAATTTCGTGGTTCTAGCAAAAACAGGAATCTCAGCCACGGGAGTCACCCACATTACTGGTGATATTGGAATTAGTCCAGCCGCTGCGACATACATAACTGGATTTGGATTAATAATGGATCCCTCAGGTACATTTTCGACATCATCTTTAGTCACTGGAAATGTATATGCCGCCGACTATACTGACCCAACTCCATCTAAAATGACTACGGCTATAGGCGACATGGAAACCGCTTACACCGACGCAGCCGGACGGCCATTGCCTGATCATACTGAACTGTACGCCGGAGATCTTACCGGGCAGACCCTCACTCCCGGTCTTTACAATTGGAGTACCGGGGTACTGGTGTCTGCTGGTGGTGTCACTATCTCGGGCGCCGCAAGCGATATCTGGATCTTCCAGATAGCGCAGGATCTAACCTTGGCCAACGGTGCCATGGTTACTCTAGGCGGCAGCGCGAAGGCTTCCAACATCTTCTGGCAGGTCGCCGGCCAGGTTACCCTTGGAACGACGGCTGCCATGAAGGGAATCATATTGTGTAAAACAGCGATTTTGATACGTACCGGCGCAGCGCTGGACGGAAGAGCGCTGGCACAGACCCAAGTTGCATTAGACGCCAATGCTGTCACAGATCCGGGACCGGTGAACGCCGTCGAGAATGAGTTATCGCCTCAAGAGTTCTCACTCTTCCAGAACTATCCGAATCCATTCAATCCATCCACGAGGATTCAATATAGTCTTGGGAAGGCTGCTCAGGTTTCCCTCAAGGTCTACAATTTGCTTGGTCATGAAGTTGCTACACTCGTGAACGGCCGTCAGGAAGCCGGTAGCTACACCGTGCCGTTCAATACCAACAAGGGAACACTCGGTCTCTCGAGCGGTGTATACTTCTACCGTTTGGAAGCCGGATCATTCGTCTCGACGAAGAAGTTGATCCTCATTAAATAAAGGCTCAGCAAAAGAGGGGATACTTCAGCATGGAGAATAGCGGGTCCCGATGGAGATGACGTCCAAAGGGTTATGCACACAACGGTCAAATCGGTTGCTATTCGGGAAACCGATCAGCCGGGTCATCATCTGTGCAATGGCGAGCTGTAAATATTCAGGCCACAAGTGCAAAAAAGGAGTGGCAATGGACAGAACCCTGCTCCATCTATATCAATAAACTTTTTGACAGATTAAAAAGGAGACCCATGAAATACAGTATTTTTGTCTTTGCTGTCATAGGGTTTATGACAGGAACACTTTTAACGGGCTGCGGGAAAACGTCGGAACAAAAAGTTGAAAATGCCAAGGAGAATGTAGGGGATGCCAAACAAGAGTTGAAAGACACTCGAACTGAATATCTTATAGAATGGCAAACATTCAAGTTCGAGTCTAAACAGACAATTGAGGCTAATGAAAAGAGGATTGATGCATTCAAGGAAAAGATGGAAGAAGCCGGTCACAAGGCCAAAGCGAAGTACCGTAAGGAAGTGGCAGTGTTGGAACAGAAAAATCGCGACCTGAAGAAGAAGTTGGAAGAATATAAGGATGAGGGACAAAGTAAATGGGAAGAGTTCAAGACGAACTTCAATCGTGATATGGATGAAATAGGAAAGACAATGAAGGATTTATTCAAAGATAATGACTAGTGTCTCAGTTCAAAAATAACCTGAATAAGTCGGAGCGTCATCTACTGCTATTTCATGCGATTTATGTCAGATTTAATCCTTTAGATTATTCAAGTTATTTTTGGTACTCATCACTATTGATCTTACAACTGTTTATTCCTATAAAATGAAAGGGATAGGGGCTGTCCAAAAAGAAAATAATTGTGACAAATATATAGACATATCTTTTTGATGTTCCCTCGATACAATTCGTCTCACCCCGTGAGACGAATCACTCGGGAACCGGCTATAGAGTTAATACACTAAAAAAGAACAAGCTAATATTGATTAAGTTGCCGTTGGCTGAGTAAGTCAAATCCACGCGGTGGATTTGACTGTATCGAAGCCACAATGATGCGAAATAATGTTTGATTTCATATATGAAAAATTGTCTCGGTAAAAATTACTTTTTAGACAGCCCCTGCCGCGTAGCGGTCTCGCCTCGCTGAGCTCGGCGAAGCGGGACTGTTTCACCGTGTTTCACTGTACCGTTCCAATTATGATAATCTTATCGTATATTTTCGGAATGATAGTTAGAACGGCACTAGCAGCAATAACGAAGCCTGGCCGTTCTCTTGAAAACACGTCGTACAACAGACACCCAGGGAAGTGACCGGCTACTCAGGAATCTGGTCCCAGTCAGATCCCGAGTTTGTAGGGAAAACGCAGGCCGGATGATCAATCGGACGACAACGGAGGTACAAAATGAAAATCGTATGCATTGTGGTTTTCTCGTTTTTGCTTTCAATGTCACTTCAAGCGCAGTACGCTGGTACAAACATATCATCAGGTCTGACCTTCGGGAAATACCGACAGCCATACAACAGGGATTTTAGCCTTTCCTCTGTTTCCGGCACTGCTCTTGCACAGAGTACGCCAGGCGACACCGTGCTATACAATATGTACGGCGATTTGCGAGACGACAACCCGGAATATAACCCGAAATCTCCTTGGTGGATGTGTGCTATAAGAGTTATGCTGACTAACGGTGTTACATGGACAGCTGACAGGTATGTTTTCAACGCGGATTATGCGAGGATAGGACCTGATACCTGGAAACGTAACTTAAAAACGGGTCTTGTATGGGATACAGACAGGTTCGGCATGAATTATTTCTTTCACCCCTATTCCGGGGCCGGTTATTTCAATGCGGCTCGCTCAGGCGGACATACTTTCTTCGAATCAGTGCCTTTCGCGTTTGGAGGCAGTCTCATGTGGGAGTATTTTGGGGAGAATACGGAGCCGTCGATCAACGATTTAATCAATACAACTGTTACCGGCGCATTTCTTGGAGAAATCTCCTACAGGCTTAGCTCGGATTTTCTGGATGATCGAACAACCGGATCAGAAAGGTTTTTTAGAGAACTATTTGCCGGGGTTATTGATCCCGGGAGAGCTTTCAACAGGCTTCTGCATGGAAATTTTTCCAGAGTAACCTCGGAAGAGATCTATCAGAAAGAACCTCTCAACATGACGTTCTCTGCCGGGGCACGTTGGGTAAATGACAGAAGAAATTTCGGGACAGGGCCCATAAACGAAATGTTAACCCTTCATCTTGATTACGGGAATCCGTTTGAACAAAGATCGCGAAAGATTTTTGATTATTTCAAACTTCGGGCAGATCTGACTTTTGGGGCGGGAAGGAAGATCATAGACAATGTCATCGGCCATGGGATTTTATTTGGCAAGAATATTCAGTCTGGAAATCTGGAAATGCTGATTGGGGGATTTCAACATTATGACTTCTGGGATAATAAGACTTTCGAACTGGGTACTATAGCCTTCGGTGGCGGAATGATCTCTAAGCTGCCGGTAAGTTCGAGTTCTAATCTCTATTTTGATGTCCATCTCGGCATAGTACCTCTCGCCGGAAACAGTACGCGATTGGGACCGGATACTTCTCAGTTCAGAGATTATAATTATGGGGGGGGCGCGGAAGGAAAGTTGGAAACTACTCTGAATCTTGGTGGATGGGTAAGTGTCACGTTCAGAGGTTATTTATACTGGATTCATACGTATGTCGGTTATGCGGGGGACAATTTTATTGGCATAATAAAGCCCAGCGTCGCATTCAGAATTGCCGGCAATTTCAGCCTTGGATTTGAACAATTAGTGTACTATAGTGACAGATATCCGCGTGATTTTCCTTATATTCATAACGTACAAACCGAACAGAAGATCTTTCTGCAATTTTATATAGACAATTTCAAGCAAGAACGATGATCTGATGCTCCCTGAACTTGTTAGAGGGCTTGGTGGGATAAATTGAGCATGCCGGGTCTTCTTCGTGTGCAATAAGGGGGATCCATCACACCTAAAAATGAAAGAAGGGATCACGATGCGACATAAATTTCTCTTATCACTCCTCCTCATCATTTGCGAACCCTCTCTCTTCGCTCAAAATCCCGCTGTACCGGATTCCGTAGATCGGAATAAATATGATTTCTCTCAGTTCGGGATTGAGACCTGGAATCTCATCAAGCAACCGACTAAATGGGACGGAAGCGATTGGCTCAAAATAGGTATGTTAGGCGCCGGAACATTTTTGGTAATGCAAGTCGATCAACCAATCCGCCGTTTACTCAACCATGATACAAAATACGCCAAAAGCTATCCAATTGAATTCGGGAATATGTGGGGTGAAATATATTTTACCGAGTTGCTCTTTGGCGGTTTTACCGTCTATGCATTGTATAACGGGGATAAGACAGCACATAAAATCGCTTTTGAAATAGCGCAAGCTGCATGCTATACATTTTATGTTAACGGTCCTTTAAAATATATAATTGGAAGATCAAGACCATATCTCGAACAAGGGAATCAAACTTATGTTCCATTCTCCCGATATTCTAACCCTGATCATCAATCACTTCCCGGAGGACATACAGGCATTGTCATGGCTCTTACAACCGTCCTTTCAAGAAATGCCGAACCGGTGTGGTTAAAAGTGTTAGCTTACGTGCCGGCAGGACTCAGCGTAATAGGCCGGGTTTATCTTGATAAGCACTGGACCTCTGATGTTTTTTTGGGAGGCGCAGTCGGTTACCTTATTTCAACTTGGGTAGTCGATCAGCATGAGAAAGCAGTTAAAAACGATAGTAAAGGATCTCAATTCGGGATACGCGGCATGAGTATTCAACCGTATGTTTCCGGCGATTCATATGGACTTGGATTAACTCTTCATTTATAAATACAGGTTTGCGAAATGAAACATAAAATTTATTTAATACTTCTCTTAATCATCATTTGCGAACCCTCTCTCTTCGCGCAAAATCCCGCTTTACGGGATTCCGTAGATCGGAATAAATACAATTTCTCTCAGTTCGGAAATGAGACCGTTGACTTCATCAAGCAACCGACTAAATGGAATGGAAGCGATTGGCTCAAACTAGGTTTGATAAGTGCCGGAACATTTTTAATTATGGAAACTGCCGATCAACCTATTCGCGAAGCTGTTTTAAAAGATCAAAGATATTACAAAAGTGTTCCGATTGAATTCGGCAGAATGTGGGGGGAACTATATTCGCCTATTGTGCTCTTTGGCGGTTTTGCCATACATTCAATGCTAACAAATGACAAAGGAACAAGGAAAATTGCTTATGAGATCGGGCAGGCTTCGCTCTACGCCGGCGCAGTTGATTATATATTAAAGCTTGCAATCGGCAGGGCAAGACCCTATATGGAAGAAGGTAAATCTTCATTTCACCCATTCTCTTCACTCTTTAGTCAGAATTATCATTCGATTCCCGGAGGACACAACACCGCTGCATTTGCCATATCCACTGTTCTTTCAAGGAACGCCAAACCGATCTGGCTAAAAGGACTGGCTTACGTACCGGCCGTATTAACATTTATTTCCCGAGTGTATCAAGATCAACACTGGACATCCGATGATTTTCTCGGCGCAGCACTCGGTTACGTTATTGCAACCTGGGTTGTCGATCAGCATGAGCAAGGGGACAACGGAATCCAAGTATCTTCCGTCTATCCCCTCACGATTAGAATTGCGCTTGACTAATATAAATCTGAGTTACAAAAAAATGCAACCATCATACCAAAATTATAGTTCACAAACAACCGAAATCCTGCCGGCTTGTCCCTGCCTGTGTGCCGGAGGCACTCCGGCATGCAGGCGCCGGAATCCGCCAAAGGCGGAAGTCGGGATAGGGTTCATTTCAATCACATTTACTATCGAAGGGGAAACATCATGCGCCATTTACTTGTATTAATCGTAGCAGTGTTCTTGGCGAGCACTGTAAATGCACAGGTACATATTAATCTCAACTTCAATGTAGATCGCCAACCAATTTGGGGTCCGACTGGTTACGATCATGTTGAATATTATTACCTGCCTGATATTGAAGTGTACTACAATGTCCCTCAGCATAGGTTTTTCTATAATGAAGGAGGACGCTGGATTGGCAGATCATCTTTGCCTTCCCGTTATCATGGTCATGACTTGTATAATTCTTACAAAGTAGTGCTGAATGAGCCGACACCGTGGCGTAATCACAATACGTATAAAGAAAAATATTCCTCGTATAAAGGTCGTCACGATCAGCAGCCAATCCGCGATAGCCGTGATACAAAATATTTTGTAAACAAAAACCACCCCGAGCATAATAACTGGGTAAAGCAACAACAGCATGATAATAGCAAAGGAAAAAGTCACGGCAACAAACCTGGGAAAAAATAATAGACAAGATAGGCATGGGAATGATGGAAAATGGAATGAAGCCGCAGGTAAACAAGAACATCAATGTTTTTGAACAACCTGCGGAGAGTGGGATCAGTCATAAAAGAACCATGATATTCAAACAACTTCGTACACTGCGTTGGCCGGATCTGCTTACTCTTCTTGGTCTTCTGTGCGTTTCTACTTCGGTGTATTGTTCATTCAAAGGCGTTTTTGCAGTTGCATACACGTTAATTCTCGCACAATTCATCTTTGACTATGCTGATGGGAAGTTAGCACGAACCATTGGTGGAGGGGTCCTGGGGATCTACCTGGACAGTTTCTCGGATTTCATGGCAGTTGCCGCAGCGGTTGTATTCGGTTGGTTTGTCGGGATAAATGGTCCTGCAATGTATATTGCCGGATTCTTGAATATTGGCGCAGCAGCAGTACGATTGGCCTACTTCACGGCAAATAAACAAAAACAAAAGGGGTTCACAGGTGTTCCAACTGTATTAGCTGCAGTCGCAGTTTCAACGATTGCTTACCTTGGATATTTCTTTGCCAAAGCAAGCATCGGCTGGTTTGTGGTTTTCTATTTTGCTTCTGCCGTTGCGATGATATCCGATTTGAGAATGAAGAAAATATAATCGAATTCCTATGGCTGGACAAAGTAATCCTTTTGGAAAAACGCGCTTCCTCGTTGCCGCGGCAGCGCTTGTGATAATCATCTATGGCATCAATCAGGCACAGTCGGTTGTTGCATTGTTCCTTGTCTCTGTTTTCCTCGCTCTCATCGGAACGCCGCCGGTACTCTGGTTAGAACGGAAACGCGTTCCTTCTTTTGTAGCGGTGATGATCGTAATGGCAGGCATGATTACTCTTCTGCTGATAATCGGTGGAGTCGTAGGCGCATCCCTCAGCACCTTTTCCGATGCGTTGCCTTTCTATCAGAAACGCCTACACGAGCAAGTCTTGGCGCTCAAGGTGCTCTTGACAAGCAAGGGTATCGTAATCACTGACACGGTCTTGCTTGAGTATCTCAATCCGGGGGCGGTGATGAGCCTGACTGCCGGCTTGCTCACAGGGATAGGTTCAGCGCTTTCCAACATCGTGCTGATCCTGCTCACGGTAACATTCATTCTTCTTGAGGCCTCAAGCTTCCCCATCAAGCTCCGTTCTATACTCGGTGATCCTAAACGCGCCTTTCCCCAGTTCACGAAGTTTGTCAACGATATCAAGCGTTACATGGTCATCAAGACGATCATCAGTCTGATCGCGGGGGTCATAATAGGGCTATGGTTGTACATCCTCGGCGTGGATTTTCCCGTTCTCTGGGGTTTCCTGGCCTTTCTGCTCCACTTTGTACCTAATCTTGGCCCGATTATCGCCGCCATTCCAGCAGTTCTTCTCGCGCTTATCCAACTTGGGATGGGTGATGCCACGCTCGCGGCTGCCGGTTATCTTATCGTTGGCTTCACACTCGGAAACGTGGTTGAGCCGCGGCTTATGGGCCGCAAACTCGGACTGTCTACACTGGTCGTCTTTCTCTCTCTGCTTTTTTGGGGAAGCCTGCTCGGTCCGATCGGCGTGGTTCTATGCATACCCTTTACAATGACCCTGAAGTTTGCCTTTGAGAGCGGTAAAAGCACGCGATGGATAGCAATCTTGCTCGGGTCAGAAAAGTCCACTGAGAGCATTCCACCGGTGTCGAAAAAAGGGATCGATTCTGAGACCTGAAGAAAGTTTGAACTCGCTCTATCGATTATGAGAATATTTAGAGAAATCGCAACAGCAACAAGCTGATCGGAACATGAGAGCATGGAGCCAATCTTTTTCCTCAAAGGACTGATTATTGGATTTGCGATGGCGGTGCCTATTGGACCAATCGGAATAATGTGCATCCGCAAAACACTGGCTGAGGGGCACTCACACGGCATGATCATCGGCCTTGGGGCTGCAACCGCAGATTCTCTGTTCGGCAGTATCGCTGCGTTCGGTCTCACGTTTGTCTCGGATGTGATTGCCAGTCAGCATTTTTGGCTGAGTCTGGTTGGAGGGGGATTACTCTTGTTTCTTGGAATAAGAACATATCGTGCTAAGCGCAAGGATCCTATAATCCCCTTCGACAACAAGGGATTGTTGGGATCGTACGTCTCCGCCTTTATCCTCGCACTTACCAATCCAGTGACCATCTTTGCCTTTGTTGCTGTGTTTGCTGCCTTTGGGCTGGGACATAGGCTTATTATCATTTCAGCGTGCATTCTTGTCCTCGGAGTGTTTACAGGTTCGTGTCTATGGTTTCTGACTCTTGGTTACGTTGCTACTTTATTCAGAAAAAAGCTGGACTCAGGTGGACTCAGATGGGTCAATAGGATTTCCGGTGGGTTGATCATTTTATCCGGGATTGCTGCCTTTGTGAGTTTGATTTTAACATTGCAGCCATAAATCTTTCTCTCTGCGCGCTTTTAAGAAAACACACGCATTGCGATCGTGACAAAGAAAGAAAGGTGATAGAACACATGCAGAATGAACATCCACCAACTGACCGACGAAAGCTGTCGCCGCTGAAGATAGCGTTGTATACGGGTATTGCCGCAGGAGCAATAGTGCTCGTCTGCGTGCTGGTTCTCCTGCTCTTCTCTGATCCCCTTGTGAACAGATACATCAAGCCGAGGATTACAAAGGCTTTTGCTGAGGCGTATCCCGCGTACTCGCTCCGCATTGCCGACATGCATTACAGCGTCTGGAGGAATCGTTTAGGGTGTGATTCTGTAACACTGAAGACCGGCGGGTTTACATGCAGTGTTGCTTCATTCTCCGTTGGAGGAATCGGCTGGATGAAAATTCTTTGGCAAAGAGATTTTACTCTTAATACCCTTACAAGCTCGGTACTCAATGCACACGATATCGTGCTGAATTTCCCGAAGTCACAGAATGAACTTCGTGTCGGAATGCTGCATCTATCGGTGCCTGATTCTGAAATGGTTGCCGATTCAATGAAGTATTATTCTTTACTACACGACGAACAATTCTTTGCAAAAAGTCAATTCAGACAAACCAGGTTTCGTTTTGATATTCCTCAAATAAATATAACGGGTTTGGATTGTCTCGCATTGCTTCAAGGAAATATCTATAATGCCAAAAGCATTAATATACATGATGTGTTTGCCGATATTCTGGTAAACATGGATAAGCCCTATGACAAGAACTCAACTAATCCACAGATGCCGAACGAAGCTCTATCTTCAATGAAGGAACTGGTTAAGGTAGATAGTGTGAAAATCATTAATGGACGGTTGAAATATTGCGAGAGATATGCTGTTGAAGCAATACCCGGAGTGATTACATTTAATAAAGTCAATATTTCAGTAAGTGGAATTGCTAATCATACGGCTCACCCCGAGACTGCAGTTATTCATGGGGAGGGACTTTTTATGAATTCCGGCACAATGAAGCTGTTTATGACAATTCCTCTCACATCGAAGGATTTTTCTTTTCGATACTCCGGTTCACTCAGCACGATGGATGTTACAGAACTCAATCAATTCATTGAAGCAGGTGAACATCAACGCATTAAATCCGGGATCCTTCAGTCCGCAGAGTATACCATCAATGTTAATTCGGGTCATGCAAGCGGTACCTTGCGAGTCGCGTACAAAGATCTAACCATCGCCATCCTCAATAAAAAGACCGGAAGTGAAAAAGGAATATTCGATCGGATCGTCTCTTTCTTTGGTAAAATATTTGTTATCCGCAAAACCAACATGCCGGATGAAAAAGGTTTAATGAAGATGGGTGAAGTAAAATACACGCGGAATCCGGAAGATACTTTTCTCCAGTATTTATGGTTTGCTCTTCGCAACAGTGTTGCGGATGTAGTTGGATTTCCTCCAATACCTTCCAGATAAGCATAGAAAAAAATGTAAAATGAAAAGCGCTAAACTATTGAATACCCATTCTTCCATTACAGTCCCGTTATTGCTGCCTGACACAAGGGCGTCAGCGGTCCGAGTTCAAGAAAAGGTATCTGTGTTCTTTTACCTCTTTTTTTTGAATCGGAGCGGACTTCGTCTGCTATATTGTTAAGTATCTAGCTCCCAAAAGAATTAATCCCATTTTCATCCTTTCGGGCGATTTCCGTTTATATAAATCATTAGTATTCTTTTGTATGAAAGTTGAATCGTTTTAAGTATAAGAAAAAAATACTATGAACTGGGATCGTCTGGAAGGACAATGGAAGCAACAAAGGGGGAAAGCCGTCTATCATTGGGGTAAAATGATGAACGACGAACTGTCGGCTATCCTGGGTAAGTATGGGGAGCTTGTTGGAAAGCTTCAAGAGAAATACGGGATTGCTAAAGATGAAGCCAGACACCGTGTGGATGAATATAAAATTATCGTTGAACAGCTTAAGCAAGCCAACAGCAAGTTGATAAAGTTGCATAAAGCATTGAGCAAAAAAAGAAAATCGGACAAACGGCAGATGAAATTAAAGGCATCGTCAAGGAAAAGAAAATGATTCGTATGGAGAGACTGAATATATTCATCGATCAATGTACATCAAGCAACAACACAATGACAACTATGAAAAAACCTTGTCGAAGATTCATGCACAACTAGATTGCCGCGGGATAAAGTATTTTTTAAACAACCACCATTACAATAGAAGGAAAGAAAAAATGAAAAAAACACTACTTATTGTCTTCATTCTCTGCGCTTGTATGATCACTGCGCGAACTGCAGTGTTCGCACAAGTAGCCGATACGTATCCACGCATCGGCCTGCAGTTTCATGAAGTTATTCCGGCCACCGAATTTTGGGAGAGTGACGGGTTGAAGAACTCGTATCAGGGCCGGGGCCTTGTCCGCTTTTCCATAACTGGAAATTTGGAAGGCGAATTCGGCGGAGGCTTTCTGCTTCTTTCGGGACTCGATTTGAACCGTCAATATTATCGGACGAATATCTATCCATTGGATTTTCGCGTGAACTGGTACCCCCTCACCATCGATATTATGAAACCCTTAATAGTAAAACCATATGGCTACATTGGAGTCGGGGCTTTGTATTATCATGCTGTTTTCGGGTCACCATCCCCCGATATATTGCACCCCCCGTCATCAGGCACAGCGCATGTTGACCAGGACGGATTTGGCGGGTATGTGCCGCTCGGTCTCGGGCTCGAAATTCCACTATCACCACGTGTCTCATTAGACATTACCGGTGGATATAATTACTCGTTCAATGACGATCTTAACTATTATCAATTTGTAAACGAAAATAAAACACATTCCGATGCCTGGTATACGATTGGCATAGGTTTGAATGTTGCAATCTCGGCACCAGCAAAAGAGGTTACAGTAGTCGAACGTGATGTACAGTTTTCGGTTCGGTCTCCCAAGATCGTACCGGTTCAACGCAAGGTACGGGAAACACTCCCGCTTCGCAACTATGTGTTTTTCGATGAAGGATCGACCGCAATTCCGAATCGTTATGTGATGCTGACAAAAGATCAGGCTGCAAGCTTCAAGGAAGAACAATTACAAGAAGCACAGCCAAAAGAGTTGATCGGTCGCTCACGACGACAATTGAATGCGTATCATAACATCCTGAACACCGTCGGTGATCGTCTGAGAAAATATCCGGGGGCGACAGTGTCGTTGATTGGAGCGTCGGAGAAAGGACCGGAGGACGGCCGAGCATTAGCGGAATCGATCAAACAATATCTTGTGAACGTATTTGGAATTGACGGATCGAGAATTGTGACTGAAGGACGAGAAAAACCGCTCATCCCCTCAGAGCAGCCCGGTGGTACAAAGGAACTTGGTCTCCTGCGTGCCGAAGATCGTCGGGTTAATATCGAAAGCAGTTCTCCCGACATGTTGGTGCAATTCGAGAGCCGCCAGCCCGACCTATTGAAACCAGTGCAAATCTTTTCAGTGCAGGATGATCCTCCCGACAGCTATGTTCTTTTCACCGTCACCGGAGCGAGTGAGTTGCTCTCATCATGGTCGTTGGAACTCAAGGATGGGACAGGAAACGTTCAACGTTTCGGACCCTTCACACGAGATTATGAGCATATTTCGGGAAAATCTATCCTTGGTGATCGCACCGAGGGCAACTACAATGTAGTGATGTTGGGACAAACGAAGAGCGGTAAAATGGTAAGAAAGGAAGGTTCTTTCTCCCTGCTCCGAAAGGAAACACCGAAAGATGAGACGGGGTTGCGGTTCAGCGTTCTGTATAGATTCGACATATCGAAGGCTACGAGCGGCTATGAAAAATTCCTCGTCGACGTCGTAACACCGCTGATTCCTGAAGGCGCAAATGTTATTATTCACGGTCATACGGATATCATCGGAGAGGAAGAACATAACCTGAGTTTATCCAGAGATCGAGCCCGCGATGTCCAGAACATTCTCGAACGTTCAGTATCAAATGCCGGCAAACAGAAGGTTTCATTTGAAACATACGGGTTCGGTGCAGATGTCCATAGTGCACCGTTCGAAAATGATTTCCCTGAGGAACGCTGTTATAATAGAACAGTCATCATCGATATCGTTCCGGCAAAATAGCGATGGATTGAAAGAAGTATCTGAAAATACGGGTAAATCCGCTCATGAGAACGCCGGAATTTAGAATTTCGGCGTTCTCCTATATGAAGATGGGCATCTACCAAAAAGATTTATTAAGACACAAAAATTGCAAAAGGAGAAATTACAATGAATGCAATGTATCGTGGTGCTCTTACGGTGGCTGTAGCCGCGCTGTTGCTGATCGTCGTCCCTCTGCACGCATCCAAGACGGATGACCGTATCGTATCATCGGCAAAGAATTCGTATGTGTTCAAGATCTATCTCAAGGGCGATGATATTAAAATTGAATCCAAGAATGGCGCCGTTACCTTGACAGGAGTTGTTTCCGAAGAATTTCACAAATCATTGGCCAAAGAAACAGTGGCAGCCCTGCCCGGAGTTTTAAGCGTTGACAACAGGCTGGAAATCAAAGGTGCACCCCCCACCGCAAACTCGGATGCATGGATCGAAGAGAAAGTGAAAGCCACACTCTTATTTCATCGGAGCGTGAGTGCTGACAATACCGAGATTGACGTCAAGGACGGCATCGTGACCCTGCGGGGCCATGCCACCAGCCAGGCACAAAAAGAATTGACGACCGAATATGCAAAGGATATAGATGGGGTTAAAGACGTGAAAAATGAGATGACAGTGTCAGAACACCCACAAAAGACGCACCGAACTGTGATTGAAAAGATCGATGACACCTCAATCACTGCCCAGGTTAAGATGGCGTTGTGGCTTCATCGCTCGACCAGCGTCGTCAATACCACGGTCGAGACGAATCATGGTGTGGTCACGGTGAGCGGCAAGGCTAAGAATGTTGCCGAAAAGGACCTGGTTACAAAACTCGCCGGAGATATAAAAGGTGTGAAGAGCGTAAAGAACCGGATGACAATTGAGTAGTCTCAGCAGACTGATGGATCACTGCTGGCTGATGCGGTGATCCTTTTGCAAGTACTAAGCGCGTGATTAAATATTGCACATACTATACACTATTGAACGAGAATGGATAAACTTATCATGAAATCACTTATTAAGTTTCTTGCATTAATTATTGCATTGAATATGACCCCTGCAATATTTACGAACCATGCATCAGCGCAGCAAGGCGGAGTGAACTTCGGGGTTTTTTACAATGAATTAAGTCCTTACGGTCAATGGGTCGATTATCCCAATTATGGGTATGTCTGGATCCCATCGGCCGAATCGGATTTCGCCCCCTATTCCAGCAATGGGTATTGGATCTTTACCGATTATGGCTGGACATGGGTGTCCAATTATAGCTGGGGATGGGCGCCTTTCCATTATGGCCGTTGGGATTACGATGATTTTTATGGTTGGTTTTGGGTCCCTGATAATGAATGGGGTCCTTCGTGGGTCAATTGGAGAAGAGCGAATG
>Ga0187886_1000546_pt1 | contig 43589 bp, 43 predicted proteins | sample June2016WEW_20_1_FD_133001 | JGI IMG/M metagenome (GOLD analysis project Ga0187886, IMG submission 133001) | Peatland microbial communities from SPRUCE experiment site at the Marcell Experimental Forest, Minnesota, USA - June2016WEW_20_150 | ecosystem: Environmental > Terrestrial > Soil >... | reverse complement strand
CCTTTTTCCACAGCCGGAATATATTCCTTGGGGATAACGCCCTGGCTGATATCGTTTTCGAACTCAAATCCTTCGCCGGGCTTGTTCGGTGATACGACCAGCACCACATGAGCATATTGTCCATGTCCGCCGGTTTGCTTGACGTGTTTATATTTCTCCTCAACTGATTTTAGAATAGTTTCTTTATAGGCGACTTTAGGTTGGCCGGCGACAGCCTCTACCTTAAATTCATTCTTTAATCTGTCCACGATGATTTCCAGATGGAGTTCGCCCATTCCTGAAAGAATCGTCTCTTCGGTTTCCTGGTCAACATGGACGGTAAATGTTGGGTCTTCTTCTGCTAAACGTGCCAGAGCATTACCCAGTTTTTCCTGGGCGGCGCGATTCTGCGGTTTAATACTGATGGACATTACTGGAGTGGGAAATTCAATTGTCTCTAAGAGCAACGGATGCTCCGGGTCGCACAGCGTATCACCGGTAACTGTATAATCAAGTCCAACGGTCGCAATAATATCGCCGGCAAATATTTTAGACCGGTCCGTGCGTTGATTTGCATGCATTTCCAACAAGCGTCCCAACCGCTCCTTACGTCTCTTTGTGGCATTATAAACATAGGAACCGCTGGGTAGTTTTCCTGCATATACCCTTAAATAAACGAGTTTGCCCATATGAGGGTCAGCTTGCACTTTGAAGGCAAGGGCGGTAAATGGTTCATTATCATCCGGCTTACGTTCTATGACCTTTTCCGGTTGTTCCGGATTAATGCCCTTTACCGGCGGCAAATCCAGGGGAGAAGGGAGATAAAGAGTTACCGCATCAAGCAGTTTCTGGATTCCTTTATTCTTGAATGCCGTGCCGCATAAGACCGGAACGATTTTATTGGCAATCGTGCCGCGGCGGATGGCTTGCATCAGTTCTTCACGTGTAACCGGCTGTGATTCCAGATGTTTAGTCATCAGTGCATCATCCAATTCCACCGCCTTTTCTAACATTATTTGGCGATACTGCTCGGCTGTTGCCTGATATTCAGCCGGGATTTTTTCTGTATGGAAATTCTTTCCCAAAGATTCCGTATCGTAGATATATGCCTTCATTTCAAGGAGGTCAATAATGCCTTTGAAATTATCTTCTGCGCCCATCGGTATCTGTAGGGGAATGGCGTTAGCGCCGAGTTCTTTTTCTATTTCTTTCAATACGCCGAAGAAATCCGCTCCGATACGGTCCATTTTATTGACGAAAACGATTTTGGGAACATTATATTTTTGTGACTGGCGCCAGACGGTTTCTGACTGAGGCTCAACTCCGCCCACTGCGCAAAATACTACGACAGCTCCATCCAGGATTCTCAGGCTTCGTTCCACCTCAACGGTAAAATCCACATGGCCGGGTGTATCAATGATATTTATCTTATGTTCTTTCCATGAGCAGGTGGTGGCGGCTCCACTGATGGTTATGCCTCTTTCACGTTCCTGTTTCATCCAGTCCATCTGGGCTGTGCCGTCATGCACCTCGCCCAGTTTGTGCGATTTGCCCGTATAAAAGATAATCCGCTCGGTCAAGGTGGTTTTTCCTGCGTCAATATGCGCCATAATGCCTATGTTGCGCACTTTATTCAGGTTAATCTGGCGGGTCATTTGTGTGCTATCCTTTCATCAATAGTTGTATCGTCGCAGCTCTCTAAAAAAGTAATCCTAATAAATCGGTAAGATTAGAAGAAGTGTATAGTATAAAATGTGGCCTTAATCAGTAACGATACTTAAGAAGCCTCTCTAAAATTACACAACCCAATACAATAATAGCATAATATTCTATATATTGTCAAATTGAGAGATATTATTCCTCGGCACATTTCAGGAATTAGTTTATTGACAATTCTTCCTAAAATACTTATGTTTAGATGTCCATCGCAGGGATATAGGTATTCAAAGCGTATAGGAGATATTGTGAATAATTCTGAAATAACGCCGTCGCTAAAACATTCGAGGGCAAAAATCTGGTTTTGGGTGATAGTGCTCTTAGCGTTCGACTGGCTTATAGGAAGAGGCTTTACTTGTTTGGTAAATGCGGCACATCTCAATAACGGAACGCGTTCCTATTACCAGACGGTGCTTGTCTCGGGAATTAACACAGCTATTTTTAACTTTCTGGTACACTGGCTTCTGCAAGCGATAATTTTATTTCTGGCTACTGTTTTCGTCTTAAACCGCTTCGGGATTGGCTGGCGTGCCTTGTTCGGAACACGTTTCGCACGCATAGTTCAATGGGCTATTATAGGTAGTTTATTTCTGGTCGGTTATCAGATATTAATAAGTCTATGTGGTGCATGGGCGCTGACAATCTCGCCTGACGCGTTAGCAACGCCTTTGACATTCGTTGGACTCTATATCCTCAGATTCCTTCCGAGCGCTTTTGCTGAAGAGGTAGTATATCGCGGAGGTATCTTTACCATTCTCAACACTGCCTATGGAAGAAACAAAGCCATCGTGATATCGGTTATCATATTCGCATTGGGTCATGGTTACGGAGATTGGTGGCTCATGGCTAATTCGATTATTTTGGGAATTATATTCACCATACTTTATTCCAAGACCAAGAGTTTATTGCCGGGCATATTTGCGCATACTCTCAACAATGTAATCCATGCAGTTATCCACTATTGAAATATGGCGATTTATTTACTATATTTAGGTCTTAAGTAATGCATGCTATTAACTGTTTAGATAACGACAATCGATTTCCTTCAATTTCAGTAAAACTAACTTACCTACAGACCAGTAACTGTACAGAACCAATTAAATAAAATGATATATTATAAACATCAACGACCATAAAGGTCGTTGTCTACCAAGGAGTTACGGTAGACAACGAAAGGTTCCCGCCAAAGGAGGGTCTGCCTCTGGCATGATATCCTCGTTGATTACTTTATTGGTTCTGCATAGGTATCCTCTCTCTAATTACTTAATTCAATAATATCATAATACTCTATATATTGTCAAATTGAGAGATATTATTCCTCGGCGCATTTCAGGTCTGGAGAAAGGACAAAAAAGGCTTAAAATATGTCCTTTTTGTCCGGTCATTTGGTATCTCAAAATACGTAACCACCTGATAGATTAGGAGATAAAAATGTCCATCTCTCTTGACCAGACATTTAGTATTAATCGCTAAGATAAACTCATGAATCGAATGATTTCATGTGGTTTTCGATATGCTTGACAAGTACTATCCTGTCATAATTTAATACTTGATGTTATCTTTCGACATATATCAAGATAGCCCTTGGATCGCACTTAAATTATACCAGCAAAACGCTTTGTAAACGGATTAAAAATTGAATTCGGCTTGAGGGCTTTCTTTTTTAATAATATCTTTGATCAGTTCGACAAAATGCCTGGCTGTATTTATAGCATTATTGGCTTCTGTTAGGGAAATGGAAATATCGATTTCATAAGTAAAAATATTCCGCTTCTGCCGCATTTTATCAAAATAATCAATAATATCCTTAAATTGCTTTGGAACAAAATAAGCGGAAAACTCAACCACTGTTTTATGCTGTGCTCCGTCATCAGGCCGGAATCCCTTAAAAAGCAAATGAACAACCCTGTAGCAAGCTACAGGGTATCGGAGTCAAAATAACCTAATCTGAACCAACTCCTCTTTCGGTTTCCCTTGATTCTTTATATATTTTTCTACTGTTTCCCAATTGCCTTTTTCTCCAACCGTACCAACATAATATCCATCTGTCCAAAATTCGCCGCCCCATAATTCATCTTTTACTGATGATTTCTTCCGAAATATTTCCCGAGCCGTTATGCTCTTGAATATTTGCACAATACGCCCTGCTGATATCTTTGGATGAGCTCCACAAAGAATATGAATATGATCATTGTCCATTCCCAGCGCTTCAATCTCTATTTCATATCTCTGTTGAATACCTAACGCTGTTTCTTCTATTATCTTTATCACTTCACTATCCAATAAGACTTTCCGATATTTCACCGGAAACACTATGTGATAGTGTATTTGCCATACACAATGGTATCCCTTCTGAACATTTTGCTCATTGCTCATTCCCCATGATACTAACAAATTATTTACCCTGTAGCAAGCTACAGGGAATTATCAAGTTAAAGCCCTGCCTGCCCTGAGCATCCCCAGATACGCAATCGTAAAAGCGATTCCTTCATCAATATTCAGATTCGCCTTGGCAACATCCAAGTCCTTTAGCGCACGTAAAATAAGTTTTTCAACCGCATTAAAATCTGTTTTTTGCTTTTTTAACATCCCTTTTTTGAGGTAATCCTGTATAAATTGATTATAAGTCATATTTTTCTCCTATCAGGAATAATTTCGAGTTTTCCATAAGATCCTTTATAAAAGAATCTTTTTCTTTTTTCTTCTTTTTAAAGTCTTTCTCCGAGTATAAATTATAATTAATATCTCTTTTCAAGGCTTTTTCCAGTTTCCTGATTTCACGGACTAATTTGTTCTCGTCAATTTCGCCGATGATAAACAAATCAATGTCACTGGAGGCATCCGCCTGGTTTCGTGCAAAAGAACCATAGATAAAAGCTGTTTTAATTCCCTTAATACCATCGAGTGCTTTCTTAAGTTCGCCCTGAATCCCGATGGTTTTAAAGACAATACTCTTTAATTCATCAAACAGGGGATATGCTTTATTAAGGGAAAAGAAAACCGAGTTAGCCTTACGGACAGAGGTAAAAAGACCTTCTTTTTGCAGGCGCATTAATTCCTTATGAATCATGCTTACCGGGATGTCGAGCATGCGTTCTAATTCTCTCGGATAATATGCCGAATCCGGATTAGTGAAATAGAGCTTGAATAAACCCTTTCGCACCTTAGAACCGAATATCCGCGAAATATTCATAATATCGTAACCTCTTTATATTACAATTGTAACCTATTAGTATAACGATGTCAAGTAAATACCCGAAGAATTAAGAGACAGAAATGTCCACCTTTCTTGTCCGGACATTTGGTGTTAGCAGTAAAAATAAATTTACGAATCGAGTGATTTCATATGGGTTCCGATATGCTTGACAAGTACTGACGAGCGTAGTGAGGAGCAAGTCGGGTTCATGCCATTGTGTACCTGCGACAGACATCTGTACACGTGAATAATAGATGAAAATACCAATAAATTAACTGCTTTTGGTTGTACCTGCAACGGATATCCGACCTCGGACTGAATGGGGTGAGTGACGGGGCTCGAACCCGCAGCCTCAAGAGCCACAGTCTTGTGCTCTAGCCTATTGAGCTACACCCACCATTTCGAAAATTCCAAATCCTAAATTCTAATGCTTAAATGATAAGGTAATTATACTAAATTTTATAATTTAGTCAAAATATCGAAACACCCCCGGCAGGGATCGAACCTGCAACCTACTGGTTCGAAGCCAGCCACTCTATCCAATTGAGCTACGGGGGCGTATTAATAGTGAGTCCTTACCCCAAGCTCATCCCGACCTTTCGGGATTGAGCTACGGGGGCATATAATCTTTAAGGTATCTGGCTTTCGAATGATAATAGCATAATAAATAAGTTGCTTAAAGTCAAGGAAGATTTCTCGCTTCGCTCAAGAGACCTTTGCCAAGAAGGAACAAAGACACAAGGAGTAAACTATTCTTTCTTGTTGTGCCTTAATGGATAATATAATTTTCTATTGTCATTTCTATCGAAAGCCTTTCCTTTATACTATGCAGAACCAATAAAGTAATCAACGAGGATATCATGCCAGAGGCAGACCCGCCTTTGGCGGGAACCTTTCGTTGTCTACCGTAACTCCTTGGTAGACAACGACCTTTATGATCGTTGATGTTTATGATATATCATTTTATTTAATTGGTTCTGCATAGGGATGGCATTTGTCATTGCCTGTGGGACTTTAGTCGAACAAAACCTTGGGGCGAAAAGAGTTGATTTGGCGTAATCAGCATATCGAGAATCTTTCAAAATTGCTTTGCTTATTATGGGGTCATTTGGTATACTATTAACCGTCTTTCCGAAATATCTGGTAGGTATTTTTATTTCTTTATATTAAGGAACGCTGGAAAAAGATAAAGATATAATAGAAATGAAACCAAAGAAAAAAGCATTACTTTGCGGATTCGGGCTTGATGGAAAAGATGAACACGTACGCCTGACCAAAGGACCTAATTTCGTCCTGATTGGCGGTTCTGAACCCACGCACCAACTGATGCAGGAAAAGACTATCAAGCTGAATGAGAAGATTAAGAAACGGGGCAAAACCCTTGAGACTATTTCTGAGAAGGAATTCTGTGAAATAGGGCAGGAAGTCGGATTAAACCCGCTCATACCTGCCCGACGTTCAGGCGAGAAGAAAAAAGATGAAGAATAAAATATATACCTTTCAGGAAATAATTCTGGCTCTGGAGCGTTACTGGTCTGAATACGGCTGTGTGGTTTACCAGCCTTATGACATAGAAAAAGGAGCGGGCACTTTTAATCCGGCTACCTTCCTGAAATCACTCGGCCCGGAGCCGTGGAAAGCCGCTTATGTCGAGCCGTCACGCCGTCCGACCGACGGCCGCTACGGCGACAATCCCAACCGCCTCCAGCATTATTATCAGTATCAGGTAATCATAAAACCTGCGCCGTCCGACTCGCAGGATATTTACCTCAAGAGCCTTAAATATCTCGGTATTGACTTGACCAAACACGATATCCGTTTTGTGGAAGACGATTGGGAATCGCCCACACTCGGCGCTACCGGCTTGGGCTGGGAAGTTTGGATTGACGGTATGGAAATAACCCAATTCACATATTTCCAGAAGGTCGGCACAATTGATTTGGATTTGGTCTCTCTGGAAATCACCTATGGTTTGGAACGTATCGCCATGTTCATCCAGAAAAAGGACAATGTCTATGATTTAGAATGGACCAAGGGTGTTAGTTACGGCGCGATTCACCATGAAGATGAGGTACAATTCTCCCGTTATAATTTCGAGGAAGCCGATTCACAGATGCATCTGGACTTATTTGAGAAGTATTTTGCCGAGTGCAAGCGATTGGTGGAAAAAGGGCTGGTCATGCCGGCTTATGATTTCGTATTGAAATGTTCTCATACATTTAATATCCTCGATGCCCGGCGCGCCATCGGTCAGGCTCAGCGCACTACTTATATCGGTCGCATCCGTAATCTGGCACGTCAGTGCGCTCTTGGTTATTTGAAGATGCGCCAGGAAATGGGATATCCGTTGTTACCGAAGAAGGAAGTTAAGGTATAAAACGATGCATATTATCTGTCATTCCCGCGAAAGCGGGAATCCAGAGGAACCATTAAGGGAACTGGATTCCTGCCTGCGCAGGAATGACGTAAGAGGTAAAACCACAGGGAATAGAAAGATTAAATATGACCCAACTATCAATGGCAAAAGCCGGCAAGATTACCGAACAGATGAAACACGTCGCCCGTATCGAAGGGCTGAGTGTCGGTGAAATACTGGACGGCATAAAAGCCGGCAAGATTGTCATTCCTTCTAATAAAAACCGCTGGGAAAAAGTAGCACGCCGGAAAAAGATACCGGTAAAGTTTGTCTGCGGAATCGGCCGGGGATTGCGCACCAAGGTCAATGCCAATATCGGCACCTCTTCGGATTATACTAAGTTAAGTGCGGAAATTGAGAAACTCCGGGTCGCCGAGGAAGCCGGCGCTGATGCGGTCATGGACCTTTCCACAGGCGGCAATATTTCAAATATCCGGAAAGCCCTGCTCGATAAATCCTTGGTTGCCTTCGGAACTGTCCCGATTTACGAGGCAGTATTCGCCGCCGGCAAAAATCATGATGTAGTCAAAAACCTTACAGCCGAAGCCATGTTCAAGTCAATAGAAAAACACGCTGAAGACGGCGTGGACTTTATAACCGTGCATACCGGAGTAACGCAGGCAGTCGTAAAACATCTGGAAAACTACCAGCGCGTGGGCGGAATCGTCAGCCGGGGCGGCTCGATTCTGACCGCCTGGATGAAGATGAACAAACAGGAAAATCCTCTTTACAAGGAATTCGACCGCTTACTGGAAATCGCCCGCACTCATGATGTCACGCTATCCTTAGGCGATGGCTTAAGGCCCGGCGCCATTGCCGACTCGTTTGACAAGGCGCAGATTGCCGAATTGATGGTCTTGAGCGACTTAGCCAGAAGAGCCAGGGCAGCAGATGTGCAGGTAATGATAGAAGGACCCGGCCATGTTCCGCTGAACCAAATCCAGGCGCAGGTGCAGTTGCAGAAGCAGTTGTGCGATGGGGCGCCGTTCTATGTGCTGGGACCGCTGGTTACGGACATTGCGCCCGGCTATGACCACATCACCTCGGCAATCGGCGGTGCGCTGGCGGCCTGGGCAGGGGCGGATTTCCTCTGTTATGTTACTCCTATGGAACATCTCGGATTGCCCGCCAAGGAAGACGTCCGGGCAGGTGTGATTGCCAGCCGGATTGCCGGCCATGCTGCGGACATTGCCAAGGGAATCAAAGGCGCCAAGGAAGAAGACAGGCGCTTTTCCGAATTCCGCCGCCAGAGGAATTGGGACAAGCAAATTTCCTGTGCACTCGACCCGATAACCGCCGCAAAATACCGCAAGACCAGGCCTCCCAAGAAGAAAGAAGCCTGTTCCATGTGCGGCGAACTCTGCGTTTATGCCATCATAGATAAGGATTAGAGACACACAACGCACGACGCTCCGACGATAAACGGATGGGACGAACGGACGATGGACGACGAGAAACTAATCCCCTAATTTACTTAATTCACTAATCACTGATGAACTTTGTTAATTCTTGCCAAACAAGGAAAAGAGGGGGTAGGATACCTGAATCCTTGATATTATAGAACTGAAAAAGGATAGAATCAGGGAATAAAAATAAGTCCCGTATTGTCAGATTACACAGAAAGGATGGGTTCAAATGAATACAGAAGTAATCAAACAACAAACTTGGTGGGGTAGAAATTGGAAATGGTTTGTTCCGGTAGTTTGCGGGGTCTTAATTCTTCTTGTTACGGTTGTGATTAGTTTCATTTGCCTGGTTTTTGGTCTCCTTAAAAATAACGATGCCTATAAGATGGCGCTTAATCGGGTTCAGGAAGACCAATCTGTCATTACCGCTTTTGGCAGTAGGGTAGAGCCAAAATGGTATGTTTTAGGAAGTATTCACACTTCCGGTCCAAGCGGAACAGCCTCACTTCAGATACCCATTGCGTATAAGAATAAATCAGGCAGCATATATGTTGAAGCAACTAAACAAATGGGTCAATGGATTATCCGGAGATTAGAAGTCGAAATTAATGACACAGGAAAAAGATTGGTATTAATCAAGAGTGTCAACGAATCTGAAACTAAATGATACTGCTCGTATAACGCATCTAAAGACAGGGGAATTCGGAGGATGCTATACTTGATTATTCCTTGCCTCTAACGTGATTCTGTAATAGACAAGTCCAAATGCATTTTCATCTGGCGGGGTCGTCTGGAGCTTGTGGTAAGGTTTGGGCTAATCCGAGGACATAACACTAATTCCTCAAAAAACACCCATTCCCCCAAAACGCATATATTGCGTATTATCTCGAATTAAATGCAGATTTGGCTACCCCGGGGGTATCCCCCCACCCCCTAAAATTATACCCTCCACCTCGACACAGAATAGGGTATACGTTCTGACAGAATAGGATATACGTCCTGACAGAATAGGGTATACGTCCTGACAGAATAGGATATACGTTCTGACAGAATAGGATATACGTTCTGACAGAATAGGGTATACGTCCTGACAGAATAGGATATACGTCCTGACAGAATAGGATATACGTCCTGACAGAATAGGGTATACGTCCTGACAGAATGGGGTATACGTCCTGACAGAATAGGGTATACGTCCTGACAGAATAGGATATACGTTCTGACAGAATAGGGTATACGTCTTGACAGAATGGGGTATACGTCCTGACAGAATGGGATATACGTCCTGACAGAATAGGATATACGTTCTGACAGAATGCCATACCCCACTACGCAAAAATTCACATTTCTGGCTTGTCCGGTTGGTTGTCAATTCGGTGGCTACACATCGTCCGTAGGAACGAGGGTTATTTGTTTTCTTATCATCCCTAAAGTAGCTGAAAGTTCATGCCCCCGATAACACATGGTTCCGTCCGGGACTTTTGCCCGTTCCAGATACTTGATGGTTTCTGCGACCATTTCACTGCCGCAATGGACATCCAGAGAATCACCGGCAAAGAGCGTTCTATCCGTATACAAACAAATGGCATTTGAAGTGTGGCCCGGAGTGTGAATAACCTTTATCGTTAATTCCCCTAATTGGAGTTTATCTCCATTCTGAAGGAATTTATTCGCTACAGGATTCTTTTCCTTTATTGTAGGGGCACCCCGACGGACGTCGGGATGCCCTAAATCAGGGCGAACACACGGGTTCGCCCCTACATCGAAAGAATAAACCGGGATAGATTCATTCAGGTTTTCCAAGAGCTCTGGAATACCGTCAATATGGTCTCCATGCAGATGGGTAATGATGATATATTCCAGTTTTAGTTTCTCGGCGTTTAAATACTTGAGCACTTTATCTGCCTCGCCACCCATATCAATCAGGGCAGTTTTCTTAGTGCGCGGGCAGGTAAGTAAGTAGCAATTTACCTGATAACCACCCTGCGGATAAATTACCTGAAATTCTTTTACCATGGGTTTGACTCCTATATTTCACCACAGAGGCACAGAGATAATTTCACAATGAAAGCAAGCTTTCACGCTACAGGGACATTGTAGCGTGCGAGTTTACTCGCATCTTAGTAGCTATATGTAGCATTTATTTCTAACCGGGTCAAGAGAGTTATTTGGGACGGAATAAAAAAATTTTGGGGTGGGCGTGCTTAGCCGCTTAAAGCCGGGCTTTGGTTAGCTAAAAGCCGTGCTTAAGTTAGTTAGAAACGGTGCTTGAGTTAATTAGAAGTGGTGCTTGAGTTAATTAGAAGCGGTACTTGAGTTAATTTAAAGCCGTACTTCAGTTAATTAGAAGCCGGGCTTGAGGTAATTTGAAGTAGTGCTTTAGGTAATTTGAAGCCGTACTTGGGGTAATTTGAAGCCGGGCTTCGGGTAATTTGAAGCCGTACTTCGGTTAGTCATAAGCCGTACTCAAGTTAATTAGAAGCCGTGCTTGTGGTGGCTATAAGCCGGGCTAATAGGGGTAATTAGGTGGGGGTATACCCCCCTAAATCTGCATTATATTGCGAATTAGCTACTAAAACGTATATATTAGTTTTTGGGAAAGGACGGGTTTTAGGGAATTAGGGCGGGGTATCCCCGAATGTTTAATGTTTAGGGGCAACTCCGAATCCTTTTCCCTTAATATATTTTCCGCAGAATGGACAATAATACAGGTGATACCAACCGGGAATAATCCACTGGGTTTCGTCTATGCCTTTATTATATTTATAGGCATAAGTGAATTTACCTTCCTTAACGCTGTTCTTAAATCTGGGACAACAATATTTAATCCTACTTTTTAGCTCCTTGGTATTAGTGCTCATATGGACTATAAGTTCTTTCTTTGGAGAAGAAGAAAAGTCAAAATGAGGTTCTTCTATTACAATCCCATTATTCAGATATTTACCGCAAAATGGACAATGATATGATTCAAGTTTATGATGAATAAACCAAGTGGGTAAACTATTTGTTTTCTTAAGAATAATCATCTTTTTTCTTACCAGTTCATTAAACCTATCGCAACAATAATTTATTTTTCTCATATCTATTGGTTAATACTATCAAATCGCCTACTCCAGTCGTTGGGATGTTTCCCTCACATTTCTCAATCTGGGGGTAAGTATTGCTTCGCCATGTTTCCATTATGTAAAAAAAGAATCGCTATTTCTGTTGTACCTCCACTATCTGCGGTTAAAGCTAACGTTTTTCTATCATTAGTAATTTCGCATTTCCCACTATAATTAATATTTACTCCAATAACAAGGGTTGAAGAAGTAGATTTATATTCTATTGGGTATTTGTCGCCAGGACATAGGTTTATATATTTAATATCATTAGGATCTATGGGAATAGCTCCTCTTTTTGTGCCTTGCTCATCATAAACATCTGCATGAGGATTTTTTTGGTCAAGCCTCGTGTGTAATCCTAATATTCCTTTGCCAGCTAATTTATTAGATGGAATTTTATCCTTTCCAACTAAAGTTATTAGCGTTAATTGCTCTCCTGTATATATAACTTTTTTCTTACTTTCTTCTACCATTATTTCTTTTCTATTCGGGCATTCTACCCCTGTTTCTGGGGTTTGGCAAGAATAAAGACGAGTTAACGTGTTCATGAGTTAACGAGTTCGCTGTGTGCAATATGAGTTCATGTGTTCAAGAGTTCATGGATTGATGAGTTATCTTGGATTGGATTGTGATAACGGACTCCTGTCCTCCTGGTCTCATTATAGATTTGAGACGTGGAGTCCTTATTTCCCAGACTTATTATAGACTTCTTTTTCCTTCTTGGCAGCCGGTGCGTGGTATTGCTCGTCCGCCTTGATGGCTTTTTGCAGGCAGTGCTCGGCACAGACCCAGCAATAAATGCATCTGAATGGGTCGTAATTTATCTTCTTCTCTTTTTCCAGGACCTCAATAGCACCTGCCGGGCAGATGCGTTCGCAATCGCCGCAATGGTCGCACTTGGTCTGGTCGAAAGTAATTGCCCCGCGTGAGTTCTTCATGTTCGGACGTTTCTCAAACGGGTATTTTCTGGTTGCCGGCTTGGTGAATAGATTCTTGAGAACGGTTGGTAGCATCTTGCTCATATAATACTCCTTATCGTTATTCGTTGTTCGTGGGTCGTAGTTCGTTTAGGTTTCCCGAATTACGAATAACTAATTACGAACAACGATTCAATTATCTTTCCGTACATGAAATACACGGGTCAATGGATAATACGATAACCGGTAAATCAGCCATGGTTGTTCCGGGTATCATCACTAACAGAGTCGGTATATTGGCAAAGGTCGGCGTCCTGATTTTAAGCCTTTCCAAGTTCCTCGTTCCGTTGCCTTTTATATAATAGAATACCTCGCCTCTGGGCTGTTCCACGCGTGAAGTCGCTTCTCCATTGGGCCAGGATTCGACCGGCACGCTTAGTTCACCCTTGGGCGCTAAATCAAGCGCTTTAATGACCATACCGATAGATTGATAGGCTTCTTTCGTTCTTACCAGAGCGCGGGCATAACTGTCACCGGCGGTCTCGGTAATCGGTTCAAATCCGACTTTGTCATACGGTAAATAGTTAAGCAGTCTCAAATCCTGCCGTACGCCGCTGGCGCGGGCAGTCGGTCCGACTGCGCCCAGGCTCATTGCCTGTGCATTGGAAAGCATGCCAATGCCTACAGTTCGGGTCTTCAATGAGTAATCTTCCAGTAATACCGGAAGCATCTTATCAAGTTCTTCTTTTACTTTCTGTAAATCAGCCTTTATCTTAGCCGCCATCTGGACGTCTATATCTCTTCTGACTCCGCCGATGATGCAGGCAGACTGGATAACGCGCTGACCGGTAGTCAATTCGAATAAGTCAAGAACGGTTTCCCTGATTTTCCAGAACTGCATGAAGAGTGATTCAAATCCGATAGCATCTGACAGTAATCCGAGCCAGAGTAGGTGGCTATGAATCCTGGAAAGCTCAGCCCAGGCAACCCTTAAATACTGCGCCCGGGGCGGGACTTCCAGTTTTAATAATTCTTCTATTCCCTGGGCATAGGTCAGGGCGTGCATAAAACTACAGATACCGCAAGTGCGCTCGATAAGATGAAGCGTCTGCTGGAAATCCTTAATCTCGCCGCCTTTTTCTATGCCGCGATGGATATAGCCGATATTGGGCAGGACTTCTACGATTTTCTCCCCTTCACAAACCAACTTCAACTGGATTGGTTCGGGAAGAACCGGATGTTGCGGACCAAAAGGAATTACTGTTCGGTGACTCATATTTATCTCCTATTAACACGAAACCACAAAATCCGCTGAGGCGGAACACTAAAGCACGAAACTATTTAGTGTCTTCGTGGCTCCTTTCATATATTTCGTGGTCTAATATCCTCCAACCACATTTATTTTCTATTAACACGAAACCACAAAATCCGCCAAGGTGGAAACACTAAAACACGAAACTATTTAGTGTCTTCGTGGCTCCTTTCATATATTTCGTGGTCTAATAACACGAAATCCTAAAATCCGTCAATGTGGGACACGAAAGCACAAAGCTATTTCGTGTCTTAGTGACTCCTTTCATGTTTTCGTGGTTTAACATTCAGTCCAGTTACAACGCCAGCAACGCATGGCTTCAGTTATTGCCATGTCTTCTGATAAACCGCATTCTACTTCCTTGAAATTATCTGCCCTTTTATTGGGTGCCAGGCAGGGATTGCCTACCTGTTTGCATTTCTTTGACGCTTCTTCCGGGCTTAGTCGTTTAATGAATTCGGGCTTCGTGGTCTTGACTTCCTTGAGTATCTTGCCATCGCCGCCCAGGAATTTATCTATGGCAGAAGATGCTTCGCGGGCCGTCCTAATAGCCTCAACCACCGAGGTCGGGCCGGTAACAAGGTCACCAGCGGCAAAGACGCCGGGCTTGGTAATCTTATCAACCTTGCCGTTCTTGGTCAGGGTAATGCCCATCTGGGGTAATATCTCGGCATATTGTCCGATAGCGGCAATAAGCGCATCGGCTTCGATGGTGAATTCACTGCCCGGAATCGGCTCTGGTCTCGGCCTTCCGCTTGAATCCGGAGCGCCGAGTTTCATTCTGATATTGGTTATCTGTAATTTGTTATTTGCGCGGCTGACTTTAGTCGGCGTGCAGAGTGCCTCTAATTTCACGCCTTCTTCCAGCGCCTCGTGTATTTCTTTAGGAGTGGCAGGCATTTCTTTCTGGGTCCGACGATAGAGTATGGTAACTTCCTTAGCGCCGGCGCGCAGGGCTACGCGGGCGGCATCGATAGCAGAGTTTCCGCCGCCGACGACAAATACTTTATTGCCCAGATTTACCTTCTGGCCCAGATTGAATTCCCTTAAGAACTTAATGCAATTAAGGACGCCTTCGACTTCTTCTCCGGGAACGCCTAACGGCATATTCTTATGGGCGCCGGTGGCTACCAGCACGGCATTGAATCCCTGCTGGAATAATGTATCAACACTTTCTATTTTGGTATTGGTCTTTATTTCCACGCCCTGGTCTTTGATAATCTTGATTTCATTGGCAAGTATGTCACGAGGCAAGCGGTATTCCGGAATGCCCACCCTCATGTATCCGCCCGGTTCGGGCAATGCCTCGAATATGGTTACTGAGTGGCCCTTGCGCGCCAGATAAAAACCGGCAACTAATCCACCCGGACCTGAACCGATAATGGCGACTTTCTTACCTGTCTTTGGTGCATTGGCTTTCGGAATGCCGATACCGACCGTATCAGTCAGGAATCTCTTAAGAAGCCGAATCATTACTGCCTCATCCTGAAGAGTCTGGCGGCAATGCATTTCACAAGGAGCAAAACACACCCTGCCGCAGATTGCGGGAAGCGGATTATTATTATATACGATGTCAAGCGCTTCACGGTATTTCTTTTCCGCTATCAGCCTGACATAATTCGGAACATCTATCCCGGCCGGGCATGATTCACCGCAACGGCCTTTCTTCTGGACGGTAACTATACCGATATCGGTAGTTAATTTATTAAGGGTTAGTCTGGGGGAATCACCTGTTATCATGAACTTCTGTTCGAAGTCAATGGCAGTGCCGGTAAATTCTACGCCGAATTCTTCGTGAATCTCATTTTCAATAAGCGTTGCAGCAAGATATACCTGTGAAATAGAAGGAATAACTTCCCCCTTTTTCGTAAGCATCCTGATATTAGTCAATTTGTTATCAGCATCTGCAAAATGATAAATGAGTTCGGTCTGGCCCGCCTGACCGGAACTGTCGGGCAAGTCTCTCCGATCAATGCAGGTAACCGTGGTAAAGCGCGCATTCGCCTGCATCATTTTCTGGATTGCGGAAATGAGGTCTGCCTTGGTGACTTTGATTTCAGTTGCATCTTTCATCGAATGAATTGTCATGCTTTAACTCCTTCTTTAGCTTTAATAGTGAATTATATCAAAAGGTAAAAATAAAGTCAAAACATTATTGTAGCAGTTTTTCCCCGAATGTCCCGCGTCCCGCCGAAGCGGGTTCACCGTGAACGGGATCCCGACGTAATCGTCGGGGTTGAAAATTAGTAGACATAAAGCTTCTGGTAAAGTAGAATCTTGGTAAGAAAATATATGCCGAAAAGAGATTATCAAAACTGGTCAAGGGAAAAATTGCTTCATGAGTATAAGGAACTTCTGAAACGTAAGAAATTTGGCATTGTTTGGGAAGACCAGACCGAGAATGTTGCGGAGCAGTGCAAGGATAATCTTCCAGTGCTTGTGCGTGTGAAAGAGGTCAAAGACTGCATTACAGATAAAGATAAAAGATTTAACTATATTATTGAGGGTGACAATTATCACGCTTTGTCCGTTTTAAACTACACCCACAAAAAGGCTTTTGATTGCATTTATATGGATCCGCCATTTAATAATGGAGATAAAAACTGGAAATATAATAATGCTTTCGTAGACAAAAATAATCGTTTTCGTCACAGCACGTGGTTATCAATGATGGCCAAAAGACTCAATCTTGCAAAGAGGATACTAAAAGACGATGGGGTACTCATTTGTGCCATTGATAAAAATGAGCAAGTCCACTTAGGAGTTCTTCTTGAGGATATTTTCAAGGAGTATGAAATTCACTGTATAGCAATTGTTCATAATCCTCGTGGCGTGCAGGGCGATAATTTCGCTTATACTAATGAATTTGCTTTTTTTGTTTGCAGAAAAAATCTGAAAGTTATTCAGCGCTTTGAAAGAAGCAAAGATGAAATCGAATTTAGAAATCTCAGAGATAATGGAGGTGAATCACTTCGGACAGATGCGAAGAACTGTTTCTATCCAATTTTTGTAAAGGATGAAAAGATTATTGGTTTTGGTGATGTCCCTGCAGATACTTTTCATCCAAAAAGGAAAAACGTTAAAAGGCAAGGCGGCTCTTTTGAAGTATGGCCGATTGATAACGGTGGTGTGGAGCGAAAATGGCGCTATGCACGACAAAGCGTTGAGGAAATTATTGATTTACTCCAGGTAAAACAAAACCGAAATGGTGATATTGAAATAGAGCTTGCGAAAATTGAAGACCGCCCAAAAACCGTTTGGGCAGACGCTCGATATGATGCTAATGAATATGGCACAAAGCTTGTAAAGCGTATTACCGGCAAAGATTTCCCATTCCCAAAATCTCTTTACACAGTTAAAGATTGTCTTGAATGTGTCATTAAGAATCGTAAAAATGCCCTTGTACTTGACCCTTTTGCAGGGTCTGGGACAACCGGTCACGCAGTACTTGAGATAAATGCAGAAGATAGCGGTAATCGAAGGTTTATCCTTTGCACTAATAACGAAGATAACGATAATACTGGTATCAGGGTAGCAAGAGATATCTGTTTACCCCGTATTCAAAATGTCATCAACGGCTATAAGTATGTAGGTTCCGACAGTCGAATTTTATTTGAGAGAAAAATAACACTTTCCGATTTCAAGAAATCGGATAAAATTGTTGAAGAAATTGAACAAGTAAAATTAAATAATAGTAAAAGATTTGATGATTTTGATATAAAACTGAATGATGGCGTTTTAAAACTTATAGGTCAATCAAATACAAGTGGATTTCAACAAGGTCTTGGTGGTAATTTGCGATATTACACAACTGAATTTGTGGGTAACGTAAAAACCGACAACGATAAGAGGGTTCTTACTTCAAGAAGTACGGAAATGCTTTGTCTTGCCGAAGACACTTTAGATGAGATTCTGGTAAATAGAGGATTGTTTGCCATCTATCAAAATAATAAGCAGATGACAGGCATAATATACGATGAAGACGCAATTGACGACTTCAAAAAGGAAGCAAGGAAATATCGAAAATCTCTTGTTGTCTATGTATTCAGCTATGATCATACTTACAATGAAGAAGATTTTGAGGGGTTAGCCAATCTGCAAGCGGTTAAACCGATACCTGAAGTAATTTTGAATGTATATCGTAAGATATATAAAGAACTTAACAAGCCAAGAAATTTATGAAAAAATTAATATACCAAGATACATACACAAAAGAAATTGTCGAACATTCTGTTAGATATCTTCAAGACGAAGAATCTAAACTGATTGTATTTCAAGCTCCAACTGGAGCTGGCAAGACAATAATGCTTGCCGAGGCGCTTTCGCGTATTGTCAAAACAAAGCACAAAAAAGAATTAGCATTTGTTTGGATTTCTATAAATTATCTTCATAAGCAAAGTAAGGATAAGCTAGAGGAATATTTTGTTAATGAACGGTTGATTGACTGCATTGGTATAAATGAAATTTCAAACAATCAAATTCAAGAAAATCAAATCGTTTTTGTTAATTGGGAAAGTCTGAATAAGGAAGGCATTGCTTTATTTATGACGGACAATGAAAAGGATTGGAACTTAAATAAAGTTGTAGAAAACACGAAAGATGAATATCGGGAAATAGTTTTAATCATTGATGAAAGCGACAGGGGTGCAAAAACAAGCAAGGCAAAGGAAATAATAAACATCATTAGCCCTAAATTGACTATTGAAGTTTCGGCTACTCCGAAAGATATTGCAAGTGACCATAAAGTAACAGTTCCATTGAGTGAAGTGATAGGTGCGGGAATGATAAAGAATGAGATTAAGATTAATTTAGGACTTGCAAAAGCAGAATTAAACGAGGACATAATACGAGCTGCACTTAAGAAAAGAACTGAATTAAAAAAACTCTATCAAGAAGCAGGAACGAATATTAACCCCTTGCTTTTGATACAGATACCAAGAAAAAAGAGTGGCGAGGCGAGAAAACCAGAGGAAAGAATGATCGAAATTTTAGGCCGCGAGGGTGTTACAACGACCGACAGAAAGTTAGCAATTTGGTTAACAGATAGCGACATAAACCTTGATTATATAGAAAAGAATGACAGCGAGGTCGATGTTTTGATTTTCAAAGAAGCGATTGCTCGTGGCTGGGATTGCCCGCGCGCAAGTATTTTACTCCTTCAACGAGAATGGAAAATAGAGAACTATGAATTTAATATACAAACACTCGGACGCATAATGCGTATGCCGGAGCAGAAACATTACGAAAAACAACCTGCACTAAATGCTGGATATGTATATACTGCTTCTGATAATTTTTCAATAGTAAAAGAATTGGCGAAGGGATATGTTAGCAAGGACCATATGATTATAGATAACGCTGTTTATACAAACATATTTCTTCCCAATGATCATATACGACGCAAAAGGGAACTCCAAAGACCCTCCGGCGATTTTAAGACATGTTTATTAGATGCTGGGAAACAAATTGATAAGGAGAAAATCAAAAATATTAATCGCGGCAAAGTTATATTTAAAAAAGATATAGGAATAGAAGGAATTATCAAAGTCGTTGATAAGGAACAAGCGGTAGAATTTGCGAAAGAAAAAGAAATTATTAAAGACAGAGAGGAAGTTTTTTCTGATTATGTTTCCTTTATTAATTCTCAAAAAGGAGTATTCACTGGTGGAACTCGGCCAATCGAAATAATAAAATCCAGTATTAGAACTTTGTTTAAACAGCATTTTGATATTGGAGACGAAGACCGAATTGCGCAGATAGTGTTAAATCCTCAAAATAAAGACACTTTCATTGAAATTCTCAATTTAGCGAAGGATAAGTACACTAATTTGCCCGTAAAAGCGGACGAAGTTAATACTGATAAAAATTGGCAAATACCAGAAAGTATAAGCGTATTTGAAGATTTTGAAAAAATAAGAAAAATTGAAAAGTCAGTCTTAAAACCCTACTTTGTCAAAATTGACAAAAATGGGAAACAGCAATGGTCTAAGCCCGAAAAAACATTTATTGACGAACTGGAAAAAACAGATGACGATGTTTTGTGGTGGTTCAAAAACAGTGCTGGGGAAAGTAAGTATTTTGGGATTGCCTATAAGAAAAATAACAATGGTCATGATAGTTATTATGCTTTTTATCCAGATTTTATCGTAAAAACGAAAAAGGATATTCTTATAGTTGAAATTAAAGATGACAGGAATTTTAAAAATGAAAATTTGCTCAAACTTAATGCTGGCAAAAAATATCAGAAAGAATATAAGGGAAAAGAAAACTTGTATTTCTTTATCATCTCTCCGGTTGATTATTCTAACTTTTTCCGCGCACTAAAAAAACAGATACTAAATGGCTTTAAGTCAAAGTTTGAGGAAAACTTAGTCCGGTATACCCAAAGTCGCAAAGTTGTTTCTGAGAAGCAAATCGAAAAATCAAAAGAAGACCAAGAGTTATTGGAACTGTATAAAGAGGAATTGCCAAAGGCAATCAAGAACTTTAATGACGAGAAATTAGAGAACGAAATACTGAAGATTGACCTGCAAAATGCAGAAGCGACAATAAACAGTTTGAAAGAAGCTCTAATTTATCAGCCAAAGGTTGAAGCAAAACAAGAAGTGAAAGGTATAAAAATATCTTCGCCTTTCAATATCTGTGTTTTGGGTGAGGTTTCAGATGAAGGGAAAATTACACAGGAACTACAAAAATACTTTACCAAGCAAGGCATTGATACAAACAGTTGGGGTATCAATTTTATTAGCAATACTAAGATTCAAAACTCCGACGTGTTGCGTTCGTTAGTAAAAGGGCAAAGTCGTTATAACTTAATTGTAACAGGACAAATTCATCATCATTCTGGTAAAGGTAATAAAAAGGCTAATATAATTTCAGAGTTAAAGAACACAAAATATGTACCTCATGTAGTTGGTTCTAATCCGCAGGATTTATTAACGCCGGATAAAGCATTGCAGGTCATTGACGATTATTTAAGAAAATAGCAGATTCTCTAACCGTGACACACCTACCTAACGGCGAGCAAGCACCCGGCTTTTGAACTGCTCAATTTTCCTGCCATCCAAAACCCACATTTTCCCCAAAATAATCAATATAACGCATATTTTCAGGGGGTGGGGGGAGGGTATACACCCCCCAAAATGCTACTATACACCTCGGCAGGGACGCCTATACACCTCGGCACGGACGCCTATACACCTCGGCAGAGACGCCTATACACCTCGGCAGAGACGCCTATACACCTCGGCAGAGACGCCTATATACCTCGACAGGGACGCCTATACACCTCGGCAGGGACGCCTATATACCTCGGCAGGGACGCCTATACACCTCGGCACGGACGCCTATATACCTCGGCAGAGACGCCTATACACCTCGGCAGGAACGCCTATACACCTCGGCAGGGACGCCTATACACCTCGGCACGGACGCCTATATACCTCTATACGAATACCCCCTAAAAATATTCGGTATGGCGTTTCCTGAATTGCTTCCTAAATTGACCTAAATTGATTTTATAAAATAGGGATAGAGAAAGGAAATCATCCCGAATAGGGATTGTCTCAAAGGTGTCTACTCAACTAGAGACGGGACTATTCCCGCCCTATCCCTAAAATATCTACATCTATTTGGGCACGAAAAGGTCAACATGGTCTTTATGCTCGATGAAACAGAGTTCCTTTTTTTGGGCGAGCAGAACCATTGCCCCGTAGGCAATGCCCGGCGGCAGGTTGCTCTTGGCAGGTAAATCGTCAAAGTTGACTATGCCGTGTTTGTCCACAGTGTCCCGGATAGTATCAGTCTCTCCGCTGAATAATTCCTCAACACTTATTATCTTGCCTTTTGGAATTACGGTATTCTGGCACGCCTTATCCGGGGCTTCGTCTTTTCCTGTTTTGTTCTGAGAGGTTTCTTTCCTGATTCTCTCTGACAGTTCCGCCATCCCTCGCTTGTATTTTTCCGAGCGAGGACGGGCTAAGAAAGTAAAGACATCCACATCTATTAATTTCTTGAGTTTCTTCTGGCAGTCAGGGCATTCCTTGAGGTGCTTTTTCAATGCCTCCAAATCCTTGATTTCATTAAGTTCATTAGTGGATAAATGCATCAGGTCAAGTGAGAATGATTTACATTTCTTTACCCCGTTAGAGATTTTGTTTGACTTCTTATTATTTGTCATAGTTATAAACAACTCCTTCCTCTATTGGAAATTACAGCCTAACCCCGTTAATTATCTCTAACGGGGTGAATATTTTAACACCTCCTATTTTCCAGATTTATTATATTTCTCTATCTCCAACGCTTCAATGATTTTCTCTTTTAAATATTGGCGCCGTTTCTTTAAGGTGGCTATACTTACTCCTTTAAAAAGGGGCTTCTGTTTAATCTCTTTATAAGAGAGACCATTTTCATCCTTTAATTGAAAGAGCAGTTGGTCATCCTTGTCCAGATAACGTAAGACGATTTCCTTTACTTTAGCCATCTGGTTTTCTGATAACTCATCAAACCATCTCTTACTGCCTTCCCGTCCGGACTGGTCATCCAATACGCTTGCCAATACGTCTTTATCTTCCTCTACCATGGAAAGGCTAATATTATCTTTTTCCAGATAGCGTCTTCTGAGATAATCGGTTATTTTGTTTTGCAGGATAGTATAAATCCAGGTAGAAAACTTAGCAATGTTTTTATCGAAGCGGCGGCGTTCTTCCCAGACGGTGATAAAAACCTCCTGGACGATATCCTCGGCAGTATCGTGATTCCTGATGGAGCGGTAGGCGGTGGCTAAGAGCCGGTTCTCGTAGCGCCTGACCAGTTCATCAAACGGACCGTTCTGGTCGAGTGCGGCTAACGCCATCAAATCTTCATCAGACTGTTGAAAGATTAGCATAGATTCACCACAAAGGCAGAGCTACTGCCTCCTGTAAGGACAAAGAAACCTAATAACCCAATCCCCCAATCACCTAATCCGTGTTCCCCGAATTATCCTCATAGTCTACTGCTCTAGATTTTCCCATTCATTATATACTTTTAATATTGCCTTAAATCTCGTTGTAGTTGCTGGCTCAAAATATCTCTTCATTCCTTCATTCTCTACAAGCTGTCTTATTTCAATAATATGGGTTTTCTTGAATCTTTCTTTGTCAATTTTACCATCTATATATATAGCACATGCTCCTTCATATGCGTTCAAATTATTCTCAACCGCTGAATTAAAAACTTTTCCATACGCCTCAAAAGTTTTCTTATAATCGGGATGCGAAGAATTCAATATTGATGGTAACTCGGCTATTTTTATAGATATTTCACTTACTTTTTCTTTCGTGTGAGTTATCAATTCATGTATATATAGTTCTATGTAAGCAGTTGATGCCCGACTTGATTTTCGTAGCGCAAAGAAAGAAATTATAAGAGCCACCAGAGAAATGAAAGCCGAGATTAATTCATAATTAGTCATTATTTTCCTCCTTCTAGTTTTGACTGGATATAATTAACTAATTCAAGATAATTCTTGTTATCTGCCTCTTTAATCATCACCTTACCGGTAATATATCGCATGGAATCCAGTATTTGTTTTTTATCCTCTTTTGAGAGATACACATTCGTGTTATCATAAGTCAATTTTTCTATCTCCTCAGCAATTTCTTTCGCTACTAATTGTTTGTCTCCTGCTGCCATTAGTTTTTCCGCATACTTTTTCCCTAATTCTTGTAGAGTAGTCATTTTCATTCTCCTTTCTTTAATCTTCAATTAGTTTTTTGGCTATAAATCCGGGGATATCTTAACTATTCGGTATGGTGTCCACCAAACTCCCTAATTATATCTCTCATTTCATTATCTGTCCTGAGAAGATTTTCTGCGAGATTTATAATCGTCCCAGTCCGTATGGTCAGTAACATTCCCATTAGCATCCATAAAAAACAGGTCATTTTTAAACCCATCTCGTCCCTTTATGCGATACTTACAACGAATAGCGAATCCTCCGTTTTTCATTTCTATTACCTTACTCCATTCCATTATTTCCACCGAACTTGGGGAATATTTATTCTCTAGGAAACTCATGACTTGTTCCGCTCCTTTTGGTGGAGTGGTAATTGGTGAAGATAAATAACTAATAGCTACCACGATAACAATAAGTGATACTAAAACGATAATAGCTATTAAGCATCCCTTTTGGGTGTGTGTATTCCCTTTTTCTTGCCCAATTTTCTCGCGCGCTTCAATACGTGCTTTTTCTTCTTCGTAAATCCTTTGTTTTTCTTCAGGTGATAGTTCCATATAACTGACCTCTAAAGTATAATCTATAATTCTATGGACATCTTACTTCCCGTACGGGCGGTATGCTGTCCCCCGAATTACTCCTTGCTCATTTTATTGAATCAAGCACTTTATCCTTAACAAGTTCTTTGATATTTCCTGACAACGGATTGTATTCAATTATAAAATACTTTCCATTAGAATGTTGCATTTGTTTTTGTCCTGCTGGATTTTTAGGATCACCTATATAAGGGGCCGCTATAGTTTTTAATTTAGGATTCTGGCGCAATACCGCTTTTTTTAGTTCCTCAATAAGTATCCTATAAATTTCATCCTCTGTTTTGTTAGGTTTGGTTGGGAAAATAACTTTCAAACTAGCAAATTTAGTATATGGTTTAACAACCATACTATACTCTTCATATTCCACAACGAACTCAGTACCCTTAGTTATCTCGGTTTTTATGCCTTCATGTTGATTCCAAGTTACAATCTTTTTCGTTTTGCTGTCATATAATAAATGATCTGATCCATCTAACAAAGGAATCATATCTTCATCAATTTCGCTACCCGTTGGAGTGAACCATGCTGTCGCCAGAATATCGTTGTTTGGCTTATTTTTCATAAACGATTCAAGTACTTCTCTTAAAATCCTCTCGGCTTCATCTGATGATGGTTTAATTGTGTTGAAAATGATATGAAGACACGCACAGGAGTCTAAAGTTGAAGTAGGTTCTTGATATTCAGTCTTATAAGTAAAAGGGGACTTTTGTTTTCCGTACGATGATGTTTGATTATTAGCACATCTAAAACTAATAATACAGCTTAACAATAGGCATAAAATAATTAATAACTTCTTCATCTTTTACCTCCTTATCTTGGTTGAGGGACAACAGTCCCCCCTTTCCCATAGTTACTTAAAACCATATTTCTCTGCATGTTTCTTATGTTTAAGATAATTATCTGTGTATTCCCGAACCAATTCAGGTTGGTCTTTGATTATCAATAAATTCTCTGCATTCTTTTCCTCTGCGCCTTTGGTAAAGTTAAAACTGCCGGTAATTATTGTCTTGCCATCTAATATCATAATCTTATTGTGGGCAATGGCGTGTTTGGAATCAATAAAGGTTGGGATACCTGCTTTTGCAACCACATCTACCCTTGAGTACTTCTCTGTCCGCTGGCTTTTATCCAGAATAATTTCTATCTTAACTCCCTGTTTATACGCATCTATCAGGGCTTGGGTAATTGGGTCAGAAGTAAATGAATACGCCTGAACTAAGATAGATTCTCTGGCTTGCTTTATTTCATTGACGATTGCTTCGGTGCAACCGCCATTAGGGGAAAAATAAGCATTGACTTTAGGTTGTGATGATTGAGCATTTACAAGATTATTATTAGAACATCCTGCAAAGATGAATAGGCAAAGGACGGTTAAAAGACTAAGAAAGTAGCGTCTTGCGATAGTGAGTGAGTGAGTGAGTGAGTGAGTGAGTGAGTGAGTGAGTGAGTGAGTGAGTGTATCTTTCATCATATCATATCCTAATAATCAGCATTAGTTGCGTCAAGCAAAATCTTACAACGAGGTCGGCATATCGCCAATGGGTATTTGTTAAGCATATCCCTTACCATGAACAAAATCAAGTATTTTCACATATCCCATTTGTGAGAATACCCATAGAAATCGTAAAAATCTGCACATATTTCAAAGATTTTATATCACCTTTTAACTTCTCATGCGAATAACACTCCAGCTGGGGATAAGGGAAAAGCCCCAGTGAAGGAGGTTAAAGATATGAAAAACGACTTAAGACTCAATACGATGGCTTTGGAATCGGAGGTTTTGGTGGTAAACGAGGCAAAACGCCGTAGTCCGGTCTATAACCGCTCTAAAGGGGTAGTCTGGAGCCGGCACGTGGCGTCTATCCGCAACACGTTTGATGGCAGGGAAAAGGAGCTCTTTTCTCCTGATTTCCTTGAAGAATGGCAGGAATATGTCGAGGCCGTAGCCAGCGGAGAATTGAGAGGGTATATGTTATGAGCCACAGATTACACAGATTATTAGTTACGAGGATTGTTAGGACGGAACCCAAAAGTCCCCAAAAGGAAATTACCCAGCGGGAACGACGTCTCGCTGAAGAGGCGGGTTTTAACCCGGACCTCTGGTCTGATGAATCCATCCGGGAAATGATGGATTACCTTGAAGCCAGAAAGAAAGGTGAGTTATGAAGAACTTAATAGTGATAATCGGGACATGTGTGGTGTTATTTATCGCTTGCGTGTTGGTTCTTATGCCGTTAGAACTGGGCGAGACCCAGTCAGATGTAACCGTTATCAAGATGCTACCGGCGGATTGGAATCCCTATCAACGGCTGTATGATGACCTCTTGAATCCCACTGTTAGGATTTCTTCTGAAGGTGGAATTGGCTCTGGCGTGGTTATTTCCGCCACAGATTCCAGTGCGAAGCCTCCTGTAAGGACAGATTGGATTTTAACGGCGGCTCATGTGGTAGATAAATACTCTTCGGTAAGCGTTACTTTTTATTCTTACACTAATAACAAACAGTCTGTTCTCTGTGTTCTCAGTGCCTCTGTGGTGCTAACAGACACAAACAAGGATTTGGCATTATTAGCCACAGATACACACGGATTAACACGGACTTATTCTGCGAAGTTAGCTCCAAGGAATTACACACCATTTCTATTTACTCCTATTTACGCAGTAGGCTGTTCTCTTGGATTACCACCCAGACCGTCTGAAGGAATCATTACTGTTATTACTGAAGACCATTGGGAAGTTTCCAGCCCGATACTACCCGGTAATTCCGGCGGACCAGTTTACGATTCCAACACTTATGCAGTTATTGGAATTGCAGTATGGGTCAAGACCTATTACGGTCAGCTTATTACCACGATGGCGGGAATCGTTCCAATACAAACAATATACGAATTCATTGATGAGTTTTACCACAAAGACACAGAGAACACAGAGGGAAATAATAATTTTCCTCTCGGCGAACTCTACGCCTCTGCGGTGAAATATCGTCAGTCGGTGGTTGTAGCGTCGGGATGTGTCCAAAAGTGGTGGCCAACTCTTTCGGAACCGGTGCAACTAGCTGACCTTAAATATACGACCCTGAACCACGCACTTCGTTTGGATTCAGGGCGCGGGAAGGGGGTGAACTAAAATGTTACGAAGTCACGTTAAGTTGATGGCGACTATTCCGCTGGAAACAGCGAACCGGGTCATTGAGAAATGGGCGCGAGCGCTTAAGGAAGAATCACCTGATATGTATGCCAAGATATTGGCACGCATTCCGGATATGCAGAGATTTGTGGAAAGACTTGCCCAACCGGCAAATGCCGGTTATCAGGGCTTTGTCAATCCGGCATTTACGAGCAAATCCGGTCAGGGAGCTTCTGATATCGAAACGTCCCATGGCGCAAACCTGAAACGGTCTTACGGGAAATATCTCGCGAAAGTGAATTTTCTCTTTGGGACGGTGGATGGGATTCCGGCAAAGCGGTTCAAAGAAATGGTTGACGCGATGAAATCTATGTTCGGAACTGGTATAGCTGAAAGGTCATTACCTTTTACCGGAACTAGAATTGAAGGCAGAAGTTGCGTTCCTATCGCTGTTCATTGGCTGGTTCAGGACAAGCGAGTCCTTGACTGGTTAAGGGCAGGCGATAGCCTCATGGAAGGTGGACCATATTTGGTTACTTTCCCGAATCAGATTTCTGAATTCAAAGCGGCTTTGACCGGCCGTTTGATTCAGGCAGGCGCGGCGATTGTCAAATCTAATTTTGACAGCACCGTGATGTCAGACCAGAATTCCCGTATCAATCATCTCGTTCAGAGTTTGATTAATCCGGGGTTAGGTCTAACACCATTTGCCACAGGCGGATTGAGCCACGTTGATTATATCATGGACCACGACCAGTTGTTTTTGGAAGTGCAGGTTGACCAGATATAGTCAGAAGCAAGGGAAATCAGGGCGCGGATGTACAACACGCCCTTTTTCCTTTTTATTCATGCCACACTATATGACAGATACAGGTTTATTCTGGCTAACCTCGCTTTTAACGGCCTTGCCCTTCTTTTCAGCCAGTTTGCCTAATGCGAGGACTACGCCGTCAATAATCGCCTCAGGTTTCACGGCACAACCGGGAATATAGACATCGACCGGAATAACTTTATCAACTCCGCCGAGAATATTAGGACATTCATTGAATACGCCACCGCTGCAGGCGCAGCTTCCGATGGCGATAACTGCTTTGGGTTCCGGCATCTGCTCGTAAAGGTTCTTCAGAACCCTGGAATTACGGCGGTTGGCAGAGCCGGTAACAACCAGGACATCCGCGTGTTTGGGATTACCCATGTTGACGATGCCGAATCTTTCGACGTCATACATCGGTGTAAGGCATGCGAGAATTTCTATATCGCAACCGTTACAACTGCCACAATCGAAGTGAAGAATCCATGGAGATTTAACTCTTGATTTCGTAACTAATCCCATATTTACCTCCAATCAATTCAAAATATCTATCTATCATTTTGGGCAGACAACGAGGTTTATCCTCGTTGATATCAGCGACCATAAAGGTCGTTGTCTACCATTACCTACCCATGGGGCTATTCATATATTATTTACGAAGCAGATAAATGCCCAGGATATTCAAAATTACCAGCCCGACACCGAAAGTCCAGGTGAATCTCAGAAGTATGGGCCAGGTAAGACGGGCAAATACGTTATCTATAACCAACACGATAAAATAAGATACTAATGCAAGGATAATTCCGGCCCAAACCGGCACGGTCCAGAACATGGCTATTAAAGCCAGCAACAAGACCATTTCATACCATTCGGCTAATTCGATTAAAGCCAGATACTTGCCGGAGAATTCCGTAAGCGGTCCGCGCACGATTTCCTGGTGCGCATGATGGGAAAGGGAAATATCAAAAGGCGATTTACGCATCTTGATTACCAGCACTATTATCATAGCAATAAATGCCAGCGGCAAATAATACAGTAACGGAGTGCTGGATACCATGATACTATTCAGGTTAAAACTGCCTGTCATCAGGAATATTGCCAGTGCGATTAGGAAAAGAATCGGCTCGTAGGCAAGCATTTGAACCAATTCACGGTTGCCGCCTAAATGGCTGTAAGGCGATTTGATACTTAATGCGCCCAAGACCAAACACACGCCGGCTAATACCAGGATGAAAAGCATCATCAGGATATCCCTGCCGATTGCAAACACTAACAAGCTAGCAACGATAAACCCGATATAGCCGTATGCCCATGCCAGTTGTGCTCTGTGTGTGACGCTTCTCTCCTTGTTCCATAGTTTAATCACATCGTAAAACGGCTGGAAGATGGGCGGTCCGATTCTGCTCTGCATGCGGGCGGTTATCTTACGGTCAAATCCCTTCAGTAATCCGCCGATAATGGGTACTCCAAAAACAGTAATGATTGCTAATAATATCATGTTCATCATAGTTTCATCCTTCTCTAAATGTCATGCTGAACTCGTTTCAGCATCTCTATTAGACCCTGAAACAAGTTCAGGGTGACAATTTCAATAGATTATTTCAATATTAACCAAAACAGCGCTACTAATATAATCACACCAATCGGTGTAAATAACTTTTCTAAAGAGGTCTCGCAAAGAATCTCGCTGAAGTATAATCCGCTGGTCTGTAAAGGCTCATTCTTATCAGCCACGGTGCAGAATGCACACTCATCGCCTGAAACATTCTCGCCGCACATATAAACCGGCACGACGTCTGCCTTGGGGGCCCTTAATATCAACAAAGGCATCAATAAGACTAATCCAAAAAGTATGAATAACGGCCAGGTGGCAAACGAGCCGAATGGAGTCAATAAGCTGGCATTGCCTGAAACAAGGATTAATGGATAGTTAAGCTGTTGCACTGCCGGGCTGATTACTGCATTATAGAAGGGAATAACCATTATACTTAAAATAATCGCCATGACCACCAATGAAATCAGAGGTAATTTATAGAGGAAAGCCAATGGCTGTGGAGACGGTGCCTTGGGGGTTTCAGGGCGATTAAGCAATCTGCCCAGATACTTGGTCCAGAATACGGTCGTCGCCGCACTGCCCAGAACGAGCATGATGACCGCGATAAAGGCAGAAATGGAATGCACGCTCATCAAGCCCTCGGTTGCCGCCCATTTGCCTACGAGCAATCCGAACGGAGCTAAGAACATGGTAATTATTCCGATGACGGTGATCGTAGCAAGTAACGGCAGTCTCGTAATCAATTCTGCCATACGTTCTATTTCACGGCTATGGATGAGAGTTTCGATGGTTCCGACGCACATGAACAAGAGACCTTTGGATATGGCGTGGAAGACCAGCAATAATAACGCCGCGGTAATGGCTAACGGCGTATTGATGCCCGCACACATAATGATAAGTCCGAGGTTGCCGATGGTTGAATATGCCAGCAATCTCTTAGCATTATCCTGGGTCAGGGCGATAATGGCAGTAACCAGGAAACTGAAGGCGCCGACCAGCATAACCATCTTGGAAAGCGGTGTCCCTTGGAATGCCGGGGCGAATCTCAGAATCAGATAAATGCCAGCCTTGACCATGGTCGAAGAGTGCAGTAACGCAGAAACAGGTGTCGGTGCTACCATTGCCCCGAGTAGCCAAGTCTGGAAGGGTATCTGGGCTGATTTGGTAAATCCAGCCAGACAAAGCAAGGCTAATGGTATTAAAATAACGGCTGCAGCCGGGAACTTAGTAATAATCTCCTGGATGGATAAAGTATGTATCTTATTGAATAACAGGATTATTGCACATAGAAATGCCACGCCGCCTATCAGGTTCATCCATAATGCCCGCATGGCATTGGCTTTGGATTCGGTAGTCAGGTCATGCCTGATTAACTGGTAACAGCAGAGTGTAGTCACTTCCCAGAAGAAATATAACCAGAGCAGGTTATTGGAGAAAACCAGTCCGTTCATGGCGCCGAGGAAAAGAATAAAGAAGAAGAAAAAGATAGGCTGTCGTGAGCGGGTCAGCTTCAAATGAGCCTCGTGGTCTTTCATATACCTTATGGCATAGATGGCGATAAGCGAGCCGACGATGGAAATCACCAGGCACATGATTATGGCTAACTTGTCTACGACCAGAGAAGGGGCAACTTCAATACCCTTTGCCTGGTAAAACTCGAAGTAAGCGAGGGGAGCAATCTGAAGCAAGGCAAGGACGATTACTATTAAATGACCGTTTGCCAAGCCGACATACAGGAAATACAACAGGATGGCAAAATCAAGGACCGTGATTACGGTATTCCAATAATCAGGGGCACTATATGTAAAACCGCCCTGGGTGAATAAGATAATCGAAGATACGATTAATATAATGGCGGTAAGAAATATTATAAGACCGCGCAACACAGAATGTCTTAATAGGAAACAAAGGATGCCACCGGCTATAGGCGCTAAGATAGCGCTACTCAACAAGTAAGTATTATTCATTTTTTATCTCCTAAACTTAAATCTCAAAGAACAATAAAAGGTTAATTAATATATTATATGCAAACGGATTTTAAAATCAAGAAAATAATTATGAAAATAATAATAAAAATTAGAACCACTCGGAGACACGATGGTTATCGGAATACTACTCGCTTATGTATTGTTTCCAGATTATGTATGGTTTTATTCCTAACAGATTCTTAAAAACTGATATTAAATCCTATAAAACTATTGCCTGATGGGGCGTACGCAATTAACGGGATGATTGTTGCATCGGTGTTATTTATTTGATACTTTGCGAATGATTTACCAATCTGGTAACCCAGGAATCCACTAACGACACAATCGGAAACCCAATGAACATTTTTATTAATTCTTTGCACAGACATAAGTCCTATTAGCGTATAGCCAGCCGCATCAACATATGAATTATTCAAGTAAGTGGTAAAGACTCCAACCATCGGAGAAATATGCATCACATGGCCTGAAGGGAAAATACTACTTGCATTAAGGTCAAAAGGCTTAAATTTAAAGGCATTATCAGTGTTGAGTGGGCTATTTCTTCCGGTGGTAAAATTGATAACTTGATATACCTGGCTTGACACAAACGTTGCTTTAGCTGTGGTTAGGGACATATCTATTATTTTCTTGTTATTAAAGACAAGCCCATATAAAAGACCTCCAGCGATAAAAGGATTACTCCCGACCGGCTCAACACGATTTATGATTTTATCAAAATCATCTTTTCTGCCGTGTTGTTGTTCCCACCTTTCAACAACCCATTTACGAATTGATTGGTCCATAGCGAAAGAAACACCAATGATAGCTAAATAATAGGAATTACCGAATGTATCTTTTGTTCCTTGCCACACGTTTTTCCCAATTGCGACAATGAAATTATCAGTAACTTGTTTCTGGTCTTTTTCTGGTTGAGCTAAATTACTTTTGTCTGATGGCGCTGTAGGTTCGCCTTTGATTTCTTCATTGAAGATAATCTTGGGTTGTGTTTCTACAGATAAAATATGGCCACGGACATAGAAGATATCTTCATATTTGCTAACCGGTATTGTTAACTGCCTCAATTCAGGGAAATAGGGATTCCATATGCAATTCGGATTTGCTGAAATAGAGTTCTGTTCATCCTGCCATCCATTTGTGTTTCCATAAGCTGTAAGACTAAAAGTCCCTAATAGCATTAAGCAAATTAAGTTCAAAGCTGTCTTCATAAAGATGTCAACTCTTTAATGCCAAAAGAACAACCCAAGATAATAACGTATTTGTTATGTCTTGTTATATTCATCCAAAAGGCAACTGTCAACTCTTAGCCCGAAGTCTAAACCTGCAAATACCAGAGCACTCAGTAGAGAATAAATAATAATGCTTACTTTGTTATAATAACGCAGAAATATATCTTAATGACGAAGTTATTGCAACTAATTTAGAAATTCATAGATAAAGCAAGTCCAGAGCAATTCTGGTCAATGAATGGCAAAAGAGTTATCTTATTAGAATTGGGCTGGTTGAATCTTACCACAGCCCTGCCGATGGTTGTTCCCAAAACTGCCACACTTCAGGTATCTGACGCCCAGTGGGCATTGAAATATATTCTTTCCAAAATCACCAATCCGGCCACTCCGTATGAAACCACATTTATAGCCGGACTTTCTGAGCGTTCTGCTACGACTGATTCCCAGGAGAATGCGGTTGTTACGTCACCGGAAAGGAAAACAGTTGTATTAAGTGTTTTTCTTTTGTGACCGCTAAAATATAATCAATCTAATAAGTTATCCGTTAACTAAAACATCATATTTGTGTGCCACACGAATTTGGGGGGCAATACTATTTACTTTTCTTCCCGTTAATCTGGTGGTGCCGTCTTGACTTACTATAATTCAAAAGTATAACTGTAAGAGCTTTTTGTCAAGCAAAATTTTTAGATTCAGTTATTTTTATCTATATTTGATTATCACTCGTTCCATTCTAATAGTCCACATCTATAATTTGATTCTTAAGAAATTTATTACAATATTTTATTGACAAATAACTATAGTTTAATTATCATTTCCGCAACTTTATTGAATTTAAAACATCGAAAAGGAGATGCAACGATGAAGAGAAGTATAATAAGAGTGATTGTAGCATTAGGATTAATATGCGGCACGGTTTTTTCTGCCTTCGCAGAAGATGAGCTTAAGCCAAATATTGATTTCAAAGGCTCACGTTTCAGCGCCGGCTATCTGAATTCCGGCAAGAATGGGTCTTATCCATATGGTTCTTTCCAGATGCCTGATGTCAAACTGCGTTTTAATTGGGTAATGACACAGGATATTACGATATCCACACGGATGAAGTTGGATAATGCCACTTTTAATAGTTTAGATTGTTTCTTCATTGATTATAAAAACTTGGCTGCTATGGCAGTTCCTTCACTTAAAGACAGTGCGTTTAATCCGGTAATCAGGCTCGGCCGTTTAAAGGTAGATTTTGGAGAAGAGCAATTATCCAATGACCCGATAAACGGCGTACTAATTTCCAACTCTGCGGCAAATGTTGCCGGTTATGATGAAGGTCTTCAGCTTTCACAATCACTATCTAAAGATAAGCTCGGCATTCCATTTAAATGGTCGTTAAGTTTAACCAACGGTAATACGACGACTGGTGCTGATAATAACCAGGCAAAAGCTCTTGATGTAAAACTTGGAGCTCTTCCAATACCTGAGTTATACGTTTCCGGAAGTTATTATGATACCGGTAATCTCGGCGTGAGCACCGGACACCTTGCCCCGGCTAATGCCGAAGTAACTTATGCCGGACTTGCCGCGGCGCCGACTAATGCTACGGAATGGTCACGGACAATAACGGAAATTGACGTGCGCTATGATTTACAGCCCGGCAAGGAAGACCGTCTTAATCCCGGTCCTCCTGCTTTTTCAGACAGCAAGGCGTTTTTTAGGGGAGCTTATGGGACATTTGACGATTCAGGAAAGGATAAAATGGTTCCTATTAAGAAGGTTACTGCCAACAAAGGAACTTACTACTTTGTGGAAGGCTGCTATAACGCTACAGAGAAGTTATACTTGGGCGTTCGTTACAGTTTTATCAGTCTTGATAAGAGCACTACCTTTATTGCACTTAATAGCATTACTGGTAATAACTTTACTGGTAATAAATATACCAGAATTTCAGTTGGACCGGGCTATCGGTTATCTGCTAATACGCATATCAAGGCTGAATATATGAGTAACGTTGAAGATGTGCCGACTGGAGTGAAGAAGCCCAAGATTGACCAGTATGCAATCCTGTTTACGACTTTATTCTAATTAACGAGACATAAACTGGTTTACGCCTGTTAGGAACATCTGAACGGCAATAGTCGTCAACAACATTCCCATCAGTCGTTGCAGTGCAACCAGTCCGCGCTTGCCGAGGAAGCGGCTCAAGGTAGTTGATAATAGCAGGATGGCGGCTGTAAGAACCCAGGCGCAAACTAATGCCAAAAACCACTCAGTCAAGCGTGTTGGCTCACGCGTAGCCAGAAGCAGGACGGTTGTGATAGCTGATGGTCCCGCCACTAAAGGAATGGCAAGCGGGACGATAAATGGTTCTCCTTCCGGGCTTTCACCAAATGTCCCCTCATGAATAGGAAATATCATTTTTAAGGCAATCAGGAATAGGATGATACCGCCTGCAATGCTCAGGGATGGCTCGGTTATTTGCAAGAGCACCAGAATATATCTTCCACCTAACAGGAAAAAAGCCAGGACGCAAAAGGCAATAATCAATTCACGAAAGACTATCTTATTCCTTTTACTGCTGTCTACATCTTGCAGGACGGTAAGAAATACCGGCACATTACCCAGCGGGTCCATCACCAGAAATAATAAGATAACCGCAGATAATAATGTCATACCCATATAAATATCTATAGCAATATATCCACTGTCCGCCAAATAATATTTGATTACTTTGAGTTTGATTCACTTCCGAATAGTGCCTGAAGCGATTTATATTGACAGTTGCAGATATTCAAGTAGAATAAGCACACAATTTTCTCTAAATAAGGAGTAAATCTATGTTAGGCGCACTTCTTGGTAAAGACAAAATGTTTTATGAGATGTTCGAAAAGGCTGCGGATAATACGAGTAATGCCGCTAATTTATTACACGGCTTTTTTAACAAGTTTGCATCTAAAGAGCCATGTTTTGAGGATGAGGCAAATAAGATAAAAGATTTGGAGCATCTCGGAGACCAGATTACGCACCAGACTATAGAAATGCTCAACCGCACATTTGTTACTCCGCTGGACCGGGAAGATATTTATCTTCTGGTTACCAAGTTAGATGATGTATTGGATTTGATGGATGGGGCAGCCAGTCGGATACAGCTTTACAAGATACAAGAGATAACTCCTGAAGCGATTAAATTTGCAGAAGTTCTTAAGAAAGCCGGTGAAATCCTCAAGCATAGCATTACCTCAATGCGGAATATAAAAGATTATAAGGAAATTGTTAAGCACTGCATCGAGATTCATACCTTGGAAAATGAGGGAGACAAATTGCTACAGGAAGCAATGATGAATCTCTTTGAGAAGGAAAAGGATGACCCAATTAAAGTCATCAAATGGAAGGAAATATACCAAGACCTGGAATCAGCGACAGACCGTTGTGAAGATGTAGCTAACATTATTGAAGGTATTGTCCTGAAGTATGCCTAATATTTCTGTAGAAAAAATTCTCCGTAGTACGTTAGGGTGTTACTTTAAACATTATAGTAGCATGGATATTGACCTTCTCCTGCTGCATTCTAATCGCTTATCTGGTAACTAAATTGATAATGCTTAGCAACGGATGAAAACAAATAACAACCATACTAAATTCAAGGATGCCTGCGTGGATATCCAGCGCAAAGAACGCTGTGGATTTCCAGAAGTGATTTTCTGCCAGGGAAAGACTCCTGAGCAGATTAAACAAATTGCCAAACAAATTCTGAAGCATAGTGATTGCTTATTGGCAACCCGTGCCGATGAAAAGGCTTACAAAGCCGTTAAATCAATTGTCGGTAAAGCAGTCTATCATAAGCAAGCGCGTGCAATTACGGTGGCAAGACAAACTGTAAAACACGAACAGCATACTTCAGGATTTATTCTTATCATTACTGCTGGCACTTCTGATATACCGGTAGCCGAGGAAGCCAAGGTTACTGCGGAAATAATGGGCAATAAAGTTCAGACCATCTATGATGTCGGAGTTGCCGGTATTCACAGGGTTTTAACCCATTCCGAGGCATTACGGAAAGCAAGGGTTATCATTGTTGTTGCCGGCATGGAAGGCGCATTAGCCAGTGTGGTAGGAGGATTGGTTGATAAACCGGTAATTGCCGTACCGACCAGCATTGGTTACGGCGCACATTTCGGTGGAATTGCTCCATTACTTACCATGCTTAATTCATGTGCGGCCGGGGTCGCGGTAGTTAATATCGACAACGGTTTCGGTGCAGGTTATCTGGCTTCTCTTATTAATAAGTAGTATGACTGCTAAAGAAACAACGAACTTAGCCGGCACTTCCTTTCGCTCATCATCCACTTATACGCTGCTTAAAGAAATCGGACGCGGCGGGATGGGTATCGTGTTCCTGGCTGAAAAAGATAATGAAGGGGTTAAAGATTATATTGTCCTGAAAAGCATCAAGACGCTTTCTGAGGAGCATGAAAACCGCCTGCGCAAAGAGGCGAATATTGCAACCAGTTTGAGACATGAAAACATCGTTAAGACCTATGGATTGGAATCCATTCCTTTTCACTCATTGCCGGAATCATTTGTCAAAGAATTACAGGGACTGTCATTTAACCGTAGCAAGATTCATCTAAATCAGTATTCTCCCATCGCGCGCGTGATGGGAACAGCTTTTTATAACAAGAAAATAATGATTGAACATGCCAAATTCGATGCGGCTAATAGTGGGAAGAAATTATTCCTCATTGCAATGGATTATATCCATGGAACCGACTTGCGAATATTGCACTGGCGGCATCGTAAACGTTCTTTATTGATTCCCTGCCCATTATCCGGATTTATTATTTCCCGTATATGCCGCGCATTGAATTATGCTCACCAATATATTGTTCATCGCGATATATCACCGGAAAACATTCTGATTAATGAGCAGGGGGTATGCAAGCTTACTGATTTCGGTGTAGCGGCAACTAATGAAGAAGAGATGAAATTATTTGCCGGTAAATTGGATTATATGTCTCCTGAACAAATCAAGCAACAGGCAATGGATGCCAGAACGGATATTTTTGCACTCGGACTGGTGGCTTATGAAATCACTACCGGAATTTGTATTTACGAAACGCCTCCTAATCTTTCTTTTGACGAACAGAAGGATTACATTGTCAGGAAAATGGATATGGGAATCATCCCGCCGCACAAGGTTTGTCCTGATGTTCCCGAGAAATTATCTCAGATAATAATGAAAATGCTTATTAAAGATAAGGATAAACGGTTCCAGTCAATGGCTGAAGTGGGGGATGCATTGGAACAGAAATATATCTATGCCCACGGTTTTGGCCCGACAAATAACAGTCTTGCCGCCTATTTAGAGATATTCAATAATGAATTCAAGCAATATACCCAAGAGCAATTACGGCAGTTGAACTTCCTGAAAAATCAGGATGGTAAAGTGGCGTTAACCCGTCATGCCGTGAATCAGGCGTTATAAACAAACCACCTAAATCTATTGACAACATAAAATTTTACCCTTACAATAGGGCAAAACTTTATACCCGGTGGTGTAAATGGTAACACAAGAGATTTTGGTTCTCTTATTTCTGGTTCGAATCCAGACCGGGTAGTTTATTTAGGTTAAATTTTTACCTTTTATTTAATTATGAATAAAGAGACAATCAAGCGGATGGTAACATCACTGGACGATGATTTAAGCACTTTAAGCATGGCTAATCCCAGTGTTTATGGCAATGTCTATGCTGACAAATATAACATCATTCTTAAAGAGATGAAGTTGCTTTATAAAGATGACGCTTTTGTCCAGGGATTGAGGGAATTAACCTTAGTTACTAATGATAATACTCTCGAACTCAATCGCCTTTTTCGTAATGTCAGTGTTTCAGTCAAGCAACTCAGGGCATTTCTGGACGAGTAAATTGCTACAAACTTCTATACTGGTTATTCTGGGTGATAGACACTCGAAATTTACAGAATTCAACTAACTATTAGGAGTTTTCTTATTATCACAAATAATTGTGTACTACTGATATCTTTGGCTAACAGTTTATCTAAAAACTAAGATAAAATGCATTAAACTATCGGGAGTTATTTTATAGCAGGAATTACTTACCAGAATCTGGTGCTTTGCTTGGTTCTTCGTTCTGTTATTGTCCGTCTTTGGAATGTTTATTTTTCCATTCTTTCCTGCGCTGTTTTTGGTTTTCTTCCCAGTATTTACAAGCCTCTTCTTGTTCTTGCTCATTCAGTTTGCCGTCGCCATCCTTGTCAAACTTTTGGATAAGTTCAGCGCGGCGTGATTCTCGGTCAGTTTGTAGCTGGGCGCGTTCCCGGTCATTCAGTTTGCCAGTGCCATTTTTAGTATAGCGCTTAACGAGTTCCCTTCGTACTTTAGCACGTCTCTGTTGTATTTCCTCACGGGCGGCTTTAAGCTCTTCCGGATTTAATTTGCCATCACTATCTTTGTTATATTTTTTTAGTATTTGCTCGCGTATCCGGGCGCGTCTCTGTTGCTTCTGTTGAATGTCTTTGCGGGCAGCTTCAAGCTCTTCCGGACTTAATTTACCATCGCCATTCTTGTCATATTTCTTGATAAATTCAGCCCGGCGCTTTTTGAGGTCGGCTTTTAATTGAGCCAGTGTTACATCATTCAGTTTGCCGTCACCATCCTTAGCATATTTCTTGACTATTTCTTCCTTAAGCTTGGGTGAAATTCGTTGTCGCCTTGGCTTAATCGTTCCCTGTTCTTCTTTTTTGTCGTCACCCAGACCGCTCTTGCCGTCGCCTATCTTATCGCTATTATTGCTGTGAGTATCATTCTTACCGATTTCCTGTTTTTTATCTTTGCTATTTGCTGCATCACCTGAATTTCCTGCGACTAATTGGGTAACACCCCAACTTACAATTGCCATTAGCATTAGCATTATTAGTATCTTTTTCATAATCTGGTTTTTTGGTCTCCTTCGGTGTGTATTATTTTGCTATTACTATTTTATTAAATTTTACCTTCAACAGGACTACTTGGGCTGGCCGTGAAATATTTTTTAGGAATTCGCCCAGCCAAATAAGCCAGTCTGCCTGCCTCGCAAGCCAGCTTCATTGCCTTTGCCATTTTAATCGGCTCTTTTGCCATGGCAATACCAGTATTCAAGAGCACTCCATCCGCCCCTAATTCCATTGCCACAGCCACATCAGAAGCCGTTCCCACGCCGGCATCCACTATCACCGGAACTTTCAGGCGGTCAATAATTATCTGGATATTGTGCGGATTAACAATGCCGAGTCCAGAGCCAATCGGCGCGCCCAGAGGCATTACGCACGATGCACCGGCATCTTCTAACCTAAGCGCTGAAACTAAATCATCCGAAGTATATGGTAAAACAGTAAATCCTTCCTTAACCAAAATCTTGGTGGCTTCTATCAGGCCGATTAAGTCCGGATATAACGTCTGCTGGTCTCCGATGACCTCGAGTTTAATCAAGTCAGAAAGCCCGACCTCTCTTGCCAGCCGTGCAGTCCGGACAGCGTCATCCACGCTGAAACAACCGGCAGTATTTGGAAGTATCACGTATTTCTTGCGGTCAATGTAATCAAGAAGCGATTCTTTGGATTTATCCGTCAGGTTCACCCTGCGAACGGCAACCGTAACGCATTCTGTTCCAGAAGCCTCCAGCGCTTCAGCCATTATTTTGAAGGTGCTGTATTTACCGGTGCCTACAAACAAACGATTCTTAAATGTATACTTGCCAATTTTGGAAATATCTTCCATAGTTTTATCCTTTTATTAATTCTTTCATCTGGCGCACTGCCTGTTCTATGCCCACCAAAATTGACTTGCTGATGATGCTATGCCCGATATTCAACTCTTCAATTTCCTTAATGCGTGTAACTGGTCCGACATTGTGATAATTAAGACCGTGCCCGGCGGCAACGATTAATCTCATATTCCGCGCCATTAATGCAGATTCTGCTAATTTATGGTAATAGACACGCTGTTTTTCATGCTCTGTTGCATTGGCATATTCTCCGGTATGGAATTCTACGGTATTCACTCCGATAATCTTAGCCGCCTGCAATTGTTCACGGTCCGGGTCTATGAATACCGAAACAGTAATACCGGCTTTCTGGAATTTCTTGGTAAATTCTTCTACACGCTTTTTCTCTTTGACAACGTCCAAACCTCCTTCTGTAGTAATTTCCTGCCTCTTCTCCGGAACAAAGGTAACCTGATGGGGCTTGATCTGAAGGGCAATTTCTGCGATTTCATCCGAAAGCGCCATTTCCAGATTTAGCCGGGTAGAAACGACTTCTTTCAACAGCCGTAAATCACGGTCCTGCAGATGGCGCCGGTCTTCACGCAAATGGCAAACAATGCTATCTGCCCCGCCCTGTTCTGCCAGAACTGCGGCGGCAACGGGGTCGGGTTCTTTAACTCTCCGCGCCTGGCGGACTGTAGCGACATGGTCAATATTAACACCTAAATTCATAGATTACTCCCTTATCATTTAATTTAGTATATCTCTATTTTTTTACTCTCCTCTATTAAGAGGGGGGTGGGGGTGTGTGAAACCCAAAACACACCCCTAAAATCCCCTCCCCGATTAGGTCGGGACTCCACTGTCGTTACGCTTTTTAGAGGGGACTTAGGATACACCACTTATCTTAATTTACTCCTAAAGAACTTTACTAAGTCCTTTGCTGCTGACTTTATTTTTCGCTTATCCTTTGCCTCTATCATAATCCGCAAAAGCGGTTCGGTTCCGGAATAGCGGATTAATAACTGGCTGTTAGCGCCCAATAGATTCCTCAATTCATTTACCTTATCCTGATAACCATTTATTTTAGTCAATTCAGGTTTGGACTTAACCTTTAGATTCACTAAAACCTGCGGATATTTCTGCATGCAATCAGCAAGCCGGGAAAGAGGCTTGCCTTCTGATTTCATTATCTTGAGCAATTCCAAGGCTGTTATCAATCCATCGCCGGTAACAGAATGATTTAACAGGATAATATGACCTGATTGTTCTCCGCCGATGATATAACCGTTGCGGAACATTTTATCCGCCACATTCCGGTCGCCGACAGCAGTCCTGATGAGCTTAATCCCGACTTCATTCAACACCACTTCCAATCCGGTATTACTCATCACCGTCCCGACAATGGTATTTTTTGGTAATTGATGATGCTTTTTATAATAGCGCGCTAGAATTGACATAACATAATCACCATCCCGGATAATGCCTTTTTCATCCGTAACGAGCACGCGGTCGCCATCGCCATCAAAGGAAAATCCAATCCATGCATGCTGCTTTAACACGCTCCGGCGCAGAACTTCCGGATAAAGAGAACCGCAACGCCCGTTGATATTAATGCCGGTCGGTGTACAATGAATCGGGACAATCTTCGCTCCGAGCCTCTTGAATACCTCAGGCGCTAGGGCTGACGTAGCACCATTGGCGCAGTCAATCACTATTTTCATCCCTTTAAGGTAATGATTATGATTCTTGCAAATATAATTGATATAATCATCTTTCTTTTGCTGGTCATTCAGGACAATTCCGACCTCCCGCAAATTAGTTAATTTCATAATCCGCGCATGTGCCTTGTGGTCTAATAAATATTTCTCTATTAATAATTCAGCTTTATCAGGTATCTTTACTCCTTCTGACGAGAATATTTTTATCCCATTACTCTCAAAATGATTATGCGATGCCGAAATCATTATGCCCAAAGCAACCTTCTCCGTACGGGCAAGATAAGCCAGCGCAGGGGTAGAAATAATGCCGACCTTGATTACGTCAGCCCCCTGGGCAGTCAAGCCTGCGGTAATGGCATTTTCCAGCATTGCACCGGATAGCCGCGAGTCAACTCCGATAATTACCTGGTGTTTGTTCGGATTGTGGCTTTTCGGCAGCTTGAATGAGGCAGGCAATTGATGGGTAATAAATATATGCGGATTATTATAAAGAAGATAGCCGATGATTTTGCCTAATTTGAGAACCAGTTCCGGCGTAAGAAAACCGGTATTCGCAATATCCCTGATTCCATCTGTCCCGAATATGCGTTGTTGCATAGTATTTTACCTTAGTGCTCTGGTGAAGGCGGCGGGGTAGGTTTCGGCAATTCACTTATTTCTATCATTACCGGACTAAGCGGCTCTGGCAGGATAATCCCACGCGGCGCTTTTTCGCTTAACAGAAACTCAACTGCAACACCGGGGTAACTGCCTGGTTTTACATCTTTGGGATTAGAATACAGGTTAGCCATATTAACAAATACGGTGAAATCAGTTTGCTTTAATGCCTTCAGGCTTTCTGCCGGTCCTTTTAACTTCAATTCTATTTCCTGTGGTTTGGCTTTAACCTGATAAGCAAAGTCCGGCGGATAAAGAATATTGATATTAGTCTTCAGCGTGGTTTCCACTAATTCCTCAGCCACAGTTACGAAAATCCTGAATGAATCATTGGTGCTTACCGGCATATTATCAATTGCCTCCGGTATTTTCCCTGCCCGGCTGAATGATTTAGT
>Ga0187886_1000542_pt1 | contig 43709 bp, 37 predicted proteins | sample June2016WEW_20_1_FD_133001 | JGI IMG/M metagenome (GOLD analysis project Ga0187886, IMG submission 133001) | Peatland microbial communities from SPRUCE experiment site at the Marcell Experimental Forest, Minnesota, USA - June2016WEW_20_150 | ecosystem: Environmental > Terrestrial > Soil >... | reverse complement strand
CTGAGTCAGGCCCAAGGGCTCGCCGGCCGCGATCTTGATCTGCAGGGCCACCAGGTCGATGCCGGTACAGAGTTCCGTGATGGGGTGCTCCACCTGGACGCGGCAGTTGATCTCGATGAAGTACGCGTCGCCCTTGGAGTCGACGAGGAACTCGAGGGTGCCCAGGTTCTCGTAGCCGGCTGCAGCGATAGCCCGAACGGCACGTTCGGCCAGGTCCTGGCGGGCGGTATCAGAGAGAGCCGGGCTGGGCGTCTCCTCGATGACCTTCTGATGTCGCCGCTGTACCGAGCAGTCGCGCTCGCCCATGTGGACGGCGTTGCCGAAATGGTCCACGGCCACCTGGATCTCGATGTGGCGGTTGTCGTCGAGGAACTTCTCCATGTACAGCGCGTCGTCGCCGAAGGCCGCTTTGGCCTCGGAGCGGCTGATCTTGAGAGAGCCCTCCAGCTCGCGCGGCGTCCGCACCAGGCGCATCCCCTTGCCGCCGCCGCCGGCCGAGGGCTTGATCATGACCGGGTAGCCGATGCGCTCGGCCTCCTCCAGAGCATGAGCCTCATCGCGCAGCATGCCCGAGCCCGGAATGGTGGGCAGGCCGTGCGACCCGAGCAGCCGGCGAGTGGCCTCCTTGGAAGCGAAGCGCTCGAGAACCTCCGCCGGCGGGCCGATGAACGTCAGGTCGTGGGCTCGAACGACGTCGGCGAAGCCTTCGTCCTCCGCGAGAAACCCGTAGCCGGGGTGAATGGCGTCGCAACCGGTCACGATCGCGGCGGAGATGACCGCCGGCGCCGACAGGTAGCTGTGCCTGGCGTCGGCCGGGCCGATGCAGACGGCTTCGTCGGCCAGCTGAGCGGCCAGGCCGTCCCGATCCGCCTCACTGTAGGCCACGACCGCACCGATGCCGAGCATGCGGCAGGCGCGCAGGATTCGCAGGGCGATCTCGCCGCGGTTCGCGATCAGGACCTTGGTGAACATCAGGCTTTTCCGACGGCGGCCGGCTGGCGCTCGGCCCTGGGGCCGTCGAGCTTCTCGACCCGTTCAGGCGGCTCGATCAGAACCAGATCCTGACCGTACTCGACTGCCTCGCCGGCATCGGCCAGGCTCGCTCCGACGAGGCCATCCAGTGGCGCGACCACGTCCTGCTGGACTCCGAGCACGTCGACCCAGCCGATGCGGTCGCCGGCCCGGACGGGCGTCCCGATCGCTAGATCGCGGCGCGGGTGGTAAATGCCCACGGCCGGAGAAGTTGCCGCAATGCGACCCGGCTCCACCCTGGCTGCCACTTCGTCGTCCTCGTGCCGCCTGTCTCGGTCTTCGGTCCCCCGCACGTGGCTTACGACTGGCCGTCCCGACGGAAGGCCGTGTCCGGCGTGGATCTCGACCGGACCCCTGGCCGCCGAGCGGCGGCCCTCTTCGACGCTGGGCGGCCTGCGCAGGCGCGCCTTCCAGCCATTCTGGCGAACCTCTATCTCACCCAATCCGCCGGCGGCGAGCCTGGCGATCAGAGCCGGCAGGACCTCGTCGGCCAGCCGGCCGATGGCATCGTGATCGCGCTGGATCCGAAGAGCGTGATCCGCATCGGGCCGGCTGACGATGGCAGTCTTCTCGCGGGCGGGCATTGCCTACACCTCCTCGCGGCCGGACGAACCGCCGCGCCTCGCTCCGGGGAACGCGGGCATGGACGGCCGACCGGTGAGTAGACCACGTAGCCGATCCGCGATGCCGATCCGCTCCGTGGGAGCGGCCGACCGATCGGCCACGGTGAACGGGCCATAAGCCCGGTATCTCTTGAAGCGAGCCTCCACCAGCTCGTCGAGCGGCATGCGGCCGAGCGCATCGAGCTGTTCGATCACAGCCTCCTTGATGCGCCTGGCCGTCTCGGCCGGGTCCGTGTGGGCTCCTTCGCCGGGCTCCGGAATGACCGCGTCCACGATGCCGAGCTCCTGCTGCTCGCCGGCGGTGACCTTCATCGCGACGGCCGCCTGCTGCGATTGCTCGGCCGAACGCCACAGGATGGTGGCGCAGCCTTCGGGGCTGATGACCGAGTAGATCGAATTCTCGAGAGCCAGCACGACATCGCCGACCGCCAGCCCGAGCGCACCGCCTGAGCCGCCTTCGCCGGTGATGATCGCCACGATCGGAGTTCGGAGATGGGTCATCAACCCGACCGACTTGGCGATGGCTTCGGCTATGCCGCGTTCTTCGGCCGCGGCACCCGGGAAGGCCCCCTGGACGTCGACGAAGGTGAGAACCGGCATGGCGTAGCGCTCGGCCAGGTCCATGACGCGCATCGCCTTGCGATAGCCCTCCGGGTGGGGCAGGCCGAAGTTGCGGCGGATGTTCTCCTCGGTGTCCTGGCCTTTCTGGAAACCGATGACGACGATGCGCCGCCCCGCGATCCGAGCCAGGCCCGCCACTACCGCGGAGTCGTCGCCGAAGAGCCGGTCGCCGTGCAGCTCGATGAACTCGTCGGCCATGACCTTGAGCAGCTCGAGCGTGTGCGGGCGCTTCAGGTTGCGGGCCTGCTGGACGTGGGCCCAGACCGCGGCCGTCACGTCTTCCGCCTCGCCTTCCGCGGCGTGGCCGCGGCCCAGAAGCCGATCAACCACGGGGGGCCTCCCCGCGAGACCGGCTGGCCTCGCCGTTGCGTGACTCGCCGCTCTCGCCGCCAAGTGCCTCGGTGAGGGCCGAGAGCAACGAGCGCGACCTGGGGGCGGGCGCCGCAAGAGGCTCGCCGGCGCCCGCCTCCGGCGGAGCGGCCAGGAACGCGAGCAGGGCGATGATCTCGTCGCGCAGGCGGGGCCGGGTGACGATCCTGTCCACGAACCCGTGGCTGAACCAGAACTCGGCGCGCTGGTAGCCGGGCGGCAATTCCTCGCCGATAGTCCCGGACGAGACGCGGTCGCCGGCGAACTGGATGAGCGCATTCGGCTCGGCGATGTTCACGTCGCCGACCGCGGCGAAGGAGGCGAAGACGCCGCCCGTGGTTGGGTCGGTCAAGACCGAGATGAACGGCACGCGAGCCGCCCGGAGTCTCTCCACGACGCCCATCGTCTTGACGAGCTGCATGAGCGAGTACGTCCCCTCCTGCATGCGAGCCCCGCCGGAGGACGAGACGATGATGAGAGGGATGCGCTCCGCCAGGGCGGCCTCGCCGGCCCGCGCCACCTTCTCGCCCACGACCGAGCCCATCGAACCGCCGATGAACCCGAAGTCCATGACGCACATCGACACCCGCTTGCCGCCCATGGTGGCCAGGCCCCAAACGGCCGCATCGCGCAGGCCAGTGGCAAGCTGGGCGGCCATGAGCCGATCCGGATAGGACTTCAGGTCCGTGAAGCCCAGGGCGTCCACCGGCTGCAGATCATCGTCTCTCTCTACGAACGAGCCGCCGTCGACGAGCTGCTCGATGCGGGACTTGGCCGAGATCCGGAAGTGATGCCCGCAATGAGGACAGACGCGCAGCGTCTTCTCGAGCTGCTTGTTGAACAGCATCTCCGCGCAGTCCGGGCACTTGGTCCACAAGTCCGGCCGGTAGGCGTCGCGGCGGGGGCGGAAGGGCAACCTAACCGGCATCAGGACACGACCTCCAGGATTCCGTCGACGACCCCGGTTCGGCGGCGACCGGACCCCGTGGCACGATTGTGGGCCGCCCGTGCGGCACGGCCCATCCGGCCCGACGCCGGGTGCGAATGGCGCCAGGCAACGTAGACCGCGCCGATCGAGATCGCGGACGCGACGCCCACGCCGCCGACTATCAGCGGCCGTGACTGGCGCGCGGCCATCTCGGGGAGGCGGCGCAGCGCCCACGCTGGGGAACCCGCGTCCGGCTCCGTCAGAGCGGTGGCGGGCGGCATGGCCGTGGTCACGGGGCCTTCCCCCGCAGGCGAGCGGCTACGGTAAGCGGCCATCGTCCCCGGCGTCGCGGCCGCAGCCTCGGTCTCGGCGACCTCTATGTGGAGGCCGGCCCGGAGCCGCATCGCGCCCGCCGCGAGGCGGGCGGCGAGCGCCTCCTCGAAGCGGAATGAGGGGTGGACTCGGACCAGATCCGCCCGCAACTCGCGCGCCGCGACGCGTATCTGCGGGTCGATGTCGACGTCCACGGGGAATTCCGAGGCGCGCCGCTCGTCGGCGGCCATGAGCTCGTCCAGATACCGCTCAGTGCGCCGCGCGTCCCGCATTCCGCCGCCGAGCATCAGCTCAGTTGCCCCCGCAGGTCGTTTGCCACGGAGCGCAGGGCACGATGCAGCAGCACCCGAACCGCTCCCTCGGAGCGACCCAGTATGGCCGCGATCTCGGCCGTCGACATCTCGTCGACGAAGCGGAGGATGACCGCCCGGCGGCGATCCTCCGGCAGGCGTGCGACTGCCTGCCAGGCCGCGCTGCCGGCCTCACGAGCGGCCGCGGTCTCCGCCACGTCGTCCGGGGCGGAGAGCTCCGCAGCTTCCTCGAGAGGGGTGGCGTGGCGGCGTCGGTCCCGGCGTCGCTCGTTCGCGACGATGTTGTGGGCGATGCGGAAGAGCCAGACGCGGAACGTGGAGATGTCCGCGGGGTCCGCCCCGCCTTCGATCGTGACCGAACGCGAGGCAATGAAGGCGTCGACGCGCTCCTCGAAGCGGGGCAGGCCGGCCAGGGCCTGCATGAAGACACGCTCGCTCGCGTCTTCCGCGGCATGGTGGTCCCGGAGCTCGTAGTACGCGTAGCTATACACCTGGGCCAGGTACTTCCTATACAGGGCATCGAAGCGAGTTGGATCGCGCCGGGCCGCCTCTACCAGGCCGCGGTCGCGGTCCAGTCGGGCGGGACGGGTGCCCTCCTGCGCTCTACTCAACACAAGCCGGCTCAATTCGTTACACCCCCGCCGTCGATGCGAGCCAGGCGTGGGCGACGTCCCCCGCGAGAATCTCCCGCTCGACGCCCGGCGCATCTGGGTCCTCGATCAACAGCGCCCCCGACGCCCCATCCACGCCGACCGCGCGAACCGACTCGCTCGAGCCATCGGGCAGCTCCAACCTGACCATCCGATCCGTGGTCGCCTGGCGATCGTGCCAGCCCGCCACGTCGAAATGCCCGTCGCGCAGGGCCAGCACGCGCGGCTCCAGCCGAAGCAGGAACGCGGTCAGCAACTCGTCGGAGTCGATCGAGCGTCCCCGCGAGGCTTCGCGCAGGCTCGTCATCGAGCCCGCCAGCTCCGCCGGGAACCGTTCGCGCGGCCAGTCCGCGTTCATGCCGATCCCGACCACGGCCTGGACGGCCGCCGTGCCCACGCCCTCGCTCTCGCCCAGAACCCCGCCCAACTTGCGCACGCCGGCGTCCCCTGCCACGACGATGTCGTTGGGCCATTTGAGGCGGAGCACGCCGATGGGCAGCCCGGCCACTTCCTCGGCGGCGTCGGCCATGGCCAGAGCCACGACCGCACTGAGGCGCCACAGCCGGTCGGGCGGCAGGTAGCTCGGGCGGAAGCCGAGCGACACCAGCAGGGCGGCGCCGCCCGGCGCGCTCCAGGTTCGGCCCAAGCGCCCCCGCCCGGCCGTCTGCTCGTCGGCGACGGCCACACAGACCTCGGGCGTTCCTCCGGTCATCCAGTTCCGAACGATGTCGTTGGTCGAGGGGACCGACCGGAAACGCTCGTGTCGCGAGAAGAACGCTGCGTTCGTCGTCACGCGCCCGACTTCGGGGTCCCGCCGGATCCCCCACCGGCCTCGGCGGCCACCTCGCCCCCGAGCATCGGCTCCGGCTCCTCGAGAGCGAATGCCTTGTGCAATGCCCGAACGGCGGTCTCGACCTGATCCTCGGCGATCATGCAGGTGATCCGGATCTCCGATGTCGAGATGATCTCGATGTTCACTCCGGCTTCGGCCAGCGCGGCGAACATGCGCGAGGCGTAGCCCGGGGCGTTCTGGATGCCGGCTCCCACGATCGAGACCTTGGCCATCGCCGAGTCGGTCGTCATCTCGCGAAAGCCGAGCTCACGAACGATCGGCTCGAGGATACGCTTGGTCTTCGCCAGGTCGCCTCGAGTGATGGTGAAGCTCAGGTCCGTCGTGCCGTGGTGGCCGACGTTCTGGACGATCGTGTCGACGTTGATGCCGGCCTCGGCCAGGGGCGCGAATACGGCGTGAGCGACGCCAGGCCGGTCCGGGACCTCAACGAGGGTCACCTTGGCCACGTTGCGGTCGTGGGCCAGCCCGCGAACCTTGTTGCGCTGCTCCACGAACAGGTCCTCCTTGATAAGCGTGCCGGGGACGTCCTCGAACGAGCTCAGCACCTCGATTACGACGTCGTTGACCCAGCCGAGCTCGACGGCCCGGACCTGCACCACCTGTGCGCCCTGGTGCGCGAGTTCCATCATCTCCTCGTAGGAGACGACCGGCAGCTGGCGAGCCTCGGGCACGAGACGCGGGTCGGCCGTGTAGATGCCTCGGACGTCGGTAAAGATCTGGCAGCGATCGGCTTCGAGCGCGGCCGCCAGCGCGACCGCCGTGGTGTCCGAGCCGCCACGGCCCAGCGTGGTGATCTCGGACAGGTGCGGATCTCGCACGCTCTGGCCCTGGAAGCCGGCGACGATGACGACTCGACCCGCCTCGTTCTCGCTGACGATTCGCTTGGTGTCTATGCCGGCGATGCGGGCCTTGCCGTAGTTGCCGTCTGTGGTGATACCCGCCTGAGCGCCGGACAAAGCGATCGCCGGCACGCCCAGTGCGTGCAGGGCCATCGACACGAGCGTCGCGCTCTGGTGCTCGCCTGTCGCGAGGAGCATGTCCAGCTCGCGCGGATCCGGTTCGTCAGTGATCGCGCCGGCCAGGGCGAGCAGCTCGTCGGTGGTATCGCCCATCGCCGAGACGACGACGACGAGGTCGCAGCCGGTCGCCCGCTCGCGGGCGATGCGCGCCGCAACGCGACGGATCCGGTCGGCGTTGGCGACGGACGAGCCACCGAACTTCTGAACGACGAGGGGTTTGGACATGGCGGGCATTCTAGCAGCCCGAGGCGGCCCTTCTCGACACCCCGGGGCGCAGCCGGCGGGACTCCTCAATGGCCCGGAAGCGCATCGGCGCTTCATCGCGGCTCACGGGGCGAAGTGGGCCATCAGCCGTCCTGCCGCGCCAGACCGCGCCGAGCAGCGGGCCACGGCGAGCCGTTACCTCCGCCGGCCAGAGTCTTGACCGCGACGCCATGCCTCAGCTGTGCGACCATTCCCGGACGCGGCGCCCTTCACGACGAGGCTCCGCGACGCGGCGAGGCTCGAGACGGTCACCGGAGGCACGATGTTCAGACGACGCGAACGACGCGACAAGGCGGCAGACGAAGCCGACGAGACGCGCGCCGAGCCCGAGCTCGAGGACGATCTGGCCGAGGGTCTCGACGACGAGCCGGAGGACATGTCCGCCGACCTCGAGTCGCAGGCCGCAGACTACCTCGCCGACAACGAAGTCTGGATGTACGGCCCCAACGCCGGGGCGGTGCTGGAGATCCTGGACCGGCTCGAGGAGATCACCCCGGCCGAGGCCCGGCCCCTCGCCGAAGCGTGGCTGGCGGTCCCCAAGTCGGATCGCGAGCAGGCTCGCAAGGCGGTCCGGAAGCTCTACGAGAGCGACGAGGAGACGGCCCGCCACCTTCAGCTGGTCAGGGAGGCCGTCGGAACGTGGATGGCAGTGACAGCCGGCCACCCGGAGTACGTGAGCGCGGAGCCGGACTGGGCCCGCATCTGCGCCCAGACCGGCGAGGCGGCGCTGGACGCGGCCACGGCCGTGATCGTGGAAGAGACGCTCGAGGAGAGCCACTTCGAGGCGTTGTACTCGCCGTGGTCGGAGACGACGGCCCAGCTGGACGCGGACGCCGAGGCGGCGAGCTTGGAGGGCGGCGACCGGGCTTCTGCAGCCGGCGGGGATGAGGCGGAGGGCGGCGAGGACGAACAGGATGGCGAGGAGGCCACTGGCGAGGAGGAGGCCCGGTTCGGCCCAAACTCAGACGCCGTGGTGGACTTCCTGAACCGCCTCTGGCTGCTGACGCCCGAACAGGTCGGGCGGCTTGTGAGCGGCTGGCAGAACGCCCCGCGCGAGGAGTTGCGCCAGGCCCATGACTCCCTGAGCGCCCTGGTCGACGAGGATCCCGAATGGCGCGAGCAGGTCCGCCAGGCCCAGGAGAAGCTGGCGCCGTGGCTGAACGCCGGGCGCCTCGAGGAGACGGCCGGCTTCCTCGGCCAGGCCGGCCAGGGTGAGTCCCGCAAGATGGCCGGCCCTGCGCTGGCCGACGCCGTGGCCGCGCTGGTGCTGGGAGATCTGCTCGATTCCGGGGACGCCGAGGTCCTGTACGGGCCGTGGTTCAACCTGATCGGTGCGCCGCCGCTCCCTGAGCCGGCAGGGGAAGAGGCAGCCAAAGCCAAGGGCAAGGGCACGGCGAAGCCCGCCGCCAAGGCCAAGCCGAAGCCTGCGGCCAAGGCCAAGCCAAAGCCTCCGGCCAAGCCGAAGCCCGCCGCCCCGGCCAAGCCAACGCCTCCGGCCAAGGCGAAGCCCGCCGCAAAGGCGAAGGGCACACCCAAGAAGGCGACGCCGGCAGGCAAGAGTCCGCCCGGGCGTCGACCGGGCCAGGAGGGATGATGTTCGGACGAGGGAAGGGGAGGAAGGGGCCCGTCGCCAACCAGCTGAGGGGTGAGGCCAAGCCCAACACACTGAGCTGGGTCGCGACGGACGCCGAGACCCGTGAGGCGGAGCTCGCGTACGACGAGCTCGCCGAAGATCAGGGGCTCGAAGAAGACCTGGAGGACGAGGCGGACGATCGAACGCCCGCCCAGCGCCGGGCCGACCTGCAGGCGGAACTCGATCGTCAGGCCGAGGAGTTCGGGCTCACCGGTTCGAACCCGACGGCGATCTACGGTCCGAACGGGGAGGACGTGGAGGCGGTCCTCGAGGCGCTGTCGGGCATCGACACGGACCGGGCGGAGCAGCTCGCAGATGCGTGGGTGGCCGGCGACGCGACCGAGCGCGAAGTCCTGGAGCGTGACCTGCTGCGTCGCAGCCGCCTCGGGACGCACAGTTTCGAGCTGACGGCAGCGGAGGACGCGGTCGCGGCCTGGCTCAACGCCCAGACGCCCGAGGACGATGCCGATGCCGCTCTTTGGAGCCTGGTGGCGGATGCCGCCCGCGGAGCAGTCGACGCGCTGATCCTGGACGAAGAACTGGACGACGCCGACTTCGGCCTGCTCTACGGTCCGTGGGCGGACGTCATGGACGCCGACGAAGAGAACGGCGCGGCCGAAGCCGTGGGAAGCGGGGCAACGCAGGAGGACCCGGCGCGAGGCCCCGAGGGATCCCCGGACGAGCCGGACGGGGAGTTCGGACCCAATACGGAGCTGGTCCGGCAGTTCCTCGTGAAGCTCGGCGAGCTGACTCCCGAACGTATCGGGGAGTTGACCGCCTTCTGGAACGGGCAATCGAAGTCGGACCTGCGGCAGGCGCATCGGGCCATGCAGGAGTTGGCCAAGGAGGACGAGACCTGGCGAGAGCAGGTCAGGGCGGCACAGGAGCAGATCACGACCTGGGCCAACGGCCCTCACGAGATCCGGCACGGCGGTGGCCTTCGACGGCCCTCGAGCGAGGTCGAGGCCAGGCTGGCCGCGCTTCCTCCCGTCACCGATGCGGTCTCGGCGCTGGTGCTGGCCGACCTGCTCGACCGGGAGGATGCGGAGACGCTCTATGCCGCCTGGGAAGCGGCGGTCGGCGAGCCGACGCTTCCGGCGTTCGAGGACGACGGGACCGCCTGAGCCGAAGGTCCCAAGGCGGACGACCAAAGGCCGGACGAACTGACGCCGGCCCCGGACAGGCACTCGCCGAGGGCTCCTGCCTCGCCTGGACACGCGACCGGCCATCTGCAAGACTCGCGGCCATGAAGCAATCGATCGTCACCCTGGACATGGAAGGCGTGCTGACGCCGGAAATCTGGATTGCCGTGTCCGAAAAGACGGGCATCCCGGAACTGCGCCGCACCACGCGCGATGAGCCCGACTACGACAAGCTCATGCGCGGGCGCCTGGCAATACTCGACCAGCATGGATTGAAGCTGTCGGACATCCAGAACGTCATCGGCACGCTGCGGCCCCTGCCCGGTGCAAAGGAGTTCCTGGACGAACTGCGCCCGTTCGTGCAGGTCGTGATCCTGTCCGACACGTTCGAGCAGTTCGCCGCTCCCCTGCTCCGCCAGCTCAATTGGCCAACCCTGCTGTGCCACCGCCTGGTCGTCGAGAACGATCACATCGTTGACTACCAGCTGCGCATTCGGGAGCAGAAGCGCGAGGCCGTGGCCGCGTTCAAACGGATGAACTATCACGTCATCGCTGGGGGCGATTCCTTCAACGACACGAAGATGCTCGCCGAAGCGGACTGCGGCATCCTGTTCCGCGCGCCCGACGGTGTGAAACAGCAATTCCCCCAGTTCCCGGCCGTGGAAACCTACGCCGACTTGATGAAGCTGATCAAGCAAGAGATGGCGTAGGCGCTGCCGGCGGGCCTGCGAACGGCCGCCTGCTTGCTCCCGAGTTCCGCCGCTCTGCGCTTAAGTCGCATGCGACTAATGCGCTGTCGCGTCGGACTCGATCGCGTCAGTCGGCCGACCCTGCCCCTCTGCTACCAGCCCAGGGCGCGGACGACGCCATCGATCGTCGCCGCCGACTCGCGGATCGCGCCGGCGCCGCCGGCGGTTCGCTCAGCAGTCTCCGGGTCCTTGAGGCCGTGGCCGGTCAGGACGCACACGATCGTGGCGTCGCGATCGATCCGCCCCGCCGCCGCCAGCTTGCAGATGCCCGCCAGGCTGGCGGCCGAAGCGGGCTCGCAGAAGACTCCCTGGCTCGTGGCCAGTTCCCGATACGCGGCCACTATCTCTTCGTCCGTGACCGTCTCGATGAGCCCGCCGGACTCGTCGCGAGCGGCCTCGGCCTGCTTCCAGCTGGCCGGGTTGCCGATGCGGATGGCCGTGGCGATCGTCTCGGGCTTCTCGACGGGATGGCCCAGCACGATCGGCGCCGCGCCGGCCGCCTGGAACCCGAACATGCGCGGCCGCGCCGAGATCCGGCCCGCGGCCTGATAGCGCGAGAAGCCGGCCCAGTAGGCCGTGATGTTGCCGGCGTTGCCGACGGGAATGGCCAGGATGTCGGGGACGCGGCCGAGGTCGTCGCAGACCTCGAACGCGGCGGTGGTCTGGCCATCGATGCGGTAGGGGTTGACCGAGTTGACCAGCGTCACCGGATGGGCGGTCTGCTCGGCCATCTCCCGGACGACCGTCAGCGCCTGGTCGAAGTTGCCGTCCACGGCGATGACCTTGGCGCCGGCGGCGATCGCCTGGATCAACTTACCCAGGGCGATCTTGCCCTTTGGCAGGACGACGATGACCTCCAGCCCGGCGGCGGCACCGTAGGCCGCGGCCGAGGCGGAGGTGTTGCCGGTCGAGGCGCAGATGACCGCCCGCGCGCCCTCCTCGACGGCCTTGGATATGGCCACGACCATCCCCCGATCCTTGAAAGAGCCGGTCGGGTTCGTGCCCTCGTACTTCACGAAGAGGTTCGGAACGCCGATGCGCGCCCCGATATGGTCGAGCCTAATGAGAGGCGTGAAGCCCTCGCCCAGGCTGATGATCGGAGTGGCGTCCGATATCGGCAGGAACTCGCGATAGCGCTCGACCAGGCGCGGCCGGGCAGCGGAGACGTCCGAGAGGTTGAGGGGCGTGGACACGGCAGATGGCTCCGTCTACGAGGTCAGGATCGGGTAGATGGGGATGTCGCGGTCGGGGTCGATGAGCGGCTCGATGGCCTCGCGGACCTCGGCCAGCGGCAGCGGCCGCGTCTGAACCGCCACCCAAGTCCGGCTCCGGTGCCGTGGGAGGCTGCTGGGCGGCGGCGTGGCCACCTCCTCAGCGAGGCGACCCGGGACTTCGTCCGGCAGCACGCCGGGCAGGCAGACATACCACGGCCGGCGGATGGTGGCACGGTCATCGGCGAGGGTCACGAGACCGGGCGCCGCGGGCGGCAGATCCGCCCAGGTTGACAGGCCGCTCCGGACGACTTCGAGCAGGTCGGCAAGGACGGCGCTGCTGGTCGCGGGACCGCCGGCGCCGGGACCCTCGAGGGAGACGCGACCGACCGGGTCGGCGTCGACCTCCAATCGGTTGAGCACGCCGTCGGTGCGGCCGAGGGGCGCGGCTACCGGTACGGCGGAGGTCATCACGGAGCCGGCCAGGCCGAATGCGGGCTCGGCTGTGCCGGGCGTGCTGGCGGTGGCAATCAGCCGGATGGCCAGACCCAGGGCCACGGCTCCGGCGATGTCATTGGCCGAAACGCCGGTGATGCCAGGCTTGCCGTCGCCGCGCAATGACGGCGGGCTGGCGATGATGGAGCCGATCTCCGGCCACGCCCCAAAAGCCAGCCGGGTCAGGACGGCGAGCTTGTTGGCGGCGTCGTGGCCCTCAACGTCGGCGCTCGGGTCACGCTCGGCATAGCCCTGGCCTTGTGCCGCGGCGAGCACCTCCTCGTAGCTGCGCCTGGCCTGCATCATCTCGGTCAGGATGAAGTTGGTGCTGCCGTTGACGATGCCCCGCACCCGGCGGATGTGGTTGGCGGCCAGGCCGCGGGCAATCGCGTCCAGGACTGGGGTGCCGCCGCAGACGGAGGCTTCGTAGCGAAAAGCCGTGCCCTTCGCGCGCGCGATCGCCTCCAGCTCCAGGCCGTGATGAGCCAGGACATGCTTGTTCGCGGTCACGACCGGCTTCCCCGCCCCGAGCGCCTCGGCGATCAGCGAGCGGGCCGGCTCGTCTCCGCCCAGCAGCTCCACGACCACGTCCACGTCGTCGCGCCTGACCACGGCTCCGGCGTCCGGCACGATGATCTCGCGCGGCATGCCGCGGTCTACGGCGCCCTCCACGTCGAGGTCGGCGATGGCCACCAGCTCGAGCATCCGGCCGCGGGCCGGGCCGATGCGCCGGTCGGGGTTGCGAAGGAACCCTCGGGCCACCTCTGCGCCGACGGTGCCCACGCCGAGGATCGCGACACGGACGGGTCGTTGCTCGGTGGGCATTGGCACTCGACTGGGGCCAGCGGCACCGAGTTGGAACCGCAGCCGACGGTGACGGACGGGCTGTGCGTCGTCCAGGAATGGTACCCGAGGCGTCGCCACTTCGGTTCGTGGCCGCCAGGACGGTGGACGCGGGTCGGTCGCTCGCGGGGATCGGTGGTAGGTTCCCCTGGTCATGGGCCCGATCCTCCTCATCGACAACTTCGACTCCTTCACCTACAACGTCTTCCACGGCCTGGTTGAGGCCGGCGCGAGGGTTGAGGTCCACCGGCGCGATCTGATCGATCTGGAGGCGATCGATGCCCTCGATCCGCGGATGATCGTGCTGTCGCCCGGACCCGGCCGCCCCGAGGAGACGGGCGTGTGCCTCGACGTCGCGCGGACCCTGTGCGGACGAGTACCGATCCTGGGCATCTGTCTCGGGCTCCAGGTCCTGGCCGTGACCTGCGGAGGCCGCGTGGGTCCGGCCCCGGAGCCAATCCACGGCAAGACTTCGGCCGTGGCGCACGACGGGCGGGGGCTGTTCGAGGGGTTGCCATCGCCGATGACGGTCGGGCGCTATCACTCGCTCTGCGTGACGGAAGTCCCACCCGAGATGGATGTCTGCGCCCGCACCGCGGACGGCACCGTGATGGGCCTGCGGCATCGCCACTTGTCGATGGCGGGCCTGCAGTTCCACCCCGACTCCTTCCTGACGCAGGACGGCTCCAAGATGCTATGGAACGCGGTCCATGGACGTTTCTGAGACCTGGACCGCCAGGCGCGAGACCTACCCGTCGGCCGGCCTGCCCGATCTGCCCGACATGACCCCGTTCGCCCTGCTCCACGGCGCAGGCCGCTGGGTCATCCTCGCCGAGGATCCTCTGGCGGCGGTCGAGGCGGCCGATTTCGCGCCCTTCCGCTTCGAGCGGTCAGGATCGGCGCCCCCGATCAGGCCGGACCTGGTCGGCCTCGTCGGGTACGGATACGACGCCGGCTGCGGACCGACCACTCCCCGGCATCCCGCCCGCGAGCCACTGAGTCTCCCGGACTTCCGCTTCGTGTTGTACGGCCGGGTCCGCGTCTGGGACCGCGAACTGGGAATGCTGTACGAGGGAGTCCGCCGGGCGCCGCGTATGATCGAACCCAAGCCGAGCCTGGTGAGGCCCGGGCGCTTCCAGGCTCGCAAGGTATGGGACACCGATGCGCCGGCCGGCTACTGGGCCAAGGTCGGGCGCATCCGCGAGGAGATCGCCCGCGGCAACGTCTATCAGGTCGATCTCACGCGCCAGGAAGCCTGGGCGTACGAGGGCAGCCTCCTGTCGTTCGCCGGGCGCCTGGCCGAGGCCGACCCAGCGCCCCGATCGGCCATCGTCGTCGAGCCCGACTTCGCCATCATCGGCGCCAGCCCCGAGTCATTCCTACGCATTGATGGCGGGGTGATCACGACACGACCGATCAAGGGCACCGCCTCGCGGGGGATCGATCCCAGCGACGATGATGTGGCGGCAGCGCGGCTGCTCTCCAGCGCCAAGAACCTGAGTGAGCTGGCGATGATCGTCGACCTGCTCCGCAACGACCTGGCTCGCGTCTGCGCCGTCCCGTCGGTGCGCGTGACCGCCTTCCCGGAGCTGGAGCGCTACGCGCGAGTCATGCACCTCATGGCCACGGTCACGGGCACGCTCCGGCCGGACATCACGCTGGAGGAGCTGCTACGGGCAACCTTTCCGGGTGGCTCGATCACGGGATGCCCCAAGCTGGCGGCAATCGGCCTGATCAGAGAACTCGAGGAATCCCCGCGTGGTCCGTATACGGGGGCGTTGGGCTGGTTCTGCCATGACCTTTCGCAGCTGGACCTAAGCATCGTCATTCGCACCGTCTGGGCCGACGCGCGTGAGATGAGGTTTGGGGTTGGCGGGGGCATCGTCTGGGACTCTGATCCCGCCGACGAATACCTCGAGACCGGGTACAAGGCGGCCTCATTGATCCGGTGTCTGAGCTGACCGCATTGGGCATGAGCACTGACCGCCTCGCTCCGTCCGCTAAACTCGCCACTATGACCGACGCCGCCGCCAAGCCCACCCGACCTTCGAGCCTGCCCGTCAAGCCGCGCATCTTCAGCGGCATCCAGCCCACAGGCCGGCCGCACCTCGGCAACGACCTGGGCGCGATCCGCAACTACGTGGCGCTGTCGGAGCGCTACGAGGCCATCTACTGCGTCGTGGACTACCACGCCCTGACCCACGTCCACGATCCGGAGGTCCTGCGGCGGCAGACCCTGGAGATGACCGCGGCGCTGATCGCACTCGGCCTCGACCCCAACCGCTGCACGCTCTTCGTGCAATCGGACCGGCCCGAGGTCACCGAGCTGTGCTGGCTCTTCAACACCGTGACCCCGGTCGGGTGGCTCCAGCGGACCCCCACGTACAAGGAGAAGCGCGAGAACCAGCCCGAGGACGTAAACAACGGCCTGCTCAGCTACCCCGTCCTTCAGGCCGCGGATATCGTCATCTACAAGGCCTCGCTCGTGCCGGTCGGCAAGGACCAGGCCGCGCACCTGGAGCTGAGCCGCGAGATCGTGCGCGCCTTCAACACCCGATACGGCGAGACCTTCCCGGAGCCCCAGGCGGTCTACACCGAGGCGCCGGTCGTCCTGGGCACCGACGGCACCAGGAAGATGAGCAAGTCGCTCCGAAACACGATCGAAGTCCTTGCCGAGCCGGACGTGATCCGCAAGCAGGTCATGTCGATGGTGACCGACACCCAGCGGATCCTCCGATCGGATCCGGGACGGCCGCAGGTCTGCAACGTCTGCCAGCTGCATCGTCACTTTGGCGCCGACTACGAGGAGATCTGGGAAGGCGAGCGAACCGCCCGAACCGGCTGCGTGGACACCAAGAAGCTGCTCGCGGAGCGGATCATCGCCCACTACGCCCCGGCCCGGGAAACCTACCGCGAGCTGATGGCCGACCCGGCCCGCCTGCGCCGCATCCTGGACGAGGGCGCCGAGCGAATCCGCCCCATCGCCGAGGCCACAATGGTGGAGGTCCGCGAACGGATGGGGCTCCGGTAGAACGACTGGGGCCATCTCGCGCCGCCCGTCCGTCGTAACATCTGCTCGATCAGCCCGGTTGAGAATCGAGGGACCATGAGCGAGCAATTTGCCACGCCGCAGTTCACTCTGACCCCGCGCGAACACCGCTGGCTGGCGGCGCTGCTGATCCTGGCGACCGTCGCCGTCGCTTTCGTCGTCCTGGGGTTCGTTACCAGTCTGCTGGCCTACTTCAACGACGTGATCATGGTCTTCTTCCTGGCCTGGCTGCTGGCATTCATCCTCAGCCCGCTCGCCAGCGCCCTGGTTCACCTGTTCCCGCGTCTGCCCCGGGCACTGGCCGTCATCCTGGTCTACACGCTGCTGATCGGCGCGCTGGTGGTGGCCATTCTGCTGTTGGCTCAGCAGCTCTATTCGTCAATCAGCAACCTGGTCACCAACTGGCCGTCGGACAACCCCGATCAACTGCGCAAGACTCTCCAGCCCGGACAGGACTGGCTCAACTCAGTCGGCGGCAGCCGGATCAGCCTTTTTGACCAGGTCAACCCGATACTGACGAACCTCAAGAACGGCGCATCCGGCCTGATCAAGCCGCTGGGCGACATCGCCGTCGCCAGCATGGGCATCTTCGGCAACCTGCTCTTCATCTTCTTCCTGTCGCTTTACATGGCCGTCGACCGGGACCGGATCGTCAGCTTCCTCTTCCGACTCGTCCCGCCCGGCTACACGGACGAAGCTCGACTGCTCGAGCACAGCGTCGCGCGATCCTTCGGCGGGTTCCTCCGCGGCCAGGCGCTCTCCGGCGTCCTCTATGGGGCGGTCTCCATGGCCGCCAGCCTGCTCCTCGGGTTGCCGTACATGCCCGTCACGGCCGTGTCGTCCGGAGTCCTCCAGTCCATCCCGTTCTTCGGCCCGTTCATCTCCTGGATGCCGCCGGTGCTCGTCGCTATCTTCTTCAAGCCGGAGGCCGCCCTGCCGGCGCTGATCATCATGGTCATCGGCTGGTTCGTCCTCATGAACATCATCCAGCCGCGACTCATGGCCGAAGCCGTTGGCCTCCACCCGGTGGTCGTCCTCGGCTCGGTAATGATCGGCTCCAGGATCGCCGGCATCCCGGGCGCGATCTTCGGCATCCCCGTGACCGCGGTGATCGCCTCGTTCTTCTTCTACTACCTGGGCCAGCACCGCATCGACGGCGGCCCGGTGGCCCTGCGCGCGGCGCGCCGCGTCGAGGAGCGCGAGGGGCGTCCGATCAGGGTGCCGCGCCTGCCGCAGGCGGGCGTGGACCAGGAAGTCGACGAAACCACCCCTCCCGTCGTTGCGACCACCGTCCGCCGCCGGGCCCGCCCGGCAACGGCACAGGCTCGGCAGGTAGCCGCGCCCGATCAATCGCCCAAGCCCGCCCCGTAGTTCGGCGGCCCCGGCCTGAGTCGGCCGGACCAGGTCAGGACTTGGGGACCTTGACCAGCGCCTTGACGATGTTGACGAAGGTCGCCTGGCTGATGCCGCCCGTGCCCGTGGCTGCGTAGCCCTTGGCCGTGCCTGGGTTCACGTAGATCGCGAAGCCGCCACCGGACAGGGAGTAGAGCTGACCCGGCAGATCGCCGAAGCTCGCCGCTCCAATGCTGCTGCCGGGCGAACAGGCGGACGTGCAGAAGGGGCCCTCCTTGATCTCGATCCTCGGCCCGCTGGGGCAGGTATGGCCCGAGTTGGTCTGCGTGCAGTAGACGATGTCCAGCCCGGCCGAGCCGTAACTGCCGGAGTCGAAGAACCACGGCTTCGACACGACACCGCAGTAGACCGCGAACGAGGCGGTCTTGGCTGCGTCGGCGAAGAGCTCCTGAACGCTGCCCGAGCCCGAGCAGGCCCCTGCCGGACCCGAGGGTCCCGGCGTTGGGGTCGCGGCTGGCGTGGGGGTGGCGCTCGGAGCCGCGCTGGCGCTCGGCCCCTGCGTCAGCGAGGGCGCGGGTGTCGGAGTGGGGGTCGGTGTCGGCGTGGCGGTGGGCTCCGGCGTCGGCATGGCGGTGGGCCCCGGCGTCGGGGTCGTGTAGATGATGATGGGCGTCGGCGCTGCGCTTCCGCAGGCCACCGCGACGAGAGAGAAGGCCATCGCTGCGGCGACGATGGAGGGGACGCGCAGACGTCGGGAGTTCACGGGCAGTCCTCGGTGGTTCACGTTCTCCCCCATTCTCGAGATACCGGCGCTGGGAGGGGCAGTTTGCCGTCGACCAGAACGCCTATTCGGATCCCAGCCGGCTCAAGGCAGGGATAGCCGGCTGTGCGGTGAAGATGGATACCTGAGCGCTCTCTGGAAGCATCACGCCCAGCACCTTCTGCAGGGCGAGGACGTGGACGCAGGATCCCCAGCTCTCGAAGAAGTGGCAGGTGCAGTGCCAGGCTTCGCCGTCGAGTCGAACCGTGTGAGTGTCGTTGTCGCCTTTGAACGTGACCGCGAGCTGTTCGAACGAGATCCGATCCAGCTCGCGGGCGTAGCGGTTCGCCTTCTCGACCTTCCCGATGAGAGAGCTGTGCATCACTGAGACCCTCCGTCGCCCTGCATTGCCCCGAAGAGATGGCCGTCCGGCCGCGTGTCGCAACCTCCGGCTCCACGCCCCACTGTACAGCTGCGAGCCAAGAAAGGATTGCCAGCTGGGGCACCTGGCGGGGCGGAGCGGTGCGGTGGCAGGTTGCGGTTTGGGCCGGCCGCGGGAATCGGCTACGCCTCCCGGACGATCCTTTCCCCAGCCGCCAGATTCGCGTCCACGGCGGCAGGCGAGACGGCCTCCGTATAGACCCGGACGAGCGGTTCGGTGCCGCTGAATCGGATGAGCAGCCACGATCCGTCGGCGGCGAAGAACTTGAAGCCGTCGTTCGTCGAGAGCGACTGCGTCCGAACGACGGGACTGCCGGCCAGCTCCGCCGGCGCCTTCTGCGGCAGCTCGACGAGAAGGCGGTCCTTCAGCGCCGGATAGACCGCCCGATCGAAATGGACGTCCACGCGACGATAGCTGGACGGGCCGGCTATCTCGTGCAGATGTGCGATCGCCTTCGAGACGGGCCAGCGCCCTGCCTCCTTCTCCCGCAGGAACAGGTCGAGCAGCATCAGGTCGGTGAAGATGCCGTCGCGCTCCGGCAGGTGCATGCCGAAGCCGAAGCCGCCCGACTCCTCGCCGCCCATCATGGCCCCGGTTTCGATCATCTTTGGCCCGACGTACTTGAAGCCGACCGGGACCTCGTACACGGCGACGCCGTACCGCTCCCCCAGCCGCTCGGCCATCGAGGTCTCGTTGACGGTCTTCACCACCGGCGCACGCAGGCCGCGGTGCTCGACGAGGTAGTACATGAGCAGCGCATAGACCTGGAGAGTGGTGACGAAGGCGCCCCGCTCGTCGGCGGCCCCGGACCGGTCCGCGTCCCCGTCCAGGAGCAGCCCCATGTCCGCGCGGCCGTCGACGATCGCCGCCAGCGCGTCGTTCACGTTCGGCGGGATCGGCTCCGGATTGACCCCGCCGAAATAGGGATTGCGCTCCGAATGCAGCTCCCTGACGCGGATGCGACCCCCGGCCAAGAGGCGCGGGATCCACGTCGCCCCGGAACCGAAGAGCGGGTCCACGAGGAGGTCGATGTCGGCGGCACGGAGTCGGTCCAGGTCGAGGTTACGGCCGATGAACTCACGGTAGGCGTCGAAGGGGTCGTAACGTTCGACGAGCTCGGCCGCCTCCGCATCTGCGAAGGGCCGGGTCTCGATGGCGTTCGCGGCGCCGGCGGCGATGCGAGCCTCGATGTCCGCGAGCATCTCGGGCCCGGCTGCGGCACCCGTGGGCGACTTGACCTTGAAGCCGTTGTCGGTCCAGGGGTTGTGGCTGGCGGTGATGACGATGCCGGCCGCTGCGCGCCGCTGGACGACCTCGAACGAGGACATCTGTGTCGGCACCGCCTCGGCAGCAAAGAACACCGGGATGCCGTGGGCCAGGACCACCTCAGCGGCGGCGGCCGCGAAATGCTCGCTGGCGAACCGGCGGTCGTAGGCGAAGACGATGCCACCAGCCTGCTCGCCGCGATCCACCACGTACTCGGCCACGGCCTGGGCGCAGCGGCGGACGTTCGCGAAGCTGTAGTCGTCGGCGATCCTGGCCCGCCAGCCGTCCGTACCGAAGACGATGCGGGTTGGCTCGAAGGCGGCCGACGCGGGTCTCATTGACCCTCCTCTCTGGGGGCGGGCGTCCGATCCGAGCTCATCAACTCCTGGGCGATCCCTCGGACCTCCTGCGAGCGCTCGGCCGAGCAGACGAGCAAGGCTTCAGAGGTGTCGATCACGATCGTATCGCTCAGACCGATCGTGACGACCAGACGATCCCCGGCGAGGACGAGCGTGTCGGTTGAGCCCAGGTCGCGGCGGTTGCCTCGCCCCACGGCGCCAGCCGCGGCTTCGCCCGAGACCGAAGCCTGCCAGACGTCCCGCAAGGCGGCCCAGCTGCCAAGGTCGCTCCAGCCCACATCCATGGGCACCACGGCGACGGCGCCCTCCAGAGACGCCGGCTCCATGACCGCGTAGTCGATGGACGTGGCCCGGATGGACGGATAGGCTGCGTCGAGGTCGGCCAACTCACCGGCCTGGCAGATGGCCCGGATCGGGCCGACTATCTTGGGCGCGTGGCGCGCCAGGCGGTCTCGAATCGTGCCGCGGGTCCAGGCGAAGATGCCCGCGTTCCAGCTGGCCAGGCCCGTGGCAAGGAGCTCGGCCGCAAGTTCGGCCGTTGGCTTCTCGACGAACCGTTCCACGGCGAAAGTCGGGCGACCGGCCACTTCCCGGGCCGGCGGCCGCGCCAGCACGTAACCGTAGCCGGTCTCGGGCCGGTCCGGAGTCACGCCCAGAGTTACCAGCGAGCCGCCCCGCGCCACTTCCGCTGCCGCGGCAAGGGCGTCGCGGAAGCCCGCCTCGTCGGCGACGTGAGCGTCCGCCGGCAGCACGAGCATGACCTCGTCGTCGGGCCGGGTGATCGCCTCAGCGGCCAGGGCCGCGGCCGCGGCGGTGTTGCGACCCATCGGCTCAGCGATCAGATTGGCCGCCGGGAGAGCGGGCAGCTGCTCCGCCACGAGCCCCATGTGGCGCCGCTCGGCGACGACGTAGACGTCCTCCGGCGCGACGAGCGGCGCCAGCCGTGCGACGGTGCGCTGGATCAGAGTCTCATCGCCGAGCAGCTGCAGAAACGGCTTGGGGCATTCGGGCCGGCTCAACGGCCAGAGTCGCGTGCCGCTTCCACCCGCGAGGACGACGGCGTACACGAAGGCTCAGTGCCCTGCCGCTGCCGGCAGGGACAGGCCGCACTCGTCGGCCAGGGCGGCTGCCTTGTTTGTCCGCTCCCACGGGAAGTCGTGATCCATCCGGCCGAAGTGCCCGTAGGCCGCGGTCGGCTGGTAGATCGGCCGCCGCAGGTCCAGGGCTTCGATGATCCGCGACGGGCGCAGATCGAAGTGCTTCCCGATGGCCGCCAGGATCTTCTCGTCCGGCACCTTCTCGGTGCCGTACGTCTCGATCGAGACCGACACCGGGTGGGCGACGCCGATCGTGTAGGCGAGCTCGATTTCGAAGCGGTCTGCCAGGCCGGCGGCCACGACGTTCTTGGCGACCCAGCGGGCGGCGTAGCTGGCCGAGCGGTCGACCTTCGTCGGGTCCTTGCCGGAGAAGGCGCCGCCACCATGGCGAGCCATGCCGCCGTAGGTGTCGACGATGATCTTGCGCCCGGTCAGGCCCGCGTCGCCCATCGGACCGCCGATGACGAACCGGCCCGTAGCGTTCACGTGCATGACCGGATCCTTGACCCGCAGCTCGGCCGGGATGATCGGCATGATCACCGACTCGATGATGTCGGAGCGGAGCTTCTCCATCCGGGCATCGGGATCGTGCTGGGCCGCGACGACCACGTTGGTCACTCGCTTGGGGACGCCGCGACCGTACTCGACGGTGACCTGCGTCTTGCCGTCGGGTCGGAGGTACGGCAGCTGGCCGCTCTTGCGGACCTCGGCCAGCCGTCTGGCGAGACGGTGGGCCAGGGCGATCGGCAGTGGCATCAGCTCGGGCGTCTCGCGACACGCAAAGCCGATCATCATGCCCTGGTCGCCCGCGCCCAGCTCGTGCTTGGCAGCCGGGGAGGTCCCGTCGCCGCGCGTCTCGAGGGCATCGTCGACGCCCATTGCGATATCCGGTGACTGCTCTTTGACGCTGACGAGCGTGCCACAGGTCTCGTAGTCGAAGCCGTAGTCGGCGTTGGTGTAGCCGATGTCCCTGACCGTATCGCGCACTACCGCCTGGAAGTCCACGTATGTGGACGTGCTTATCTCGCCGAGTACGAGGACGAGGCCGGTTGTGGTGGCCGTCTCACATGCGACTCGAGCGTCTGGGTCCTCGGCAATGATGGCGTCCAGGATCGCGTCCGAGATCTGGTCGCACATCTTGTCCGGGTGCCCCTCCGTCACCGACTCGGACGTGAACAGGTATTGCGGGTCGTCGAGAATACTGGTCATCGTTCTCCCAGGGCGCCCCATCAGGCCGCAGGCGCGAGCGGGCGGTCAAACTCCAGCCCGAAGGTTAGCACGCACGCGCCTCCGGGCCCGAGCGAACGGCCGACCCCGGCGGAGAGACCGCGCCACCCAGAGGCCCAGACCCGCTCACCTGCGGGTTCAGACAGCGCGAAGGCCGCCTTCGACTGGACCGATCCGGCGGCTGTTCGGTCCGAAGGTCCCGATATCGCAGGCCATCGGTCGAGCCCGTTCGCACCGTATTGCCCGCTCGATACATGCCCGCGCGAGCTATCGCAGAGATATCTTGGTGATAGCATGGCCGCCATAGCCGAAAGGAGGCTTCTCTCACATGATCAAGGAAAGGCCGGCATTCGTTCTGCGAGGCTGGCCAACTCTGTTCGCCCTGATCGTCGTGTCCGTAGCGTGGACCGTCGGTTTCGTCGCGCTGGCAGTACTGAATCCCACGTTCATTGCGGAGCAATGGGTCCTCTTCTCCGTGGTCGTGATCGCGTACCTGCTCCACTGGATCCTGTACGCAGGCTTCACGGCCGTCGCCCCCAATGAAGCGCGAGCACTCGTGCTCGTAGGCCGATACAAGGGCACGATCAAGGATCAGGGCTTCTGGTGGGTGAACCCGTTCGCCTACCCGCGCAAGAAGATCTCGATCAAGATCCGCAACTTCGAGAGCTCGCGCCTCAAGGTGAACGATCACGACGGCAACCCGATCGAGATTGCCGCGGTCGTGGTCTGGAGGGTCGTGGAGACCGCCGAGGCCCTCTTTCAGGTCGACGACTACGAGCAGTTCCTCAAGGTCCAGACCGAGGCCGCGATTCGGAACGTCGTCACCTCGTATCCGTACGACTCCCACATCGAGGGCGAGATCTCGCTTCGCGGCAACCCTCACGAAATCGGCGAGAAGGTCATCACGGAGCTGCAAGGCCGACTGCAGCAGGCAGGCATCGAGATCATGGACGCGCGCATCAGCCACCTGGCGTATGCGCAGGAGATCGCCAACGCCATGCTCCGACGCCAGCAGGCCAATGCCGTGATCGCGGCCCGCACTCGGATCGTCGAGGGTGCCGTGAGCATGGTCGAGATGGCGCTCGAGCAGCTGAGCGCGAAGAAGATCGTCAACCTCGACGAAGAGCGCAAGGCGGCGATGGTCAGCAACCTGCTGGTCGTCCTGTGCAGCGAGCACGAGACTCAGCCGGTAGTCAACACCGGAACGCTCTATCAGGGATGAACGGCCGACTCGTGAGTCGCGGCAAGCGGCGGCCGGCACAAGCCGGCCGCTCCGCCGCGGTGATCGCCGGCCCCCCAGCAATGCTCGGAGGCTGAGATGGCCGAGCGCGTCCCGTTCCTGCTCCGCCTAGATCCCGAGATCCTCGCCGCGCTGCGCAAGTGGGCCAACGACGACCTGCGCAGCCTCAACGCCGAGGTCGAGTTCCTGCTTCGCCGGTCTCTCCGAGATGCTGGCCGTCTGCCATCCGGCGGTTCGAGCGGCCCAACACGCGAGCCCGAGCGAGCAGCCGATCCGCATCCCTAGCGAGCGGGCGGAGCGACCAACAACGCTCCGGACCGCCCCAGCTCGACCGGATCAGGTGCCGTGCTGCCAGGAGCGCATGTACTCCTCCTGCTCGGGAGTGAGCGGATCGAGAACGATGCCCATGGCCGCGAGCTTGAGCCGGGCCACCTCCACGTCGATCTCCTGGGGCACGTCATGTACGCCCTTGGCCAGGTCCTTGTGGTGGATTCGCAGCCACTCCGCCGCGAGGGCCTGGTTCGCGAAGCTCATATCCATCACCGCGGCCGGATGACCCTCGGCGGCACTGAGATTGACCAGCCTCCCCTCGGCCAGGATGTGGACTCGGCGATCTCCCAGGTCGTATTCCACGACGTTCTCGCGCACCTCGCGGATGCGCCCCCCCGCAAGCTCGCGCAGGGCCGGAATGTCGATCTCGACATCGAAGTGGCCGGAGTTGGCCATGATCGCACCGTCATGCATCGTCTTGAAGTGCTCGGCCCGGATGACGTGGATATCGCCCGTGGCGGTGATGAAGATGTCGCCCCAGGGAGCGGCGTCGCCGATGGTCATGACCAGGTTGCCGTCCATCAACGCCTCGAGAGCGCGGACCTGGTCCACCTCGACCACGGCCACCTGCGCGCCAAGCCCGCGGAAGCGGGAGGCGATCCCCTTGCCGCACCAGCCGTAGCCCGCGACAACGACGTGGCGCCCGGCGATGAGCAGGTTCGTGGCCCGCAGCACGCCGTCCAAAGTGGACTGGCCGGTCCCGTAGCGGTTGTCGAAGAGGTGCTTGGTCAGGGCCTCGTTGACGGCCACGACCGGGTAGCCGAGGGCGCCGTCGGCGGCCATGGCCTTGAGGCGGATGACGCCGGTCGTGGTCTCCTCTGTCCCGGCCAGAATCTCCCTGAGCTGGCCGCGCCGCTCCTGGTGGATGAGCGTGACCAGGTCGCAGCCGTCGTCCATCGTCATGTTGGGGCGAAGGTCGGCGGCAGCGTTGAGGTGGCGATAGTAGGTATCGCGGTCGGCACCGTGGCGGGCGAAGACGGGAATCCCGTACTCGACCACGAGCGCCGCCGCCACGTCGTCCTGCGTGGAGAGTGGATTGGACGCGCACAGAGCCACATCGGCACCGCCCGCCTTCAGGGTCCGGGCGAGATTAGCCGTCTCGGTGGTCACGTGCAGGCAGGCGGCGAGGCGCAGCCCGGCTAGCGGCTTCTCGCGCTCGAACCGCCCTCGAATCAGTCGAAGGACGGGCATTTCGCGCTCGGCCCATTCGATGCGCTGCTTTCCCTCGGCGGCCAGGGCGAGATCGGCGACGTCGTGGCCAGGCAGCCCGGAGGCGGCCGGCCCGGAGGCAGCGGGCAGTGTCGGTGTCGTCATCGAGGTCTGGACTCCCTACGAGCGAAGATGCGCCGGAACGTCCCCGTCCAGCCGCTCCAGATAGGCTCGGAGCGATGGATGAGGCGCTCCTCGAACGTCACGTGGACCTGGTAGCCGAGACGGCGGTAGGCGGCCAGCGCCGGCGGGTTGTCCGCCCGGACGTTGAGCACCACCTGGTCGCAGAACCGCAACAGATCCGCCGTCACGGCCGCCGTTACCGCGGTAGCGTAACCGCGGCCGCGAAAATCCGCGTGGGTCATCACGTTGCCGACGACCGCGAGCCTCGCCGCCGGACCGATGACGTGAGTGCCCGCAGCCGAGACAAGCCGGCCGCCGACGCGGATGCCGTAGTAGATACCGTCGGCGATGGTACTCGAAGGCAACCACGCGGCGAAGCCCAGCTGGTAGAGCCGGTTGAGCTCGCCGATCTCAATCGGCAGCAGTCTCTGAACGTCGGCCCGGAACGGTCGGAAGTGGGCCGAATCGACCCACATTCGATGCATGGCCGGGCCCGGCTCGACGCGGTAGCTGGCGGAGATGGCCGCCAGATGCTGCGGTAGAGCGGCCACCCAGGCGGCCCGCGGCTTGACTATGTCGGCCAGGATGGCCTCGATGCCGGCGTTCTCGCCCATCACGAAGAGAGGCTGAGGCGAGTAGCCGGCATATTGCAGGACCACGGCGATCGGCTTGCCATCGGCCAGCGCCACCCCCCAGCGAGTGCGGAGGAACTCGCGGTCGTCCAGATCGCACAGGGCGTAGGCGGCATACAGGCGGTCCGTCTCCAGGAATGCGCGCAGCATCGCCCGATCCGCCGTCTCGCCGACCAGGATCGTGCCCCGCTCGCGGCCGGCGATGGAGGTTGCGGTCACCGGCGCCACTCCCCATCGCCGGGGGCCCTCGAGGGAAATGCTTCGGCACCGGGGCCGGAGAGATTCACTCGACCATCCGTGGATCAGTACTGGATGACGCTCGTCGTCTTGTAGCCGGCCAGTCGCTCTCGCCCCTTGAGGAACTGCAGCTCCACCAGGAACGCCAGCCCCACGATCTGACCCTGCAGCCGCTCCACCAGCTCGATGGTCCCGCGGACCGTTCCGCCGGTCGCGAGGAGATCGTCGACGATCAGGATCCGCTGGCCCGCCCGAATGGAGTCCTTGTGTATCTCGAGCGTGTTGGAGCCGTACTCCAGGGCGTACTCCACGGATATGGTCTCGGCTGGAAGCTTGCCAAGCTTCCGCACGGGAATCAGACCCGCCTTCAGCTGGTACGCGATCGGACCGCTGAAGATGAAGCCCCGGGATTCCATGCCCACGACCGCATCGACACCGAGGTCACGATACGGGGCCAGCATCAGGTCGATGGCCTCGCGGTACGCGCCCGCGTCCTTGAGCAGCGTGGTGATGTCGTAGAAGAGGATCCCCGGCTTGGGGAAATCGGGGATCTCGCGGATCTTCGCGCGCAGGTCCTCGGCTGACATCTCGAGGCGGCCCTCCGGTCAAGTGGCGGCTGGGTTCGGCAGGCGAAGTCTACCGCAGCGAAACGCCGCCACGAGCACGGCCAACGGGGAGCGGAACACCGTCACGAACGCGGCCACACGAACGGCGGCACCTCACCGGAGACCCGATCTAATACGGAGGGGACGGCTGAGCGGCCTTTGCCCACTGGTTCAAGATGGCGGTGAGCTGCTGATCGATGACGGGACCGAGGCTGGTCGCGAACGTGGCCGTGAGATGGTGCTTGTCACGCCACACGATCATGTTGTCGATCACGACCGGGCAGTTGCCGGTGCCCGGACAGATCGTGGCGGTGAGGTCGATCAGGGCCGCTCCCGTGGCCTCGGCGGCTCTCTCTTCGCGGGCGCGCATCGACGATCCGAAACCGAGATTCTGGGTGTACGAGCAGCGCCGGTAGTCGCTCAGATACGTCGACAGGCAGGCCGGCACGTCGACGTTCGTCGGCAGCGGCGGGTCCTCGATGATGACCACCCTCGTGCTGGACGGTAGCTTGTCGATCATCCGGATCAGGGCGTTGGACTGGGCGGTCACGTTCGCGTAGCTCGAGTCGGCCGTGAAGATCCAGCGGCTCATCGAGATGATGACCAGATCCGGTGGGCTCGCATTGAGCTTGCCGAGCACGGCGCTGTTCCAGGTCTCGCACTCGGGAAGGGGGACGGTGGGGGGGCCGTACCACTCCAGCCCGGGTAAGTCGACGAACGGGCAGTTGGCCTTCAGGTAGGGGGTCAGCTTCCAGCCGTGGGCCTTGGCCACCTCGTTGACACCCGGGAACATGGCCGAGCCGTGCGAATCTCCGATCATGGCCACGGTGAAGGTCCCGCCGGTGTCGCCGAAGACGCACCCGGTATTCGGGGCGGACTGTGTGCGCCAGGCCAGGCAGTGGGCGTACGTCTGCTCGTAGTCGGTCGCGGCTTTGCCAAGCGCGGGGCGAAGTGCGTTGGTCACGGCGTAGCTCGTGGGCGGGCTCGAGTCGGGAGCGGGCGTCAGAGCCGGAGTCATCTCGGGCACGGGCGTGGGCGTCTGGTTGGGAGCCAGCGTCGGGGGAATCACGAACGGTGTTGGCGACTCGGTGGGCCTTACCGTGGCCGCGAGCGTGGCGGTCGCGTCCGCCCGTCCCCCGCCGATGTTGGCCAGAGCGGATTGGGCGCCGAAGTCGAAGCTGGCCCCGATCAGGGCCACGGCCAGCATGACGGCCACGCCGACGGCCACGACGCGGCTCGGGCGCGGCAGGGGGATCTGTCCCCGGCGGAACGGCTCTTCGATGAAGAACCAGCTGATCGCGGCAACCGGGATGGCCAGGGCCGCAAGACCGACGGCCTGAGTGGGTGACATCGTGTCCAGCGGGCCGACCAGCCAGATGCCGCCGAGGATCAGGATCGGCCAGTGCCACAGGTACAGCGAGTAGCTGATCTTGCCCAGGAAACGGACCGGGGCCAGCCGCAGCAGGAAGCCGGGGCCGATCGGCTGTGTTCCGGAGGCGATCAGAAGCACTCCGGCGACGGTCGGCACCAGCGCGGCCATGCCCGGATACGGCGTCGTCATCGAATTGATGGCCACCGCCGCGGTCAGCAGAGCGGCCAGGGCCGCCCAGCCCGCGAAGACCAGGAGCATCCCCACGGCAGACCGAATCGCGGCAGGCGCCCTGTCCAGGGACCCCGAGCCGATCGCGAGCAGACCGCCCGCGGCGAGCTGCCAGGCCCGGGTCGGGAGCATGTAGAACGCGGTGGACGATGACGAGTTGCCGACAACCAGACTGGCCGCGAACGACGCCACGACCACCACCGACAGAGCCGCAGCGGCCCCGACACGCGGCCGCTTCCAGGCCACGAGCGCCAGAAGGGCAGGCCAGACGAAGTAGAACTGCTCTTCGACGCCGAGCGACCAGAAGTGCAGGAACGGCGAGTAGTTGACCGGGTTGAAGTAGTCGGTGGTCATGGCGAAGCGGATGTTCGCGACCGATAGCGCCGCCGAGGCGCCGTCCTGCATCACAGACGGTCGCTGGACCAGGGTGACCAGCTGGCTGGAGAGCGGGATCGTGATCAGCAGCACCACCGCCGCGGCCGGCAGGATGCGCCTGACTCGTCGGGCGTAGAAGCGCGAGAAGCTGACCCGGCCCGTCCGCTCGCGTTCGCGGATCAGCAGCCCGGTGATCAGGAAGCCGGAGACGACGAAGAAGAGGTCGACGCCGACGAAACCGCCGGTGAGCTGCGTGGGGGAGTGGGACAGCAGTCCGGCGTGGAAGAGCACGACCAGAGAAACGGCAATGCCACGAAGCCCCTCGATATCCGGGCGGAACCCATCCTTCTCGGACGTGCTCTTCGCATGTGCGACACCCGATATCGCCTTGCTCGTTCGCTGCATCCAACGTCCTTCCGGTGGTCGCCGTGACGCGGGGTGCGACGGAACTGACCGGCTGCCCGTGACGAACCCCACCGGGGTCCGGCTCGCACCCATTCTCTCGATGCGGGCCGCTCATAGGTTACGCGATGGGGTCGAGTTTGGCCGAGCCCGGCCGCGTCACGGTCTTGGTCCCTGTGCCGCGGCGGCGCGTTCGCGCTGCTCTCGCTGCTCCTCCGCGGCGGGGAGAAGGCGCGCGACCACGGACTGGGCCACACTCCACGATCGGGCCGGGTCGCGCGGCAGCCGGATGCGGGCCTGGTTCGTGCCGAAGCGGACGGCATCACGGCCCATCGGGGCAAGGGCTCGAACGGCCGCCGCGCGCGACAGCGTTCCCAGTCGGACGACGAGCTCGCCCTCCTCGCGCGAGATGGAGGCAATGCCGGCGTCCTCGGCGGCCATGCGCAGCTCCACGACCTCGAGCAGCCGCAGAACCGGCGGGGGCGGCGGTCCGAACCGGTCCGCCAGCTCCTGGCGAAACGCGGCCAGCTCACCGGCCGTTCGGACACGGCCGAGGCGCCGGTACATCTCTAGCTTCTGGGCGGTCTCGGGCACGTACGTGTCGGGCAGGTGGGCGTCCACCGGCAGGTCTACGACCGCGCCCGGCCGCTCGATGACCGGCGACCTGCCTTCGAACTCGGCCTTCTGCTCCTCGACGGCCTCGGCCAGCAAGCGCGTGTACAGGTCGAAGCCGACGGCCGCCACGTGGCCGTGCTGCTCGGCGCCCAGGATGTTGCCGGCGCCGCGGATCTCCAGATCCGACAAGGCAATCTGGAATCCCGCCCCCAGCTCGGAGGCGTTGAAGATGGCCTGCAGCCGCTTGCGGGCTACGTCCGAGAGCTTCTCGCGGCGCCGGTAGAGCAGGTACGCGTAGGCCCGCCGGCTGGACCGCCCCACACGGCCGCGGAGCTGGTAGAGCTGGGCCAGTCCAAGCGTGTCCGCCCGGTCGATGATGATCGTGTTGGCATTCGGGATATCCAGGCCCGACTCGATGATCGTGGTGCAGACCAGGACATCGGTCGCTCCTCCGGCGAAAGCGAGCATCACCTTCTCCAGCCGGCCTTCCGGCATTTGGCCGTGCCCGACCGCGATGCGCACGCCCGGCAGCAGCTGGCGCAGCTGTTCGGCCTGAGCCTCGATCGTCTCGACGCGGTTGTGGACGAAGAAGACCTGGCCACCACGGTCCAGCTCGCGCAAGATGGCGTCGCGGACCAGACCGGCCGAAGCCTCGGCGACACGGGTCTGGATCGGCAGCCGATCCTCGGGCGGCGTCTCGATCAGGCTCAGGTCCCTGACGCCCGCGAGGGCCAGGTTGAGGGTGCGAGGGATCGGCGTGGCCGAGAGCGTCAGGACGTCCACCTCGCGGCGAAGCTTCTTGAGGCGCTCCTTGGCCGCGACGCCGAAGCGCTGCTCCTCGTCCACGATCACCATGCCCAGGTCGCGAAAACGGACGTCCTTGCTCAGCAGCCGATGGGTGCCGATGACGAGATCGACCGAGCCTGAGGCCAGCCCGGCGACGGTCGCCTCCTGCTCTCTCTCCGGCACGTAGCGGCTGAGCAGGCGCACCGTGATCGGGAAGGCCGCGAGCCGCTGGCCGAACGTCTGGTGGTGCTGGGCGGCGAGGATCGTCGTCGGAACCAGCACGGCTACCTGTTTGCCGCCCTGGATCGCCTTGAAGACGCCGCGCAGGGCCACCTCCGTCTTGCCGTAGCCCACGTCGCCGACGACCAGGCGGTCCATCGGCCGGCCGGCCTCCATGTCGAGCTTGACCTCGGCCGTGGCGCGGAGCTGGTCGAGCGTCTCCTCATACGGGAACGACGCCTCGAGCTCCTGCTGCCAAGGGGTGTCCGGCGCATAGGCGAAGCCCGGTGCGGCGGCGCGCGCGGCGTAGATCTCCAGCAGCTCTTTGGCGAGGTCCGTCACGGCCCGCTTGACCCGCTGCTTGGTCCGCAGCCAGTCCGCCCCGCCGAGCCTGCTCAGGGCCGGGTTCTCGCCCCCGGAGTAGCGGCTGATGCGATTGATCTGCTCTACGGGCAGGAAGATCTTGTCCGTCCCGGCGAAGCTCAGCTCAAGGTAGTCGCGCTCCTCGCCGGCGCTTCCGCGGCGCAGCATCCGCTCGTAACGGGCGATTCCGTGGTCCACGTGGACGACGAGATCTCCCTGCGTCAGCCGCTCCAGGATATCCCTCGGGACCACGCGCCGCAGAGCCTTGGGTCGACGGACTCGAACGGAGCCGAAGAGCTCGCGGTCGGTGACGAGTGAGAGTCCGTCCGGACCGCCGGAGAAGCCACCGTTGAGACTCCGACCGACCAGGGCGCGCGTCCCGGGCGCGGGCGCCTCGACCAGGCGGTCGACGACTGCGGTGGGCAGGCCCTGTTCGGAGAGCAGGTCGGCCAGGCGCGGCGCCTGGTCGGACGCCAGAACGACCCGATCACCGTCACTCGTCCAGCCGGAAACGGTCTGGGCCAGGCGCTCGGTGCGGGCCGGCGGCAGGGCCGGCTCGCGCCAGCCGAAGAGATCCCCCATCGGCGTCCCGCCGCCGGTCGGCGCAGCGGCTTCCGATTCCCACGTCAGCTCTAGAGTTCGCCCGCGCAGAAGCCTCGTCTTCCAGTCGTGCTGACCCAGATATGCCTCAGGCCACCCTTCCGGCAGATCCCCGGACGCGACCAGCTCGGTGCGCCGCTCCTGCGCCTGGCGCCACAGGAAGTCGGCCGATTCGGCGATGTCGCCGGGCTCGTCGAGGACCAGGAGCGTGCCGGGGGCCAGGTGGTCCAGCCCGGTGGCAGGGCACAGGACGGCCGCCCAGACCTCCGCCGCATCGCCGGTCTCAAGGGCTCGGGCGGCCGCGGCAACGTCGTGGACGTGGCCCGGGTGAGCGCCGAGCTCGCCCGTTCCGGCGCGCACGCCTTCCTCGAAGCGAATCAGGTCGGCGGCCAGGCGCTCCGGCATGCGCCCGGAGAGGCGACCCGGCAGGAGCGCGACTCGGGCCCGGATCTCGGCAACGCCCCCGCGAGGCACGAGGAACTCACTGGCGGGCAGCAGCACAACTTCCTCGACAGCGCGGATGCTGCGCTGGTCGGTTGGGTCGAAGACGCGCATCGAGTCGATCTCGTCGCCGAACAGCTCGATCCGGATCGGCAGCGGCGCCGCGGACGGGAAGACGTCGACGAGGCCGCCGCGGCGCGCGAACTCGCCCCGGCCGGCGACCTCGAGCATGGGGTCGTAGCCGAGGGCGAGCAGCTGGCGAAGCAGCTCGTCCCGATGAATGCGGGCGCCGATCCGGAGGCGGGCCGGCCGGACCGGCACTTCCTCCGGATCCAGGGTGTGCTGCAGCAGCGCCGCCACGCTCGCGACGAGGACGCGGGCATGGCCGGACCGCCACGCCGCCAGGGCCGCGACGCGGGCCGCGGTCTCGTCTCGCACCAGCTCGCTGCGCTCGTAGGCCAGCGCCGTCCGCGGCTCCAGGACCGCCACGGCCTCCGGATCGCCGAGCCAGGCCTGCAACTCCTCCGCCACGCGATCCCCGATCTCCGAGTCGCGGGCTATCCAGCACAGCCGCTCACCCGTCCCGCTCGCCGCGCCGTCCAGCGCGAGCGCTGCGGCCAGGTAGGTCTTGGCACCGTGCGGAATGGCGGCCAGGGCGGCGTGCCGGCCGCCAGGGGGGAGCGGCCCGGCATCGGTTCCAAGGCGCTGCCGGAGCGCCCCGAAAGCCCCGCTGGCATGGAGCAGCGGTGGCAGCACGTGGAGATCGGGCAGGCGCCGAGCCGTGACCCCGGCTCCAGTCCCGGCACCGGGTTCGCGGCCGGCCGCCGCCCGGGCCGCCTGAGCGGCCAGATACGCGGCGCGGACCGCCTCGTCGACATGTCGCTCCTTGCCGCGCTTGCCGCGCCGGGCCGGCGCGCCGGGGCCCTCTTCGTCCGCCTCGCTCTCGGCGGCCGCGGGATCGTCGCCCATGTCGTCGAGGCCGCTGCTCCCCGGCAGGTCGGGCGGGCCGAGTCCGTCCTCGCCCAGCGGGTCGGCCGCGCCACTCAGGGCGGCTTCGATCTGGCGTCGGAGAGGACGGCCTCCCCGAATGCTCACTCGCCCGCCTCGGGCGGCCGCGGCTTGCGCCAGCCCGTTCGGGTGCGACGGATTCCGTCAGGTCCGGGCGGTCCTTCGACCTCGCCCGGTGCCGCCGAGCGTTCCTCGTCGTCCGGCCGCAGTTCGAAGGCATTGAAGTGGCCGGCCGCCTTGCTCGTGCCCTCACGCGCCCAGGCCTCCACGGCGTCGGCGGCAGCGTCGAGAAGCTCGGACAGACGGGCTCGCTCGCCCCGGCCGAACTGGCTCAGGACGTGGTCGACGGCGTCTCGGCCGGGCTCGCCGATCCCGACGCGCAGGCGGGGGAACTGCTCGTTCCCCAGCTCACCGATGATGGACCGCAGCCCGTTGTGCCCACCGGCGCTGCCGCCCTCGCGAAACCGGAGCTTGCCGAACGGCAGCGCGAAATCGTCGACAACCACGAGCATCTCGGACAGGGGCGCATGCTGGCGAGCCAGCACCTTGCGCACCGCGAGCCCCGACTCGTTCATGAAGGTGAGCGGCTTGACGAGCAGCAGATCGAGGCCGTTGTAGCGGCCCTGCGCGATCGCCGATGCGTCGCGCGTCCGACCCCGACCGGACCAGCCGGCTCGATCGGCCAGCCGGTCGAGAACCATCCAGCCGACGTTGTGGCGCGTCTTCTCGTACTGGGCGCCGGGGTTCCCGAGGCCAACGACGATCTTCACCGCTGCTCCAGCAACTGTCGCCGCGCATGAGCGCGACACACGAAACTAGCCCCGATCCGGTTCCGGAGGGCCTACGGGGATGGTATCAGGGCCGAGCCGAAGCCCGGCCTGCCGGCCACGGGAGGATCAGCGCTCCGCCGCCGCGCGTTCGACCTCCGCGGGTTCGACCTCCGCGGGTTCGGTCCCTCTCCCACGCCTTCGCAGCGATTCGAGAACGCGCCGCTCGGTCGCCCGCATGGCGGCTTCCTCCACGGGCTCGGCATGATCCCAGCCGCAGGTATGCAGCGTGCCGTGCACCGTCAGCAGGAGCAGCTCCTCGACCGCCGTCCAGTGGCGGTCGCCGGTCTGGCCACCCCGACCTTCCTCGGCCTGAGCGATCGCCCGCTCGACAGAAACGATGATGTCGCCCAGATGGGCCCGCAGCCCCGGCGGCAGCGCGAAGGCCTGCTTGAGCGCGGCGGCCACCCAAGGATCTCGCCCTCCCGGCGCGCCACGCTCGTGTGGCGGAAACGCCTCCGGCGGGAAGAAGGGGAAAGACAGGACATCCGTCGCGCCCGATGACCCCATGTACATGGCATTCAGTTCGGTCAGCTCGCAGTCGGCCGATAGGACGACTCCGATGGACGCGGGCCCAGGAGCGCCGGCGGCATCCAGCGTCGCCCTGACGGCCTCAGCGATCCGGTGGCGGGAGGCGACACGGGGCACTCCCGGTCGGATTGTCACGTCGATCCGGAACGGCGGCACGTAGATGGAGGAGGTGGCGCCCTCCTGGATTCGCGTGGTCGTTGGAGCGTAATCTGTCGGCCTGCCTCGTCGAGCCGTCGCCTGCCAGCGGGCAGGCCGGGTCAGGGCGCGCAACTCCCGGGCATTCCTGCCGTGCGCCCCATCCTCCATCCTGAGTCCCTCTCCTATCTGCGGGAGCCCCGCTCACGCCGCGACTCGAGCTCGACGACCTTGTTCTGCGGATAGGCGATGCGCTGGTGATACATCCCCAGGAGCTGCCCCACAAAGGCCTCCCGGATTCTCTCGAGATCGCGAATGGTGAGGTCGCATTCGTCCAGCTGCCCGTCGCCGAGTCGCTCCCCGATGATCTGGTTGACCATGCCACGTATTGTGGCCTCATCACGGCTAGAGAGTGAGCGCACCGACGCCTCCACCCCGTCCGCCAGCATGAGTACGGCCGCCTCGCGCGACTGCGGTTTGGGGCCCCCATGGCGGAATCGGCTCTGGTCGACGGCGTCCGCCGCTTCGCGCCCGGCTGCGGTCTTCGGGCCGCCAAGGGGTGCAGCCGCCGCTTCACGCGCCTTCCCGTAGACGAAGCCAAGAATGGCTGTCCCGTGGTGTTGCGGGATGAAGGCGATCAGTGGTTTGGGCAGGCGGGCCTTGTAGGCGAGGTCGATGCCGTCGCGAACGTGCTGCTTGAGGATCATGGCCGAGACTTCGGGCTCGAGCTGGTCGTGGATGTTCTCGCCGCTGGCCTGGTTCTCGATGAAAGCGAGCGGGTTCGCGAGCTTACCGATGTCGTGGTAGTAGGCCGCAACGCGAGTCAGCAGAGGATCCGCCCCAATGGCGGAGGCAGCCCGCTCGGCGAGGTTGCCGACCATGAGCGAATGGTGGTAGGTGCCTGGCGTCTCGATGAGCAAGCGGCGCAGCAGCGGCTGTGACGGATTGACCAGCTCCATGAGCTGCGGAGGAGTGAGTATGCCGAACAGGTTGCCCAGCAGGGAGAAGCTGCCGAGCGTGATCACCGTCGCCACCAGTGCCCCGCCTGCTGCGGCTCCGCAGAGCTGCAGCAGCCCCGTCACATCGTGCTTGCCGAGCATCCCGAAGACGCCGACGACCGCGAAATCGGTCAAGGCGACGGCCAGGCCCGCCTGGATGAAGAGATGCTGGCGCTCGCCCCTGCCGATCGTGAGCATTCCGGCGAATCCACCCATGAAGACAAACGCCGTCAGCTCCAGCGATGTGCCGTTGACCATGCCCGCCAGCAGCGCCAGCAATGCCAGGACCACAGTCGCGACGCCGGCGTCCAGCAGCAACGTCAACAGCATCCCCGCTGCCGCGGCCGGCACCAGGTAGGGCAGCCATGCTCGCCCGCCAGGCAGCTTCTCCGCCAGTACCGCCACCACGAAAACGCCGCCGACCAGAATGAGGGTCCGGCCGCGATCCCAGTACTCCGGCCTCGACCTCCAAAGCCAGGCGAGCAGCAAGGCCGTTGCCAACGCCGCAATCAGGATCCACGCCCCAGACTTGCCCCAATCGACGCGGGAAACGTCGAGGGCGAAGAACTTGATCTTGACCATGTCCGCTGGGGTGATCACGTGACCTTGATCGACGATCACCTGGCCCGCCTTGATCGTGTCCTGGATGGTGGGCTGGCTCGCTCTCGCCTTCGCTTGTGCCTGAGCGGTCAGCGTGTCGCTGAAGGCTGAGTTAGGGACTACGAGCGGCGCCGCGATGCCCACGACGAGACTCTGCTCCGCTGCCGAGAGCCCGAGATTGGAGGGCATGTACTGGGTCACCAGGTTGGCCTGGACGGTCGGGTCGGTCTTGCGGATCTGGTCCTGCTCGGCCCGGCCAAGAGCGCTTTCGGCAGCCTGCTCCACGACCGGCCATTGGGTAGGATCTAGAGCCAGGAGCGTCGCCCGGTCCCCGGCTGAAAGGGACGGCAACACGGCCTGGAGTTGGGTCTCGCGAGCCGCCGGCGTCTTCGCCGTGTTGAAAATGTCGTCTACCGGCTGGAGATCGAGCTGAAGCTGGGCAACCTGGGCGGCAGCCTTCACTGACGCCCCGTACGGGGTGTAGTCGTATTGCGGCTCGACGGCGCGAGCCGCGGCATCCTGTGCCTGAGTGGTCTCGACCGGGTTATCGATGACCGCGTCGCGGGGGGCGCGGATGGTCGTTGGCGCAATCGCGTCGGCGGCGAGGCCTGGGTTGGACGGGGTGAGGTCCACGACGACGCCCGAACCCAGGGCCAGGAGCATCAGCGCCCCGGCCAGAGCCAGCCTGACCGCGTCAGTGCGGCCGAAGGGACGCGGACGTTCGCGCGGCTCTCTCAACACGGCGGGTCCGTCACGATCCGGCGGCTCTGGCCGCCAGGTGCTGCGTCACCAGCTGACTGACCTGCTTCCCGTCGGCGCGTCCTCGTATGCGGGGGGATAGCCAGCTCATCGCCTTGCCCATGTCTCGGGGAGAGGCGGCGCCGGTCTCGGCGATTGCCTCCTCGACCAGGGCCTTCAGCTCCGCCTCACTCAACGGCTGGGGCATGAACTCAGCGATGACGGCGATAGCGGCCTCTTCCCTGGCCACGAGGTCGCCGCGGCCGCCGGCTCTGAACGCATCCACGGACTCGCGCCGGACCTTCAGCTCGTGAGCGAAGACGCCGAGCATCTCGTCGTCGGCAAGCCTGTGCTTGCCTTCCTTCTCGGCCCGCTGGACGGCCGCCAGAACCATGCGCAGGGCATCGCGGCGCACTGCGTCACTGGACCGCATCGCGGTCTTCAGTTCGGTATCTAGTCGATCGCGGAGGGACACCGGTGTGGCACCTCGGGGCGGGCGGCGCGGCTGCAGCGGGTCGCGCACTCGTCGACGGCGCGGCGGTCGGACCTAGGTCGGCTGCTGGCGGGCGACCTTCTTGCGCTTCGCTTCCTTGCGCTTGCGCTTCACGCTCGGCTTCTCGTAGTGCTCGCGGCGACGGGCCTCAGCCAGGATGCCGCTCTGCTGGATCTTCTTGTTGAACCGGCGCAGGGCACTCTCGAAGCTCTCGTTCTCACCCACACGGACTTCTGCCAATCCGGAAATCACCTCCTTCGGGGCTCGTTCGCGATGGCCGGGGTCAGGACATGCTCTCGGGAGCACGCCGAACCGCCCACGAACAGGGCTCGCGGAGTGTAGCCCGATCTCCGAGCGGCTGTCCACCGGAGACCGAGCGGATGGGCGGGGCAGCGGGCCCCCGGTCCTCTCACATAGCCGAGTCACGACTACTATGCGGCGGCGACAGGTCCGGCTGAAACGAAGCCGTCGGGAATCGTGAACATCGGGCGTTCGTTCGAGCATGGTGTAGCCAAGCTGGGGCGGCAGCGGAACGGGTACGCCAAATCGACCTGGGCCCGGACTGGATAGTAGTCACCGGACGACTAGCTGAGCGACGGCCACCTCTCGGCGGACCTCGCCACCGCGCCGCCGCTTGCTAGAACGGCACTGGGCGCCAGGTCCGGCCGCCGTCATCGGTCACGAAGATCTTCATCGGGTCGCCGGCCGCCGTCATACCCCGCCGATCGTCCCACCAGAGCGACCCGCCGGCGCCCTGGATACCCCCGCCATCGATGAGGCTCCAGGTTCGACCCCCGTCCACGGTCTCGGCAAACCGGGTGTAGCCGTACTGTGCCTGCGGCGTGCCTGTAGTGATGGGCCCGGGGGCAACCTCCACGACCGCAATCCAGTGCTGCGGACCCAGAGCGGACACCGAGTCGACGGTATCAAAGCCGGCCGGCAGCGTCATGTCGAGCTCCTTCGACCAGGTCACACCGCCATCTGAACTCCCGAACACCAGCTGCGGTGCGAGCCCTTCGGACGGCGAGACTGACGTGACCAGGCTGAGGTGCCCGACCCCATCTACGATCAGCATCTCGGGGAGGATGGTTTCGACAGACAGTCCGGGCAAAGGCGCGGTGCGCCAGGTCCGTCCCCCGTCCTGGGTGACCGACACGCTTGTCGGGGCGTCGGTGGGCACGAAGTAGCCGATCGCATCGGTCGTCCACCTCACCATCGGGGACAGCCCGATGCAGGGACCGCTCGTGGGCCCGGACCAGGTCACGCCGCCGTCATCCGTCGCATACCACTGGCAGCCAGCCATCTCGCCATCGTTCGGCACGACACGGCCGACGACAACCCGGCCATGGAGTGCATCCCAGAAGTGATCCTCAGCCGCCACGAACGAGCCTTGCGCCGGCGAAGGGTCCGGAAGCAGGGAAGTAGCCGGCGCCGATTGCCAGGTTCTGCCGCCGTCGCCGGTCCCGTACACCACAACCTGGGATCCCTGAGAAGTGTTCTTGACACCGGTGATCCAACCATGCTGTGCGTCGACGAAGTCGAGCGAGGCCAAGTCCCAGAGGTGATCCTGAGCGGAGTCTCTGGCCGGAACCTGCCGGGCTTCGGACCAGGTGACGCCACGGTCCGCGGTGACGCGCAATCCGTCGCCATCCGTGTAGACGAAGCCTCCTCCATCGGCCGTCACGCTCATGTGAAGGACAGTGCCGGGCGCGATCGACGCGGTCGGGCCGAGCATCGGCGTCGATCCCGTAGCCGACTGCTCTTGGGTGCTCCGCCAGAACGACGCGGCCGCGACGACCGCTACGATCGCCGCGACGGCCACCATCCCACCGAACGGCCACGAGACCCGGGGCCTCCGAGGGCGGAGGGGCCGGCGGTGGCCCGCTCGTTCGACCGCCTCCGCGGCAAGTCGCTCGACGCGGTCGCGGACGTACTCCGGTGTCGCCGGCGGAACGATGCTTCGCCGGAGCTCGGCTCGCACTTCGGTCTCGAGGTCGCGGTCGAAGTCGTTGTCTTTCATCGGGGTTCCTCCAGCCGCGGCCGCATCGACCGAAGCGCGTAGTGGAGGCGGGACTTGACAGTACCGGCGGGAACGTCCAATCGGGCGGCGATTTCATCCACCGGCAGGTCGGCCCAGTAGCGGAGTACGACCACGATCCGGTGGTCGGCATCCAGGCGGGCCATCGCCCGCGAGATGGCGTCACGCGCCGACGTCTGCTGGCTTGCGTCCGCGATCGCCGGCTCGGCGTCCTCATCGAGCGGGCGTATGACGGAACGGGCGCGTTGCCGCAGCCGTTGCCGGCAGACGTTGACGAGGATCCGGCCGAACCAGGCATCGAACCGGGCGGGATCGAGCAGGCTCCGCCGAGCTCGCCAGGCCAGCGCGAACGCGTCCTGGGTCGCGTCGTCGGCGTCCCCCGTGTCACCCAAGATCGCCCACGCCAGGCGGTAGGCGGAGTCGAGGTGACGGCGGGTAAGGGCCGCGAACACCTCCTCACTCGCTTCGAGCGGCACCGCTCCCCTCCTGTCTGTCGTCATTGCCGTGGCTATTGCATCCCGCATGCCCAATACGATTGCCGGGAGTCGGGTTTCGTTCATGCAGAGTGTGATCCGACGGGCGGCACTGCGGGCCGCGACGCCGGGCTCGTGGATATGGGCGGTTGTGCGTGGCGCAGCACAGGATCGCCGGCGTGAGCGGTAGCGACCACGCGTGATCGACCGCGCCGCGCACATGCAGTCACGGATTGACCCCAACTCGCCCGGCCACCGAGCGGACCGCACCGGCTGGGCACGCCCAGCAGCAGCCGGCATTCGCTAGGATGGCCGGATGGAGCGCCTCGACAGCATGCTGGACATCATCGACCAGGGCGAGGCCCGCTACGGCGATCGGTTCGCCTTCGGCATGCGCAGCGACGACGGCACGACCGAGCACTGGACGTACCGCGAGCTCAACCGCCGCAGCCGCATTGTCGCGTGGCGCCTTCGGGCGCTTGGCCTCCAGCCGGGAGACCGCATCCTGACCTGGACTCCGTCCAGCCCTGCGGTGCCGGCGCTCTACTACGGGGCGATGCGTGCCGGAATGGCGTTCGTGCCACTCGACCTGCGCATGTCCGCCGGCGCAATCGAGAGGATCGTAGGCAGGGCCGATGCGCGCCGCCTCGTCTTGGGCGAGGGGCGTGAATCCCCGGACCCGGCCGACGCGCGCCTGGAGCACTTCCCCACGTCGTTCGCGGAGCGCCTCGCCGCCGACCCAGACAGCACCTTCCCAGACGACTGGGAGGAGCAGGTCAACGGCTGGCCCCGGCCTCGGGGTGATGAAATCGCCGAGATCATCTTCACCTCGGGCACGACCGGCGAGCCCAAGGGAGTGGTCCTGACGCACGCCAACCTGATCGGCACCATGGATGCCGCCCACAACCTGATTCCGGAGCAGGAGCACCGTGCGGTCTCGCTGCTGCCGCTGTCGCACCTGCTCGAGCAGGTGGCCCTGGTCTACTACGCCATGACGGTCGGCGCCCACGTGCTGTACGTCCGGAGCCGCAACCCACGTGTCATCTTCGAAGCGATCCGGGACCACCGGACCACCTCGCTCGTGCTGGTTCCGCAGATCATGGGCCTCTTCTGGGCGGCGATCGAGACGGAGGTCGCCAGACAGGGCAAGCTGACCTCCTTCAATCGGCTGCGGCGGGTCGCGCGACGGCTCCCCTACCCCGTTCGACGCCGGATCTTCTCCCGGGTTCATCGCCAGTTCGGCGGCTCGCTCAATCTCATCGTCTCCGCGGCCGCATTCCTGCCACCCGCCCTGCAGCAGGCCTGGGAGGACCTGGGCGTGGTCGTGATGCAGGGTTACGGCGCCACCGAGTGCGGCGTCGCTTCGGCCACCAGCCAGCGAGACCACGGGCTGGGCACGGTGGGGCGGACCATACCTCCAATCGAGGTGAAGCTCGGCGAGGATGGCGAAGTCCTGGTCTCCGGACCCACCTTGTTCAGCGGCTACTGGCGCGATCCCGGCACGACCGCCACCTCGTTCACGGCAGACGGCTGGTACAAGACCGGCGACATCGGCCGGCACGACGCGTCGGGACACCTGATCCTGATGGGCCGCAAGAAGGACATCATCGTCCTGCCCAACGGCCTCAACGTCTATCCCGAGGACGTCGAGAACGCCCTTCGGACGGCCGGCATCCGCGACGCCGTCGTGGTGGAGACGGTGCCCGGCCGAATCGAGGCGGTGGTGCTGGCGCCCGGCTCACCGCTGCTCCCCCAACCCGGCGAACCGGCGGACGCCACACGGCCCCCGGAGATCGAAGATCCGGTGCGCGTGCGGGCGGAGATCGAGGCCGCCGTCCGAGCCGGCAACTCCACGCTGGCGGTCCACCAGCGCGTCGTCGCCTGGCGCCTCTGGCCTGACGCCGACTTCCCTCGGACGCACACGTTCAAGATCCAGCGCGACCGCGTCCGCGCCTGGGCGGTCGTCGACGAGCCGCTGCCGGTCCGTGAAGAGGGCCCGTCCCCCGCGGCGGCCGGCAAGGGCAAGCGGCCGTAGCGGAAGGCCGATCAGCCGGGAGGCCACCCCATGGACCGGCCGCCGAGCATGTGGACGTGGAGGTGGTCGACCGTCTGACCGCCGTTGCGACCGACGTTGACGACGAGGCGGTAGCCGTCCTCGGCGATCCCCTCGCGGATGGCCAGCTCGGTGGCCACGGCGCAGATCTTGTCGATCAGTTCCCTGTCGGCCGGCCCAACGTCCCGCACAGAAGCGATGTGCTTGCGGGAGATCAGCAGGATGTGGGTCGGAGCCTGGGGCGAGATGTCGCGAATTGCCACGACCGATTCGTCGGCATGGACCTGGGCCGATGGCAGCTCGCCGGTGACGATGCGGCAGAACAGGCAGTCGGACGGCATGGCGCGCTCCCCGATGATCTAGGTCTGGACGAGGCCGGTGGCCACGTCGATCTTGCTACTTGAGCGCCGGCTCCGCCAGGGGTTCATGCCACGCATTCGAGCGCGCCGCCTGCGATCGGGACGGATCGATCGCCAGCAGCCGCCCGACGATTCGGTCCGGGGCGGCCGAGTCGATCGACTCTGCGCGCACCAGGCCGATGGCGTTCTCCAGGGATGAGCCGCCGGCCGCGGCCGCTTCGACCAGGACGTGGTTCTCCGCATGCCCGAGCCACCGTCCCTCGGGGAGCTGCCGCTCGAAGAGGACGCGCAACTCCCCGCCGAGCTGCCGCGCGGCGAAGCGCGCCCGGGCCGCCGCCGCCAGAGCCAATGCTTCGGCCGCCCGCCGCTTCTTCGTCCGTCCGTCGACCTGCCCGACCATGCGCGCCGCCGCAGTCCCGGGCCGCGCGGAGTATCGGAAGACATGGATCCCCGCCAGGTCGAGGCTTCGCAGGAACGCCACGGTCCGGGCCCAGGCGGCATCGTCTTCGCCGGGGAAGCCCACGATCAGGTCCGCGTGGATGGCAACGCCGGGGATCGCCCGCGCAATCCGTGCCGCCAGCTCCGCATAGGACGCGGCGTCGTAGCGGCGCCCCATGCGACGCAGGATCGTGTCGTCGCCCGATTGGAGGGGGATGTGGAAGTGGGGAAGGCAGCGCCCGGAGGAGTCGACCCAGACGTCGAGCAGATCGCCGGTGACGTGCTGGGGCTCGATGGAGCTGAGGCGGATGCGCTCCACTTCCGTCTCGGCCAGGATGCGCCGCACGAGACCCGGCAGACCCAGCCCGGCGCTTGCTCCGACATCTTCGGCGTACGTTCCGGCGTTGATCCCGGTCAGCACGGCCTCGCGATGACCCGCCGCCAGCGCGCGACGGACCTCGGCCAGCACCGCCTCGGCGGGCACCGACCGCTCCGGGCCGCGGGCCCTCGGGATGATGCAGTAGGTGCAGTGGAACGAGCAGCCGTCCTGGATCTTGACGAAGGCCCGCGTTCGATCGATGTCCCGCTCGAAGGTGTCCTCGACCGAACCTT
>Ga0187886_1000540_pt1 | contig 43829 bp, 46 predicted proteins | sample June2016WEW_20_1_FD_133001 | JGI IMG/M metagenome (GOLD analysis project Ga0187886, IMG submission 133001) | Peatland microbial communities from SPRUCE experiment site at the Marcell Experimental Forest, Minnesota, USA - June2016WEW_20_150 | ecosystem: Environmental > Terrestrial > Soil >... | reverse complement strand
CTATTGCTATTCCGCAGTTCGTGGCTTACAGGCAAAGAGGTTACAGTGCATCGGCAAACTCGGCAGCAAGGAATGCCTACACGGCAGCAGAGGCCTTTTTCAGTGATTCCCCAGGTGGAACAGCTACTCCAGCGATCATAGCCACCTACGGTTATAATGCTGACCCAAACATCACACTAACAGTGCCTAGCGGTGGGCAATTAGGGACCTTTACGATAGCTGCTGTTCATGCCGGTGGTGGTTCAACCTTTACTATTGATCAGAATGGTTCGTTTACCAGAAGCTAAGTGTTAATGTATCATGACGTGTTGAGGGGGTGGGGTTTATACCTCACCCCTTTTTTGTCATTTCAAATAGTGATCAGATGTCTTCGAGATGGATGATCGCTTTCAGGGTTGTTTTGAATATTTTAAGAGTTGAAATTTGAACTCTTGTAAATAGTCTGACCTCTAAATGACCTCTAACCATTTATTATCTGTAATATTATCAATAACTTATATTATAAAGAATCGGGTTCGATTCCCGCCGCCTCCACCATTACCACAGGTCTAACATATACCTTGAACCTGGTCATTGCGTCTGGATGTAGGACTGCACGGTGACGTGCGCTTTTTCTATTTCTTTTATGAGGCGGGGTGTGACATTCTCCTGCAGGTCGGGCTGCATATTAAACATTTCATAATATTCATTTCTGATGGGCAGTTTTTCATCATCATTAGCACCGTATCCCAATGCCTTACAGATCAAGTCTGACAGACAAATTATGAAAGCCTGTCTTATATAAGGTTCGGGGATGGCTTCGGGAGGGGAAAATGCGGGATGGTGATGGTATTCGATGCCTTTTACGATGCTATCCGAGAGTTGCCAGTTCTCTGCCACGAGGCTTCCCAGACACGCATGGTTTATTCCGTATTGTTGTTCTTCCCGTATCATGAGGGGCGATTCCGTTGATCCCTCTCCTACCGATTTTAGCATGTGAATAAAATACTTGCCTATGTCATGAAGAAGCCCCATTGTGCCCAGTTCATATTCAGAGAATTGAAATATGTTCTTGCCGAGATGTCCCGAGCAGACCGACACCACGGCAGAGTGGGCCCAGGTCTTGCTGTATACATCAGCATCGCCGTATTGCTCCTGGGGCATTACGTTATTAAGTGTCTCCTGTAGAACCAATGCCCTTACGCTGTTATATCCCAAAAGGCTTATTGCCCTGCCTACTGACGTGATCTTTTCAGGACGGTTGAAATATGCGGAGTTCACCGCACGCAGGATTCTCGCGGAAAAAACGGGATTTGTCACAGTGACTGATGTAATCTCTCCCGGGTTCAACTCCGGGTTCCTCAAGAGGTTCATCAGTTTCAAATAATTTACAGGGATAGGCTTAATGGTGGAGATTTTTTCTTTGACCGCTTCTATGACGTCCGGACTCAGATCCTGTGTCGATTTTGGCGCAACACCTTCAGCCAAAGAGGTATATGAGACTTCCTTTAGCGCGGGATAAGATTCAAGGAAGGCTTTTCTTTGGGCTTCCCCGCCCTGAGTCTTGGCATGAGACGGCGCTGGCGATTTTTCTTTATGACGTTTTCCCGTATCAGCCGCACGGTGAGGTGGTTTCCGGCCGGTTTTTTTTCTCTGCGATGATATATTAAAAAGAGTTATAACCAGAGCTGCAAGGATTAGGATCAAGAAGATGTTCATTTTAACCTCTCCTCTTTACCTCTTCACATGAGAAAACAGTTAAGGTTGATATCTCTTTTCGGCCCAAATATGACGCTGAAGCCTGTTCCCCACTGGATATATCTCATAAAAACATGAAAAATTGCAATCTTTAAATGCAGTTGGGCAATATGCCACGATCACAGATGTCGGGATATGGTTCTATCATTTCAGTTCCTTGAATGATCAGACAAAGGCATTTGCAAGGGGTAATGGGGAATTGGCGGAGAGTTTTGACTGCACGAATCAATGCATATCTGAAAATGGAAAATTATGGATAGAAATAGTAAGCCGTTCCACCTGAAGATGAAACGGCTCATTTAGTATGTGCATCAATAGTGTAATTGCGAAATTCTTGCCGGCCTTGTGACTTGAGCAGTGCCGGGAATTGGAAACACAGGGGCTTCTCTCAGGTCTTACTGCCCCTTAAAGCTGGGTTTTCTTTTTCCTATAAAAGCGGAGATTCCTTCTTTCGCGTCGGCTGTTTTGCCAACCCAGATCATCCCGCGCCGCTCCAGTTCGAGTTGCCGCTCCAACAGTCCAAAGAAGGCGTTATTGAAGTTCTCCTTCACGATAGAGTAAGATACTGTTGGGCCTGAGGCAAGCTTCAGCGCAATATCCATGGTAGTTTTTTCAAGCTCGCTGTCATCGACCACTTTATTGACGAGACCCATCTGGAGGGCCTCCTTAGCATCAAATACAGGGTCCATGTACACCAGCTCTGACGCCTTGCTAAATCCGATCAGTAGCGGAACCAGTAGGGTCCATGCCCCGTCAGGAATCAGCCCTATTGAAGTGTAAGCCTGCCTGAACTTCGCGGATGAAGCGCATATTCTCAGGTCACACGCGGCGGCAATACTCACTCCGGCCCCGGCAGCCGTCCCGTTGATCATGGCAATGACGGGCTTTGAAGTCCGGCGGATACCAACGATGGTAAAGTGTAAGAACTTCGTCAGTTGCCGCAGTGTCTCGCTTGTATCGGGGGAGCTTTCAAACAGCGCCACGTCGCCTCCCGCGCAGAAGGCCTTGCCTTCTCCCGTAAGTACGATCACCTTTACATCCCTGTCGTCTGCGCAGATTTCCAGGGCCCTGATGATATCCGTAAATAGATCGACATTAACTGCATTAAACGCTTTGGGCCGGTTGAATTTGATGACAGCAACCTGATCGGCCTTTTGGAAAATAATGTTGTCGAACTGCATGTGCTTCCTCCTCGTTTGCTTTTTTTGGATCTTCAATCCTGATTGTTAATAGTTTGGCATCAAACTTTGCCTGCAAGAAAATTAAAGGTTTGTATTGAGCTTATTTAGCAGATTAACCAATGTTTCCCTTTCGTCGTCCGAGACCCCCTTGTATGAATGAGCTCGCAATTTCTGAGCGATAAGATGGAAGTTGGGCTTCAACGCCATTCCCTTCCGGGTCAAGGCGATGAGACTGATGCGACTGTCGGCGGGATTACTCATCTTTTCTACGTAACCCATTTTAATCAATTTGTTCACCAGGGCTGTGATTGTGGACTTGTCCTTGTCGATAATCCTCCCAATTTCGGACATGGGTAAGGGCCCGCGCGCCATCAGAGAGCCCAGGATCTCGCCGTGGGACGGGGCCAATCCTTTGATACGATGGGCCTTCATTTCTTGGGAGAGAAACCGATTGGCCTTGTACTGGATGCGACTGATCAGAAAAATAATGTGATCCTTTTTCATGGAGGCAATATAGTTTGATATCAAACCATTGTCAAGATAATTTATGCTTGGAATGTGTTATGGATGGGCAGAATCGTGAAAACAATATTAGATGAAGGAAGTGATGAAAAAGGGGTGTGGAAAAGAGGAACAATCTTTCTTGGAGAGATTATTAAATTTACTCCCGTGGAAGGCCCTGATGCATTTGAAAGTCAAAGGCTTTGCCTTGGGAAGCTAATGCTTCCGGAGTTGAGGATAAACCCCGATCAGAAATCAGCATTCCTCTTTCCTGTATGTAACCACATGACAATGGACCGTTGACGATCCGCTGAAAAGAGGCGCGACTAACGCATGCCGTGGGACCGGCGCGATTTCATTTGGGGCGAGCCAGTAAGAAACGGGAACTGGGAAAGATCTTTCCGTCCTCTCCTCGCGCCTGAAGCGGGCCGCGAAGCCGGCGAGGAAGAGCGGGCATTTCGTGCCGGAGTTTCTTTCGGAACTTTTGTTAAGCCCGGTCGCTTCCCGGAGGGCCGCAAGCGGCCGGATCCCTTGCCGGCGGCCGGCGCTGGTATCGTGTAATCGAAATTCGCCAATATCCGCCTTTCCAGCTTTTCACCAAGAACATTTTCGATGCTCCACACAAAAGCCCTGTCCGGGCGCGTCACAAAGGTGAACGCATCCCCGGTTCTGGCGGCCCTGCCGGTGCGTCCGATGCGGTGCGTGTAGGCATCGACCGTGTCAGGCATGTCATAATTGATCACATGTGATATCTTGGAAACATCGATGCCGCGGGCTGCAATGTCGGTGGCCACGAGTACCTGGTATTTGCCGCTGCGAAAACCATCGAGCGCCTCCTGCCGTTTGTTCTGGGGCAGATCGCCCTGCAGCGCAGTCACAAGAAACCCGGATCTTTTCATCTGTTTCGCCAGGCGCGTCGCGCGGTCCTTGGTGCGCGTAAAGACGAGCACGGACGCTGTGTCCGTGCAGCCCAGAATCTTCATCAAAAGAGATGTCTTGAGATGCGGATCGACAGGATAGATGGCATGGGAGACAGTAGATACCGGGACCCCATCGCCGACCTGAACGGTGACGGGATTGCGCAGTACGCTCTCTGCCAGGTCCCGGACATCATCGGGCATGGTCGCCGCGAAAAGAAGAGTCTGCCGCTGAACGGGCAGACGCTTCAAGATATTCCGGATATCCGGCAGAAATCCCATGTCGAACATTCGGTCCGCCTCGTCCAGGACAAGCACTTCAATGCGCCTTAAATCGATCAGGCCCTTATCCATAAGATCGATCAGACGTCCGGGGCAGGCCACAACAATATCCGCTCCGCTGCGGAGCTTGCTGATCTGGAGGTTCTGGTTCACGCCTCCATAGATTGTGACGCTCTTCAGTTTCGTATAGCGGCCCAGATGACCGATGGCCTCATGCGTCTGCTCCGCCAGTTCTCTTGTCGGCGCAATGATTAGCGCCCGGATACGCTTCCGCGGCCCGTCCATCAGGCGCTGTAGGATTGGAAGGACGAAGGCAGCGGTTTTCCCCGTTCCGGTCTGTGCCTGTCCCATGACATCCCTTTTCTGAAGAATGGGAGGTATAGCTTGTATTTGAATCGGTGTGGGCTCTGTATAGCCGAAAGCCGTGATACCTGATTCGATGTGGGGGTGTAGATTAAACGACTTAAAATTCATTGTTGTTCCTTTTTTCTCTTTATTGCCAAGTACAACCTTGGGACGGATGGTTGATTGCTGGTGCTCAATTGTTCGAGGTCTCCCTGGGCTGTTCGAATACCTGGGATCCGTCGGACTCCGTCGTTCTATTCTTATCACCCTGCCTCCTCGCCATTTCTTAGTTCGCGTTTCGCATGCGCACGAGTTCTTTTTTGCGCTTGATAAACTTGTTCTTACTTTGCTTCGCTATGCTACTCCTGTCCTCGACAGGAATCGACCATACATCTTAAGTAAATCTTTTTTACGTTAAAAAAAATCCCCAAAGAGCCTTCGTCAGCCCCTGGGGACATGAACCAAAACCATCTGCTGTAATATAAGCTTGGGGGTAATATAAGCTTATCTGACGCCAATGTCAAGCATTAATCTGGAAGATTACTTTGAACGAGTTAGTCTCACTTTTGGGCTTTCTGATGTTGACTATTACGGATTAATAGATCGCTTGATGCCAAGGATGCTGTTAACCACGTTCTGCTTTGAAAAATGACCGTTCGACAAATAAAACATTCCGTCTTCATAACCCAGGAGACGGCGCCTGATTTTATGCGGCGGCAATCCCTTCTGTTGGAGCTCCAGCGTCTTATCCTTAAGTTCTTCCATATGTTGAATCTTGGATTTCAGCGACCCTCCGCCATTTTCGACAACCCCTTTGAGCCCGCAGAAAATCGTCTTGATATCAAGGGAGGCTAAGCTCTTCAATGATTCCAGCGTCGGCCAAAAATCCTCGTCGGACCTGAGATACACCAGCCTTTTGCCACAGAAAATGTCACCCGAAAACAGCCATCCATTCATAGGTTCATAAAGGCAGATGTGGTCTTGAGAGTGCCCCGGTGTATGGATGACCTGCAGGGTATGACGGGCAGTAGATATTTCGTTGCCAATCGGCGTGCCGTGCGATGCCGCCGGCCTCCCCCACACCACTTTGCGGTAGAGCTGCAGCCGGATCCTTTCCGGATTTTCCATAAAGGACAGGGCGTCGGGATGCGCAAAGACAGGAACTCCGAATTTTTCCTGAAACAGGCGGTTGTTGCCTATGTGGTCTTCATGGTGGTGCGTGTTGACAATGGCGGAGCATCGATACCCGTTTAGTTTGGATTTCCATTCATCCTCCACAGAGACAGTGCCGGTATCGATCATGGTGTTGTCTAACTGAAAGGAGTGCGTCTCATAGAGAACCCATCTCTTGTTGCCTGCAATGTGTTTTCCCATCCTGAAGACAGCAATGGGGCCGCATTGTGTAACCCTTAACATCTCATTATCCCTGCGTGTGATTCATGTTGATCTGTCCCCGCTGCTTGTGCCATATTCCATGCGGGAATTCTACTGCTTTATTTTTTGCACCGGCAAGAATAGGTCAAATTCTTATGAATTTTAGAACAGTTTTGTTAACATTGGTGTGTAATATGTTAGAGTCATACGGAAGCCTCCTACGTGCTACCTCCAAGTTTGCACACGTTTGGAACGCTTCAGAGGCCGGGGTTAGGCTTCGGCTTGGCCCGGGCCTCGCCTCTTTCCGCTGATCTCTGAGTTATCCGATTATCTCTTCTCCTGCATTTCTGCCGAATTCTTCAATAGCAAAAGCTGTTCAGACAAGGGCTGTTCCCCGTTCGCGAAGCAGATTGGTGACGCAGATTTGTTGGAACGGTCTGCGCGCATTTACCAAAGGAGGGTGAAAGCGATCCTGACAATAAGTAGGGACCTCCCCCCCGATCACGTGACGGCAACTTACTGGGGATAACGAGGCTGGTTCCAGGACAAGAAAGGATATTCAAGATCCGTTTTCATTTGTGATTTAAGAACGGAACAGCTTAGCGGAAAGGTATCCAGGCGATATGATGGACGATGCTATTTAGGATATTCTTAGGTAGAAACCAAGTTCTGAATCTATGTAACCTGGAGGATCACAAAATTTACAGCCGACGGAAAGTCCTTCGACTTCAGATACAACGGCTTTTTTTCTGATAATGGGGCTTCTCGGGTTATCCAATGTGAATTGGAGATTTATTTCTTCTCCTTCCGCTAAGGGGTCTTTCCTAATCATTTCAAACCTGCACCCCGTCATGGACAGATTTTTTACGATCATTTTCCCCCAATGACCCTCAGGAGTGGTTCTGTAGTATAATCCTTCAAGTTCTGTATCCGTTCTGAAGAATTTTCTGAATTCAAGTTTCACTTCAGAGTCGTATCCGCAGATACAACTCATTCTTACTGAGCCTATATGGTCTCTATACTTTACCATGGATTGCTTCCGCGAATCACCGCACTTCGGACAGAGAAAGGTCACCATGCCGGCATCGTCGACATACAGTTTCTTGATGCTATTGTTTGACACATTTTCTCCTGCATTCATTTTCATTCTGTTCTTTTAATTAATACGCTATTTCCGCAAATACAATACCAGAAAAATACCGTTAATATACTAGTATAAAACTATCATTCCGCAGAAATAGCATATCCAGGACCGGTTCTTCTTCTCAAATTGGCGTATCCCTTCCATGCCATTGAGAGTCTCTTATGACGATTCCTTTACGCTATCAAAATCAACGACTCTATTGCGCCCCTGCTGCTTGGCTCCATAGAGGGCGTTGTCGGCTCGATGGATAAGGGACTGATGATCGACTACCTCCTTATCCAATCCCGCAACGCCGATGCTGACAGTTATACTAATGGCCTGTCTTTTCTCATATTCGTTAGCCGGAACCATGATTGATTTTTCCACGGATCGGCGCAGACGCTCAGCTAATTCAATCGCGCTGGAGACAGAGGTGTGCGGTGCAAGAACGGCAATCTCTTCACCCCCGTAACGGGCGACGATATCCGTATCTCGTACCTCTCTGAAAAGCAGCTGGCCCAGGCTCATTAAGACGCGGTCTCCAATCTGATGTCCGTAATTGTCATTGACGATCTTAAAATGGTCAATGTCAAGCAGCAGCATGGAGAGCTGCATATCGTATCTGCGAGCTCTGGAAATCTCTTCTTCCGTCCTCCTATCCAAGTATCTGCGGTTGTGGATACCGATCAAATGGTCAGTAACGTTTTCATACTGAAGGGCGGCCATCTGCTTTATTTCGATGGCCGTCTGCAGAGCGAGTGTACCGACAAATAGTATTAAAACGGCGCCGAGAAAGAATACAGCCGGTACTACGAGATTGAAGGCGTTATCGTATTCCATCCAATAGAGGAAAGTGAAACACACATACCCCATGATGAAAAAGAGGATCAGCGCTCTTAGGTCATTCCATCTTTTTCTCAGCGCCCCCTCAGGCAGTTGTCCAACGAGACGCTGTATTGGGAAAAAGGAAACGCAAAGGAGACATGCGCCCAGCAACAATATCCCATTTATTATATAAATAGTTACATCTTGCATACAAATTTCCTCAACGGCTTTAGTTTTTTAGTAATCGCAAAATAAGAGCTGATAAGACAGCCACAAACGCGCCTGGATGTCTGAAACCCGTTGTTAAACATGAGAATATACAACGATGTATCGACATCCTGTCTAACCGCAAGTTGCATTCCACTAATATCGTTGCCTTCCTTTATCATATTATCGGTGACCTGCCCAGCTAACTTTATGACAAATTTAAAGTTTTTTAATTTTGCCCTTGAGATGCCATGATGCCTGCGAAAACTTTTCTGCCGGGTTTTAGCTCAAAAGGGCGAAATAGAGATTTCAGCTCGTAGTCTCTTCACGTATACGTGGTGATTTAAATCTCTGTTTCGCACTTGATTCGGAATACAAATATTGATATATAAAAAAATCTCGCCTTATCACTGAAAAAATCTCTTCTCCCGTTCGCCGGCAGTAAAAGGCGGTAGTCATAATTCGTTGTCAAGGGGAAAACCACTGCAGCAAGAAGGCAGGTGCCGTTATAGAAATAATCGTTCCGGGTCGTTTCAGCATATATCTGAACAGTAAAACAATAACTGTAAAGGCAGGTAAGTGACAGATGCATTTCAAGAAACCCTTCGTTTTCTGTGTGATGATTGTGATGATATTGATTCTTATGATGTCCGTCTCCTGCTCCAGGTCAGGTGAAGATGCAAAAAAAGGAGCTGCATTGGAGGTAAAAAGCACAGCCTTCGGTCACGCGCAGTCGATGTCAGACAAGTATACCTGTGACGACGTGGACATATCGCCTCCCTTAGAGTGGAAAAATGCCCCCCCAGGTACAAAAGCCTTTGCCATCATCTGTGAAACACCGGACAACCCGACGGGCAACTGGGTACAGTGGGTAATCTATGATATTTCTGCCGATATAACGAATCTGCCTCAATCTGTAGCCAGGACGGGGCAACTCGATTTCGGCGCCAGGCAGGGCAAGAATGACTTCGATCAGGTGGGCTATTCCGGCCCCTGTTTGCCTGCAGGCGAGCATCGCTTCTTCTTCAGGGTTTATGCCTTAGATGGGCCGACAAATCTGAAGGCAGGTGCAAAAAAAGACGAGCTCGTTGAGGCCATGAAAGGCCATATCCTGGCAGAAGGCGCATTGATGGGCGTGTATGGACGGGAATAGAGGTCGGAACAGCTAATGCTGGAATTCGCCGTATCAAGCCTGTCCTCGCGGAGGCGGGGATACGGGGCAGGCTTATCGAGTCCGGAATGAAGATAAGAGATTTATTATCATAGAAGAGGCAAGGTCGAGGGAAGTTTCTGGGAGCCAGGGTCTAACATTTCAAAGCTAATTAAGGGGGTGTGGTTATGGATTTTTTAACGGGGATGGGTTACTGGGGGATCATCCTTCTTGCTGTCATCAATGCGATCATCGTTTCACGAATGAAGGTAGTGTTTCATGGCGAAGAAGAAGGTGATGACGAAAAGGGAGGCTCGTGCAGTGTGGGCTGATCCGCAATCCTACGGAATTGCGGCTGCCTGCTCCACAGGGGTTAGTTTATACCTTGGTTGTTTCTTTATTTAAAAGGAGAACAGTCATATGGAATACATAGCAAAATATTGGGCCATATTAGTCATCATGATTGTCTATACCGGGTTCTGCCTGGGGATAGGCCAGTGGTTTAAGAAGAGGGCGGCTGAAGGTGTCGACGCCTTTTATGTCGCAAAGAGGTCAATACCTGGCTGGGCCATTTCCCTTGCCTTTTTCTCGACTTTTATCAGTACGAATACATACGTCGGGCAGGCGGGCTTTTCGTTTCAGGCGGGTCTCTCGTGGGTGTGGGTCGGCTTCTACTGGACGGTTTTCTGCATGATCTCCTGGCTCCTACTGGGTCCGAGGATGAGGGTACAGACGGCCAAGCTGAGCTCCGTCACAATTCCCGATTATTTTGACTTCCGTTACAAGAGCTCATATTCAAAGGCTATCAGAATTTTTTCCGCTGTCATCATCCTCTTCGCTACCCTGTGGTACATGACGGCGATTGCCAAGGGCTGCGCCCATCTGTTGCACTCCACGCTAAATATACCTTATGCGTGGGGTGCATTCTTGGTTATTTTTATTACGACCCTCTACTCAGTCATGGGTGGCATGTACAGCGTCCTCTGGACTGATGCCGTGCAGGGTATCATCATGTTCTTTGTGGCCATTCTCATGGTCATGATTCCAGCCATGTACGTGGGCGGCTGGGAACCTCTCATGTATAGCGTTGCCAACACGGCGCACCTGACGGCAAAAGGACAACCCATGGGAAACGGCCTCATGACCTTTTGCACCCTCGTTTCTTTCGCATACATCACCAGTATCGGCCTTGCCGTGGGCATGAAACAGATAGCCGAACCCCGCTGTTTAATCCGGTTTTACTCCATTGACAACGCGAAAAGCATGAAGTTCGCGATGATCGCCACCCCTATCTTCCTGGGCATTTCCCTTGCCTGCGTATTCGCCGTGGGCGCCCTCGTCCATGGGATGGCTACGGACCAGGAAGCCGCCTATCTCGTCAAGCATACGGACGAAGTTGTCGGATTCATGCTGGCGAAATTCGGAAATCCCTGGGTAACGGGAACCGTCATGGCGGGTCTCTTCGCGGCCGGCATGTCTTCCTTCGCAGCCGTATCGATCATTGTCGGCACAGCCTTTGTTGGTGACATCTGGAAAGTTATAAAGCCTTTGGAGCCAAAGGCGCAGGTAAAATACACGAAGAGGTTAATGTGGATCTACAGTGCCATCGTTTTCGTTATCACGCTCTATCCGCCGGCGGGGATTGTGGAGCTGACGGCCTTTTCGGGGGCCGTGTTTACGGCAGGCTTCTTCCCGGCCGTGTTTGGCGGCCTTTTCCTGCGGTGGGGAACAGGGAAGGGCGCGTTCTATTCCATGATCATCGGTATCGCCACTACCGTGATCTGGCGCTTCGGCTTGCGATTCTACCTTCCCGGCATGAAGGACATCCATGAAATTATACCGGGCTTCATCATATCCCTCATCGCCTATTTCATCATCTGCAAGTTGACGGCAAGCGATATGCCGGACAAGGAACATCTCGATCACGTCTTTCACACAAAGACGAGCTAGTCATGCGTTGTTAATGAGAATGGTGTCCCGCACATCGAGAGTGGGGCACCATTTTTTTCAGATCCCCGGAGGTGAATTTATGGGAGCACAGATTATACATGCGAGAGAAGACTGGGAATGCCGCAAGAAGGAATACAAGACGCGGATGGCCAAGGCGAAGGCACTGACGGAAGGGGGCAAAGGCAAGATTGTAGAGCCCTCCCGCGCCGTTGCCCTCCTGGAGACAATTATCCGTCCCGGAGACCGTGTGGCCCTGGAAGGGAACAATCAGAAACAGGCCGAGTTTCTGGCCGATTGTCTCTGTAATGTCAATCCCGCGAGGGTGAACGGACTTCACATGGTCCAGTCGGTCATTGCACTCCCTGCCCACTGCGAGATATTCGTCCGGGGGATCGCCAAGAAAGTTGATTTCTCATTTTCCGGCCCCCAGGCTGCGCAGGTAACAAGGCTTGTGAATGAATCGAAGATGCAGATCGGGGAGATTCATACCTACCTCGAGCTTTTCGCCCGCTATTTTCTCGATCTCACACCGCAAGTCGCCCTAGTAGTCGGTGTCTTGGCGGACAAGAACGGCAACCTCTACACAGGCCCCAACACGGAGGATACGCCCGCCATCGTGGAGGCTACGCGGTTCAAACAGGGCATAGTTGTGGCACAGGTGGAGAAGGTTACAAGTAAGCTACCCCGGATCGACATTCCGGGGGGATGGGTCGACTTCGTCATCCCTACGGGAAAGCCGTGCTACGTCGAGCCCCTCTTCACCCGGGACCCGGCCCAGATCAGGGATGTGCATGTCCTCACGGCCATGATGGTGATCAAGGGGATTTATGCGGAATACGGACTGCGTTCCCTCAACCACGGGATCGGCTATGCCACAGCGGCCATCGAGCTGCTTCTTCCCACCTATGCCGCGCGGCTCGGTCTGAAGGGCAAGATATGCACACACTGGGCCCTCAATCCACATCCCACGATGATTCCGGCGATTGAAGCGGGCTTTGTGGAATCAATCCATTCCTTTGGTTCCGAGGTGGGAACAGAGGATTACGTGTCAGCCCGGTCGGACATCTTTTTCGTGGGACCAGACGGGAATCTCCGGTCGAACCGGGCCTTCTGCCAGGCTGTCGGGCACTATGCCGTGGATGCCTTCGTGGGCTCCACACTTCAGATCGACCGGTACGGAAACAGCTCCACTGCCGTAGCCGACCGTATCGCCGGTTTCGGGGGCGCACCCAACATGGGCTGCGACTCACCCGGCAGGCGCCATTCCAGCGAGGCCTGGGTCAAGGTAGGGCAGGAGAGCGGTATGCGGGCAGGCCTCATTGGCGATATGCCCCGGGGCCGCAAACTCGTCGTCCAGATCCTGGAGACACGTGGGCCGAAGGGTATCCAGTGCTTCGTTGACAAACTTGACGCCTGGGAGCTGATGAAGCGGGCCGGCCTTAAAGTGCCGCCGGTCATGATTTACGGCGACGCAGTCACACAGATTGTCTCCGAGAAAGGAATCGCCCATCTGCACAAGTGCGCCACGCTCGCGGAGAGAGAGGCTGCCATAAAGGCCGTTGCCGGCGACACAGACCTCGGCAAGAAGGCCAAAGCTGACGAGACGGCAGATTTAAGAAGGCGTAAGGTCGTTCAGTTGCCGGAGGACCTGGGGATAGATGTAGGTCAGGCGAACACTTCGCTCCTTGCAGCCCGATCCATGGACGATCTTGTGGCATGGTCAGGCGGCCTTTATAAGGTGCCGAAGCAGTTCCGATAAGAGGAAGAAAGGAATCAGCTCTTTAACACTTGTCTACCTGCGCTTATCAGTAATAGAAGAGGTACCAGACGAGCGTAAAAATCGGGACCAGGATCGGGATCGAGTACTTGATCATATAACCGAAGAAGCTCGGCATCTTTACATTGGCCTGCTCTGCGATCGACTTGACCATGAAGTTGGGACCGTTTCCTATGTAAGTGCACGCTCCGAATGTTGCCGACCCCGCGGCTGTGGCCGCTATATACTTCCAGGAGAGACTGTTGAGTATGCGCGGCGCGTCGGCAGCTATCTGGAGCTTTGCCACTTCATCGACGGGCAAGAGTCCGAGCATGGCCTTCACGTGGGTGACATTGTCCACACTCAGGCCGTGAAGCCCGCAGGCGGCGCTCAGGAAGTTCAGGTAAGTAGGGGCGTTATCGAGGAAACTGGACAGAATGCCTGACGCCCAGTAGAACTGACCCGGCTCGGTAAGCCCTACCTTCCCCGCATTCAGCTCCAGCCAGTCGAGGACAGGCACCATCGTCGCGAATATGCCAAAGAATAGAATCCCGACCTCCTTTAAGGGAAGGAAGTTGAATTCGTTCTCTTTGTGAATTTCTTCCTTCATCACTATGTAACTCAAAAAACCAGCTGCGATCATCACTATTTCACGGACAGGTGTCTCCAGGAATACGGCTGCCAGGATGACTACAATAAAAATACTGTGGTGCCATCCCTTCACGGAAAAACGTTCTTTAACCGGCTTCTTAACGGGCTCTTTCAGATGCCTTGTCTTCTTGTAGAAGTGCCTGTCCATGAGGTAGAATACGGTAAGGACGAGGGCCGTTTCCAACGCCCAGATGATCCACAAATGGAGCGTGACCCAGAAAAAAGGTACTCCTTTCAGATAACCGAGAAAAAGAGGCGGGCCTACAGGCGTCAGGAGCCCTCCGATGTTTGATACGGTAAAGATGAAGAAGACAACGTGGTATGCAGAGAGCCGTCCCTTGTTCATTCGGAGGTAGGGCCTGATAAGAATCATCGATGCGCCGGTGTTGCTGAATACTGCCGTGATGGTCGATCCTATGAGCAGCATCAACGTGTTGGATAAGGGCGTCGCCCCCCCAGGTATCCTTATCAGGATTCCACCGGACACCACGAAAAGCGAGCCTGTTATTGCCATGAAGCTGAAATAGTCCAGTGCGGTGACACACATTCTGGGGCCGTTATTAAGGACGAATAAATAATAGACCACAACTACTGCTGCAAGGACGAAGGAAACATGAGGGTAATACCTCCCCCACCAGTCGCTGCTTATAAAAGGCACAATGGCTATGGCAAGCAGAAGGAGGACGAAAGGCGCAAGCATATATGTTTCCACAGGGATGACCCTGTGACCTTCTGTCATTCTCTGGAATGCAATGGCAAGCGCGCATGCTAAGATAAGCAGTACGAGAGCTATAATCTTATGCCGGAATCTACTCCCCTTGGCAGTTCGTTCAGGATTGGCATGAGCCATTGCGGCCTCCTGCATTAACTTGGCGCTGTCTAGTTGGGATGATTGTTATTATCATAAAAAGTCTCTCCGCGATGCCCGATCAGCATCTTGAACCAGAGCTGCCGGAATTTGTCTGAGATTGCAGGGAATCCCTTGTGTGGAAGAGCAAACCGGGAAAGCGGGCATTCAGGAAACTCTATCCTCTCTCTTTTTTTCTCAACTTTACCAGGGCCTTCCTGGCCTTTTTCTCAGCCTTGCCCTCGGCCTCAGTCGTTTCAGACATGGTTGCCAGCGGGGCTGGCTCTGATGGCGGATTAACGGAGCCCTCCACTTTTTCAGGAGTGGCACGAGATTTCTTTCTTCTTGCCCTCTCAATCAAATACGTGGCGAAGGATTTCCCAAACTGCCCAAGGAAACCGGCGGCTATCACGATGATAACCCACTTTATGACCTGCTGATGATCGATATCATTCATCTCTCTTTCTCAACATGCAGCTTCTATCTTGTCTCTGTTTGCAATTTAGCATGGAAGGCTAACATAGAAAAATCAATATTGCATCAAGAAGCTGATGCTTTTGTTGACAGGACATTCTGACATGTCCGATTCGATGGTCAGAAGTTCTTAAAAGAGATGTCCCGCGTGATCCGCATCAGGAGCATAATTCCTGCAACAATCATGATAATCATGATACCGGAGAAGATATAAACGGTACCGAGATGCCATGTATCCTTCACCCAAGCAACGAGATATATTGCGAGAGAACCGACTCCGAAAATTAAGACAGACGCTAAACCATAGCCTGTGCTTCGCCACCTTTGAGGTGTAAATTTGGCGATAAGGCTGTTTTCGATGGGCTGGATGCCTAACGCAAAAAAGACGTAGACAGCGGAGGCAACGAAGAGGAACTGCTCCGCCCCATATGCCATCATGATCACGAAGGGCAGGCTGATGGCATTGAATATAAGGTACAGCCAGCGCAGTTCAAAGCGGTCCGCTATTTTCCCACCGAACAGTTGACCGCCGATCCCGACAATATAAATAACAGATGTCAGTATACCGGCAGCCATCGTGATTGCCGACGGCGCCAGGAAATGAAGGAACTCCGAAAGAAAGGACGCCTTCCATTCGAGGTAGGCCGGCAGGACCACGATGTTTATTCGATAGGCGAGGCCTCCCAGGGTCACGACGGCGAAAAAAAGGATGATAGAGGGGAGGTAAGCCCCACAGCCTTTCTTGAAAGGCGGGTTCTTTTCGTGCGCATGGACCAGCGGGGTTTCATCTATTTTGGTAAACAACATCGCAACGCCCCAGAAGAGCGCAAATACAGCGGCGGCGAGGTACGCCATTTTCCATCCGGAAACCCAGTTCAGGAACCCTGCAAGAAAGGGGGCCGCCGCAAGTCCGATACTCCCGGCGATGGCGTTGATCCCCAAGGCCATCCCGCGATTCCTCACGCCCAGGGAGATAAGTCCCATGCTGGCGGGATGACAAATGCCGGCGAAGATGCCGATTACAGCCAAAGACAGCATGATTTCTGAAGGAGAATTTGCCAGGACCGTCATTATGGCACCGATGCCGGTACCGAAGAAGCAGATTATAAGAGCAATCCTGTTGCCGAAACGGTCGGCAAAAAAACCCCAGGGCAGGGAGAAGAGGCCAAAGCCAAGGTACATGGGAAAGCCGAGCTTCAAAACTTCTTCGAGATTCATGTTTAATGAAAGGACGAGAGGAATCACCAGGGCGGGAAAGGCCAGTTCGTAAAAATGAAACAGAAAGTGTGATGTAAAGGTGAATAGGACAATTTTCTTTTCGTTATTCATTGCAAAGCACTTCATGTTTCTGATCCTGACACAATGGGGGAACTTAGGAATTCCTGATCTACTGCCATTATACGTACCAAATTTCAAGCTAAAGTTCCGCTACGCCATTATTCCCGGCATCTCAATCAGCTCACATTTAAGAGGTCCTTTTCTGAAGGAGATCGAAATGCTGCCTTACATATAGGGTCGCCTGAACTCCGTGCGTGTCCGATCGTCTATAGGCAGCTTTTCCCTGAGCGGGTATTACGGCATTTCGTATATGTAAATCAGTCTTTTCGTGAATTGCGGAATAACCATAAGAGGAATAAGATTTATCCAATACAAAAGCACATGGACGTTTCCACTCTATTAATTTATTAAAACAGGAGGGGCAAGAATGAAGATAAAAGCGACCACCAATATCATGTTTGCTATGTTTATGTTATTAGTCATAGGGATTCTTCCGGTCCATACCTCTTTCGCTGCCACAGCCAAGGAGATCGATGTCAGTGTTGATGTGGCACTCGACCGCTTTGGCAGGGAAGTGAACGGGGCTCAGGAGTTTCTCAAAGCCGCCAAGGGTGTTCTTGTGATTGCTAACGTCGTACAGGCTGGTTTTATCGTCGGTGGCGAGTATGGCGAGGGTGCCCTGAGAATCGACGAAAAAACCGTCGATTACTATAACATCGTTGCCGGTTCTTTCGGCTTTTAGATAGGGACCCAGAGAAAAGACATTATTCTGGTATTTATAGATGAAGCGGCCCTGAAGAAATTCCGCAACAGCGACAACTGGCAAGCCGGCGTCAATGGTACGGTGACGCTGGTCAATGTAGGCGCCGAGGGCTCTGTGGACACGACCAAAATCAATCAACCTATTGTCGGGTTTGTGTTCGGCCAGAAAGGGCTCATGGCCGGCGCAACCATAGAAGGTTCGAAAATCACCAAGCTGAAAAAGTAGTACATCAGCGGATATGAAAGCATACTTAAGTTGGGCGAAAACCATCACGATACTGCCCAAGGCGATCCCGGAATGGATGCGGCCAATGTCTGGGCCGTTTGTGGCGATAAATGCGAGAAGTGAAGGGTGCTGGCGGGACAGGATGACGGATACTCTTCCATGGTTGCGGTATCGAATGCCCCGAGGGTTATATGCGTTTCAAAAAAAATATTAGGATAGATACGATTTAATGTTGCTTTTTTAGCGTTCAAAATTTATATATACGTCAATAAAAGGTCTTATCGATCCCGAAGGATCGATTTTGCCGCCTACGGCGGAGTGAGAATAATACTAAAAAAGGGAGGATGAAGAATGAACAAAGAAGATCTCGTCAATGTAGTTGCAAAAACTACCTGCAGCAAGGCAGAGGCAGTCAATGTAGTGAATGCCGTCCTTGATGCAATCAAGAAAGGGCTGAAGAAGGGAGGCAAGGTAACTCTCGTCGGTTTTGGCACTTTCTCCGTTTCTAAAAGAGCTGCCAGAACAGGAAGAAATCCTCAGACCGGCAAACCGATCAAGATTGCCGCTAAGAAGGTCCCCAAGTTTAAGGCGGGTAAGGCATTGAAAGATGCGGTGAAGTGATTTATAGTTATGATAAGAAAAGCTGCAAGTATTTAGTTATAGATTATAAGACATGAGAGGGTGGGAGCGGTTCCCCACCCTTTCCTGTTTATAGTGGAGCTGTATTGTTCTAGTCTCAAAAACAGCCCGGAACTGGCAGACAATGACGCAAGAGGTATGAGTCATGGATTATTCTGATATCGTAGCTTTCCACGGTCATGAATGTCCCGGCCTCACAATAGGATATCGGATGGCTTGCACTGCCATGAGGGCTTTGAATGCTAATCGCTCATCCGATGAGGAGCTGGTCGCAATTGTCGAAAATAATGCCTGTGGAGTGGATGCCCTCCAGTGCGTGAGCGGCTGCACATTTGGTAAGGGCAACCTCATCTTCAGGGACTACGGAAAGCAGGTATATACGCTTTATTCCCGTAGGTCAAAAAAGGCGGTGCGTGTTGTTTTCCACGGGAAGGGTGTTCCCGAGCATTTGCGCGGGGACCTACCGGCACGTGTCAGGTTCATCCTGGAGGCGCCGGAAGAGGATCTCTTAGCATGGGCCGGGGCCGTTATCGATGAGCCCCAACCCGCCAGGATCAGCAAGTCGATGGCATGCGCCAGTTGCGGCGAGTATGTGATGGAGACTCGCCTTCGTAAGGTGGATGGGAACCTTATCTGCATTCCATGCGCAGAGAAGCACAGCGAGTGAAATGACCGCATTATCTCTTTTCGCCCCTGATGTTTAAACTCCTGTTCATCCATTTCTTAAGAAACTTCGCTCGAAAATAGTCAAAGAATGCTGCGGAATTCTTACTTAGAATGTGGTACATGTATTATATTTAAGGCATGTTTGTGGCACACGAACACATGGGAAAGGAGCCCGACAAAATGATAGTGCCTGCGAAAGATTCGTTGGATCTCGGTATAATCGTCAGCGACATCAAGGCCAGTCTTGACTTCTACCAGAATATCCTGGGATTGGAGTTTGTGGGAATCACGCCGGTATGGTTTGGAACCATGCACCGGTTGAGATTCGGCACCAGCGACTTCAAATTGATCGATCCGAAAACTGTTCCTCCCCGGGGAACCATCGGCCTGGAAAATCAATTGGGATTTCGCTACGTGACTTTCGTCATAAAGAATATCTCCCAAATCTGTTCTGAACTCAAAGATAAGGGTGTTGAATTAACATTGCCGGAAACGGATATTCGGCCGGGCGTCCGCATTGCCATGGTAAAAGATCCGGATGGAAATATTGTTGAATTTGTCGAGCGGAGCTAAGAGACTCTATTGAAATATAGTTCTTATTGTTTTAAACTCACTTGCGTTCGAAACAGTTTTGAAATCCACTGTAGATCTGAAAAGGATAAATTTAATCCACACGATGGGGGGAGGGCGGTCCGCTCAACTAAAATAGAAATATCGCTTCGGATCATCTGCCCAAGAATTCATCCCTATTGAATTTTATGCATTACTGCAAGCCAACAACACAAGGAGGTTAAAATGAAATCGCTCATCTGGAAATCTATCCTGCCGCTGCTCTTGGGAATCATCATCGCATCACTCCCGGTGCCCCAGGGGCTGAGCCTGACTGCCTGGTATTATTTTGCCATCTTCACTGCTGTTATTTTTGCTCTGATCCTCGAGCCTATTCCGGCCGCCGCGATAGGGTTTATAGGTGTCTTCCTGGTCGCGGTTCTGGGTCTTGCAGGACAGAAGCCGGCAGATTCAATCAGGTGGGCATTATCCGGTTTTTCCAATACGACGGTCTGGCTCATATTCGGGGCATTCATGTTCGCCATGGGCTATGAAAAGACAGGGCTTGGCAAACGCATTGCCTTGGTACTGGTGGAGTTTTTGGGCAAGAGGACCCTGGGCTTAGGGTATGCAATAGCTTTTTCTGATCTTATTATCGCCCCCTTCACCCCCTCCAACACCGCCCGGAGTGCCGGCACTATTTTCCCCATCATCCGCAACATCCCAGGCATTTACGGTTCTGCCCCGGGGGAGACGAGCCGCAAGATCGGGGCGTATATCATGTGGACTGCCTTTGCAACTACCTGTGTGACGAGTTCTATGTTCATCACGTCTTTGGCCCCGAACCTGCTGGCCCTTGAGTTGGTTAATAAGACGGCGAAAATAAGCATTTCCTGGACTGAATGGTTTATCGGATTCCTGCCTGTTGGTGTCATTCTCTTTTCTGTTCTGCCGTACCTCATTTACAAGATTTACCCGCCGGAAATCAAATCGAGCGGAGAGGTCCAATCCTGGGCGACTCAGGAGCTGGGCAAGATGGGCAAGTTCACCCGCAAGGAACTGGTGATGGCTCTCTTGGCCATTCTCGCCCTGACTCTGTGGATATTCGGGGGAAGCATCGTGGATGCCACGACCGTCGTGGGAGTGGTCATATCTTTGATGGTGATTACAGGAATTGTGGCGTGGGATGACATCCTAAACAACAAAGCCGCCTGGAATGTGCTTGTCTGGTTTGCCACACTCGTGGCCATGGCAGACGGCCTTAACAAGGTGGGGTTTGTGACGTGGTTCGCCAAGAGCGCATCAGCACTCCTGACGGGGATGTCGCCCATAGTCATCATGGTCAGTCTGGTAGTGATATTTTTTGTCGTTCATTACATGTTTGCGAGCATCACCGCGCACGTCACGGCGGTACTGCCTGTGATTCTGGCAGCCGGTGCGCTTGTGCCGGGCGTTCCCGTCAAGGTTTTTGCTCTCCTTCTCTGTTACAGCTTGGGGATAATGGGCGTCATATCTCCGTATGCCACCGGTCCTGGCCCGGTCTATTTCCAGAGCGGATACGTTAACCGTAAAGATTTCTGGACCCTGGGACTCATATTTGGGCTGATCTTTCTTGCTGTGCTCTTAGCAGTTGGCACTCCGTATCTCCTCTCTATCAATCCATGATATTGATGGGGAAAGGAAACAGTGTCTCAAGGTCGTATGAAATGATGGAACCTGCCCGAGAGAGGAGGGATAATTTAGATTGAAAGGGAAGCATATGTCGTCCTATCGCGTTGCAATCATCCCGGGGGATGGGGTTGGAACTGAGGTGGCAACAGAAGCCGCCAAGACCCTACAGACTGTTGCCGATAAATATGGCTTCAGAGTGAAGATGGAGAATTTTGGCTGGGGGTGCGACTATTATTTGAAGAATGGAATCATGATGCCCGCGAACGCCCTCGAGATATTGCAGGGATTTGATGCAATTTTTCTGGGCTGTATCGGTGATGCCAATAAGGTTCCTGACCATATATCGCTTACTCTGCTTCTTGCAATTCGAAAAGGCTTCGATCAATACATAAATCTGCGGCCTATCAAACTCTATCCTGGGGTTGAATCACCGTTGAAAACTGCCACACCTGAAACCGTTGATATGGTGGTAATCCGCGAGAATACGGAAGGAGAATATTCGGCGGTAGGGGGGTTTTTCAAGCTGGGTACTCCTGATGCCTTTGCCCTTCAGACCGGTATTTTCACCCAGAAAGGGTGTGAGAGGGCGATTCGCTATGCCTTTGAGTTTGCCCGAAAGCGGAAAAAGTTTGGCGATAAAGTCCCCGTCGGTATGGTGACTAACTGCACGAAATCCAATGCCCTCAACTATTCCATGGTTTTTTGGGATTCAGTGTATAAGAAGGTGGCAACAGAATACCCGGACGTAAAGACCGACACGGCATTGGTCGATGCCCTGACCATGTGGTTTGTTAAGAACCCCGAATACTTCGACGTGATCGTGGCCTCCAATCTCTTTGGTGACATCATCACCGACCTCGGGGCCATGCTTCAGGGAGGGATGGGGTTTACCGCCGGTGGCAACATCAATCCGGAAAAGATCTATCCATCCATGTTTGAACCGATTCACGGCTCAGCCCCAAAATATGCGGGGAAAGCAATCGTCAATCCTATTGCAGCGATTGAATCGATGCGAATGATGTTGGATCATCTGGGAGAAGGGCAGGCCGCCCTGGATATACAAAAGGCAGTAGTGAAAACCCTGACCCTGGGAAAGGTGAAGACCGCTGACATGGGGGGGACAAGCAAAACCCATGAAGTGGGTGATGCAATCAGGAAGGCCATTGGCGGCAAATAAGTCAATCCGAAAACACTTCTGACAACTTTCATGCAGGGCGGACGATCGGTGGATTCCAGCAATGCTGTTTCAATCATTTGGCCCGCCTAAACAACCTGTCATAGCAGGCAATTGAAGAAGGCAGATGCATTTGCTGCCGTACCTCTTTATTATATATTAATTTTACCTGGTATTATTACTGTATTTTTCCAGTATTGCAGAGACGACGTAGTTTGTGTATCTGTTGCATGTATTTCTGCAGTAACGAGCAATGAACAGATTATGAATATGGTGGCTTGAAGTTTCAAGAAAAGCTGACCCAGGCTATTTGATGGCAGCTCACTTCTGGGGAATACGTTCTTATCTTTCTTATTTTACCTTAGGGAATATCCCGATGAATAAGTCCGATCTCATTACAATATTATCCAGGAAAGAAAAACTCAAAGAAAAGGACGCGACAGACATTATAAACCTGATCTTCGACGGTTTTGCCCGGGCACTCAAGAATGGCGGCAGAGTTGAAATCAGGGGATTTGGGAACTTCTCTGTGAGGCAATACGAAAACAGAAGAAATTCGAGGCACAGAACAAATATCACACCGAACAAGTTGCCCTTTTTCAAGGCGGGAAAGGAAATCAAAGAGAAGGTAAATGGCGGCAGGCCATAGTTTCTTATGACAGGCGGAACAGATTATGGACGTTAAATTCATCTGTAAACCTGGAGCAGGTCTTCGCCCGCGGCATAATGGGTGGCGGCCTCTGCCTTCCTGTAATCGTAAACGGACCGGACATAATTTGCCTCTGCCGTCGTCAGCAGGGTAACGGCATCAAGGACCTCCGTTGCGGTTCCCACACCCTCATCATAGCGCGCTTTGTTTATGCGCAGATTTTCCTGTGCCTGGCTCGCGGCATCCCGTGTCACCTGGATGCGCTCATATGCATCTTGCAGGTCCAGAATGTGCCTTTGGACCTCAATCTTGATTTCATCCACGAGCTTGGCTCTCTGTTCGACAAGACGCGATTTCCGATATCTTGTCTTCTTAAGTTCTGCCAGGGAGCTTCCGCCTTCGAAAAGGTTAATGTTGATACCGAGGATTAATGACCAGTTGTCGTCATGAAGCTGGTATGCGTTCGCCATATAGTCATAAGAACCTCTTGCAAATAGCTTTGGCAGAAACTCCGATTTTTTCGAAACACTCTCGAGGTCGAGGGATTGCAGGGTACTGTCGACAATCTGGATCTCGGGACGTGCAGCAAGAGCCGTCTTCCAGGCCTTATCGAGGTCGAGGCTTGCCGGTGCCGATATCTCCCGCTGTTGTTCAATGGCATGGACCTGCCAGTACAACGGCCTCAGAAGAAGGTTATTCAGCCGTGAGGCCCGTACAGATTTTATGTTCTTGGCTGAAAGGAGCCTCTGGCGGGCATCGGACAGCTTGACCTGGGCCTGAAGCAGGTCGTTCTTCGTAATGACTCCCGCGTCGTAAAGGTTTTGCGCATTCTTGAGGTGGGATTCAACACTTTCGACCTCTTTCCCGGCGACCTCTACCAAACGCTGCGATTCGAGGAAATCATAAAACCCGATGGTGAATTCGAGGGCAATGGCGTTCCTGACACTTGCAGTGTTCAGCTTCTGAGCCTCCAAGAGCATGCGGCTCGCTTCGTAACGTGAAAGATTTCCCCGGAAGTCGAAAAGTATCTGCTGGATGTTTATGCCATAGGAGTTATAGTACCGGTCAGATGTCGGGATCGTCTGTCCCAGATATACGGAAGCAGGCTGGTTTGCGAGGGAGGTATGAGAGGCTGATGCGTTAACGCTGGGAAGTAGTCTGGATCGTGCAATAAAGGAGTCCGCTTCGGCGATGGCCTCATCCTGTTGGGCAACCTTGACGACATGGCTTTCGGCAGTCACGATCTTCAGTCCTTCCGCAAGTGTGACTTTAGTTGAGTCTTCCATCTTCTTGACATCTGCGCCGGCATTGTTCCCCTCAGTCCGCCCGGCAGGTGTTTCCGACACAGCAGGGGCGATAGAGGCTACCCATAAGAGCCCCGCGGCAAACAGAACAAGCACATATTTCTTATCCATATTCCTCGTCCTTGCCGATGTTGCTTTCTTTTTTAGACAATAATTATTCAAGATGTCAGGTTGACCGGAACGGGGAGTACATCAAAAACCAGATGATCTTGACATACTCTTTTCCCATGCGCTTATAATCGGACAGCGTCAGATCGAACAAATCCTGAGGCGCCGGTTCGACTCGAATGGGCACAAAGACGATTCTCACGGGTTCTTCATGAAAGATTCTGTCTGTGATGATCTTTATGCGGCGCATGTGAACGGGTGAGCTGACAAAGATTGCAGACTTCAATCTGTACTGCTCCATCATTCGTTTTGCCTCGAGCACCTCGACATGGGTATTTTCAAAATAGGGCCTGGGTTTGAGACCGGAAATAATCAGTTTTGGGTTTGCTTTGTTTGTACCTGCCGTAGATGATAAAGATAAAGCTTCCGTGATTCTTCCATAGGCGGGGATGAAGAGGTAGCGGGCATAACCTTCATGCATCAGACGATTCGCGTCTTCCTGCCGGGCTTTGTTATCGGGCCCCACAAAGAGTACTACGGCGTCTGATCTTAGAGGCTTATCAGCGTAAGTCAGATATCGGGGGCCGTAATAAAGTACGACAAAAAAAATGGCCAGCACTAAGAGAATGGAAAAGCATGTCAGTTTCTTGTTTTTTGAAGACATGGGCATTAAATAAAGACGCTGATTATGGCTGTCTCCTCCGTTGTTTGAGCTTCAATTCCCACTCCCAGGCTGTCCTGATGATGAACTCCAGGTCATCATAGAGGGGCTGCCAGCCCGTCATGCTGCGCAGCTTGGTGCTGTCTGCCACTAACTGGGGCGGATCGCCTGCTCGCCTTGGCGCTTCTTCGACGGTAAAGTTGATACCCGTGACTTTCTTTGCCGCTGCCACTACCTCCCTGACAGAGAATCCGTGGCCATATCCGCAGTTCATGATATCGGATTTTTTTGTTTCCATCAGGTAATCAAGGGCCAGAAGATGGGCATTGGCAAGGTCGACCACGTGAATGTAATCACGGATACAGGTTCCATCCGGAGTAGGGTAATCCGTCCCGAAAATGGACAACTTGGTAAAATCACCCTGCGCGGTTTTTAATGCACGGGTTATGAGATGGGTGGCGTCCAGATAGGCCTGCCCGATTCTGGTCTTAGGATCGGCCCCGGCCACGTTGAAATAGCGGAGTGCAATGTAGCGAAGGTCGCTGGCCCTGGCGATATCACCGAGGACTGTCTCGACCATGGCTTTGGAGGCACCGTAAGGGTTGATCGGGTGGAGAGGCACAGCCTCGTCCACGAGTAATTTGTCTGGGATTCCGTATACGGCAGCACTCGAGGAGTAAATGAAATTCCGGATACCATTGTGGTCCATGGCGTCAAGGAGGTTCAGAGTATTGGCGACATTGTTGCGGTAGTATTTGAGAGGCTCCCGGACGGATTCCTCAACCTGGATCGAGGCTGCAAAGTGCATGACTGCATCCGGACGGAATGCGTTTATAACATCGTTCAGGTGAGAGCCGTCTCCAAGGTTTCCCACTTCCAGTTTACCGTAAAGGACGGCCCAGTCGTGACCCGTGGATAAATTGTCGAATACAATTATGTCATGACCATTTTCACCAAGGGTATTTACGACGTGGCTGCCGATATAGCCGGCACCACCGGTCACAAGGATCTTCATTTACCCTCTTTTCCTGCTCACCAAATGTATATCCGGGTAGAGCTTAATCCTCTCCTCTTTTGAGCCAGCGAAGAAACTTTCAGCCCATTTCCCCTCACTATTTTTCCCGGCTCGAAAGGATTTGAATTATTAACGCATAACAACCTAAAAATCAATGATAGATACCAACTCTCTTATGCACTTCAGGTTTCTCGGGATAAAGGCGATCGTTTACGATTATGCCGGCAACCGATGCATCTCAACATTTCCTTTTCTAAACAAGTAGATTAAGATTCAATTTCACCGCGAGATGTGTTATTTTCTTGGTGGGAATTGAAGATGCAGGATTACTTTTAGGTGAGCAATATTTTTGGGAACCATGAAAATTGCAGCAACCGGTGATATCCATTATGATCTGATACGAAACCCGGCAGAGCATGATAAATTCCTGAATTTTATAAGAAGACTGGAGAAGGAAGAACCTGACGTGCTCGTATTGGCGGGCGATGCAGTGGGACTTGGTTCTTCGAAACTAGAAGAATGTTTGAATCTCTTCAGAGGAGTAGCGCCCATCAGGCTCAAGGTTTTCGGCAACCATGAATATTGGAGCACTGAAGGCGATACGCTCAGTAATCTCGAAATACTGAAGTCAAGGATCAAAGGTTGCGGATTCAAGCTCCTGGAGGAAGAGCCCGTAATCGTAGGTGGCATCGGCTTTGCGGGCAATTGCCTGTGGTATGATTATTCCTTTTGTCCCGCTGAACTGCCTCCACGATCATCATATGAAAAGAAGATATTCGGCGGTCACATTATCTGGAATGATGTTCATTTCGTGAGGCTCGGCAAAACTGATATGGACTATACCTGTGAACTTAAGGAAAAGCTGGAAGCGGACATACGGACGCTGGAAGCCAAGGCAGAACAGATCATCGCCGTTACCCATCACATCGGATTTATCGAAATGCTGACCATAAGGGAAGAGTTTCCCGGATGGAATTTCTGTAATGCCTTTATGGGAAGCAGCAGCCTTGGAGAAATGCTCCTCAATCATCCAAAGGTCAGGTACCATATATGTGGCCACACGCATGACCAGAAAGTGGTTAAAAAAGGATCTCTGATATCAATCAACCCAGGTTCTACTTATGATGAGAAGAAGTTCATCTCTCTGGTGATTCCTGAGGATGGTTCCAATGCGTCGATAGAATTCGGTGACGTAGAGGTCTAATTGTGATTTATCAGCCTGAAGATCGCGCCATTTATGATGATCTTGTCCGCTCCTTTCGTAACTATGGGGAAAGAGCGAGATCCATCAGTGAGTTGATCATGGGTGTGGGCAAGTATTTTCTGGGCTTTCCCTATGTGAGCCATACGCTGGAGAGGGAAGGCAGGGAGACCCTCGTCATAAATTTAAGGGAATTTGACTGCTTCACCTTTGTGGAAAATGTCGTGGTCCTGGCGGGACTGATAAGCAAAGGCAAATCCCATTTCATGAGCTACGCCGCGCAACTGAAGAAAATCCGTTACCGCCGTGGCATATCAAAGGGATATTCCTCGCGCCTCCACTATTTTTCCGACTGGCTCTACGACAACGAGAAAAAAGGGATTGTGATAGATGTTACCCGCAGGGCCGGGGGCGAACCATTCCGCAAATATTTCAATTTTATGACAAGGCATCGGGAAGATTATCCCGCCTTGAGCATGGAAAAGTCTTATCGAGATATGATGGCTATTGAAAAACGCCTGTCTGGGCGATTGCTGCATCATATCCCGAAAGCTGCTTTAGGAAAGTTGGGGGACGCGGTCGAGAACGGGGATTTGATTGCGATTATCACAGGCATCGAGGGATTGGACGTCATACACGTCGGTCTCGCGGTCCGCCTCAGGAAAGGGATTCATCTCTTGCATGCATCGGAGGTCGAGAAGAAGGTGGTTATTTCCGATGTCACCCTGCATCAGTACCTTTCCAGAAGAAAGATGATGACGGGAATTATGGTTGGGCGCGCTATCCCGGCTTATCAAAATGATGGTAATCCTTCTTCGGCATGAAATGTCCTCCCCAGCGCCATCCCCGATTCAGGAATTCTCTCACTACGGGGTGTGAATCGTCAAGAGTTCCTGCCCTCCAGGGAACATAGCTGGCACCCGGAGGATCGATCCGGCCCTCCTCATCTATGACTGGGTTCAAATAAGGGTTAATATCCACAGCCTTTCCAAATGCATGGTTTGATAACCTATCGGTGCTCAGAACCGATCGGTAGTTAAAGGCGGATGTATTATTGTCTGCCATTGACAGGTCATCAGACCAGTCGTACTTCACGATCGGCACAACGTGAAAAATAGGAAACACCGTCTGCTCAATGAGCCCAAAAATTTCCACAATGTCCGTTTTCACCTCTTGGTGAATGATGAGTTGTCCCTGGTGTAATCGGCCGTCGAATGCCCGGTAGCGCACGTCGACAAGGCATAATTTGTCAATTATCTCCCGGGGCGCCCTTGTGCCGGCAGTGGCCTCCTCAAATGTCATCCTGCTGTCAACAATGGCTGTCATGTGCATAAGCATCAAAGGGATAGAGCTTCCAGTATTTTTTGAATGGTTTCTTCGTCAACTGAGACTTCTGTGTAAATTTTCCTAATCAGTTCCTCATTGACTATGTCAAAATCTTTTCCTATGGGCGTTACGATGATACCTCCCATCTCCACCAGTCCCGGTGAGATCAGAATCCTTTCGTTGCCGGGCAAGAAATAGACAGAGGGGCGATGCTTCTGGCGCGGGAATATTACGATTCGCCATATATTTCTCTCATATGAGCCGAGCAGATTCATCTGAGGTTCTGCCGGTGACGACAGGACACTTTTCATGGCCGAGACGATGCTTGTCAAGGCGTCACCGATGGCAGTGCAATCCTCTCCTTCCATAATAATTACTTCCCTCCCCACATTTTTTGTCCTGAAAAGAGGAGTGGCATGAATACATTTGACGAATACCAGTCTTGCCCTGTCTCCGATTTCTTTCTCGATTGGCATTATTCCCCGAGCAGTCGCCTGAAAGTGCAGGTGGTCCGGCGCGGATGCACCGCTTTCCGGGCCGTTATAAAACACGTTGAAATCCGGACTGAAGTCCTTTGCTATTTTCAGAAATGTTGAAACCATTCCTTCAAACGACTGGGGACCATGAATAATATGCGCAATAGTATAGTGCTCCGGACAGATAGGAAAGGGATTGCAGAGAACAATAAAATTATCCCTGTATAAGATGCCGCGCTGCGGCTCGGGGAGATTTTCGAAACAGAGAAAGCAAGGTCTTTTATCGATGGATTTTTGATCAACCGTGGCAGTAGTGCTCTTGATCCTTCCGGGATTATGATGGATCCTCACAGAAAAGCCATTGCAACGGAGTTCCTTTACACGCACACTTCCCAGAGCCTCATATCCCAGAGAAAGATCGGGCCATGAGGCCTTTTGCTCTTCGAGGAGATTGCGGCAGAGCGCCGATAGAGATGACCCGGGTGTTTTCCCGTCAAATGACGTCAATATTCTCTTTTGCACGAGGGCGTCCATATTTAGATTCTCACTTCGCCGTCAGCTTCCGGCGCGCCATAATTTCAACAGTTCGAATCTTATCTTTGAACGCATCATAGCGATTACTCTTCTCAATGGAAATGCGGGCGTCCGTATTTCCCTCCCACCGCCGGCATAGATAGAGGCTCTCATAAATTCTGCCTATCCGATATTCTCTTGATAATCTGAGGGCCATTGCGTAGTCTTCTCCATAGCCCACATTGAGAAAGCCGATTTTACGAAGAAGTGCCGTATCAAAGGCGCGCGGCGCTCCCAGTCCGTTGACGCGCAGCGCATTGTTGTGTCCGTTGTCATCTGTCCATTCCCTGTGGTCGATTATACCGGGCGGAATCTCCTGCAGTGATTCATTGACGAGTGTGTAAGATCCGATGACCATGGCAAAGTCTCCGCTGCTCATTACGTCGATGATCTTCTGCAATGTCCCGGGGTTCTCATAAATATCGTCTGAGTCCAATTGAACGGCATAGCGGCCGCAGAATTCCGAGAAGACTGCTTCGTTCCAGCACCCGCCGATGCTGAGATCAAATCTTGACGGAATAATGTGCTTCACAGCCGGGTTACGCCCGGCAAGTTCACTCAGGATAGTAGATGTTCCATCAGTGGAATGGTTGTCTACCACAATCACGTTGCCCAGAAAGTTCGTCTCCTGAATTAAGGCGCTATGCACTGCGTTCGTGATTGTCCTCACACGGTTACGTACCGGGATTATCACACTTGCCTCGACAGGAAAATTGTACTCCGATTGAGGTACATTCTTAAAGCGCGGTTCCAGGAAGGCACCGATATTTCTTAAATGTTCTGCGGCAACCAGTTCCATTTCCTTTTGTACGGCCTGGTTGCGGGGGGCGACGTAATTGAACTGGTCCTCATGCTGCGATCTTACTTTATTCGTATTGGCGTCTGATTCTTTCTTCGTGTAGAGAAACTCCTGAATATGGAAAAGACTGTGGTCGACAGAAACCTTCAACCGCAGGTCATACAATCCTGCATGAACGACGGCAGGTATGGGGCCGTATTTTTTTAATGCGCGTCTGATTGCAGGGATAGAGAAAAGGATTACGTATCCGAAATCAAATTCGTCACGGATGCTTCCCAGTTGATAGTCATTGACGGGATGTTCAGCGAGGTCGCCCTGTTCCTTTTCCAGGTAGTCGGAATAGACCATGCCTGAATCCGTAGATTCCGCTACGTCAATAAAACGTTCGAGCGTAGCGGGTGGAATCTCCATTTCCGCTGGCTCTGTGATTATTATGAGAAAATCTGTCCTGATTCTTTCTATGAGGCCGTTCAATACCTTGCCGGAGGTAAGGGATGCGGTTCTCATAATATGACACTTCGGAGATGTTGGCCTGAAGCCGCCCTCATGGAGGACAATCACTTCCTCTATCAGCGGTGATTGAATGAAGATTCGGAGCGTCCTCTCAAAACCTGACTGCAAACTGAACGGCATAACGACGGTCAGCTTGTTCATAGGTTACCCCCTGCAGAAAACTATCCTGATTATCCTCACGCACGCTATCCTAACTGTCTTGTGTCTGAATAGAGCAACAAGACCGAATTTGTGACTCCACGAGCGAGTTGCAGATCTGCCCTAACGACAGACAAGAAACATATATCCCGCATCAGCCCTTGTTGCAAGTACAGACACTGATGGCAAAAGGAACCAAAGGCCGCAATCTTTGCCGTACATCTTTCACGGCTCAGATTTTTAGCATAGAAATTAATGGATACAAAGATAAAATATATGTCTCTTAAATACCTGTCTAATAGATTCGTTATCCTACCCTATGTCGCGGCGAGTTTGCGAAGTCCGACGATTTGCAGCGGGTGAGGGCGGATATCATATAACTATACAAAATTATCGAAAAGACGGAAACGACCCGGAATCATAAGAAAACACGTTCACGGCTATCGTGAAAACGGCCTAAGATTATCTGAATATCTAATTATTCAAGTTTACAGTGTTTCCAGGAGCGCAATAACGACATTGACAGCCAGCCTCCCGTGTTCTATATTACTTGTATAGATTGACTAAAAGGCAAACTACCGATGTGCAGTTTGAGGGTTTGGTATGTCGAAATATCGTGATCCTGATTCAATGGATGACAGAGATGTCAAGTTAGATCCCGATACGGTCCTTCAAGAACCAAAGATGTATCGGGTTATACTTCATAATGATCATTATACGACAATGGAGTTTGTCGTCGAAGTTCTGATACTTGTGTTCCATAAGCCGGCGGCGGAAGCCACCAAAATCATGCTCGACGTCCACAAGAAAGGGGCCGGTGCATGTGGTGTGTATACTTACGATATTGCCGCAACGAAGGCAGCCCAGGTGCATACGATGGCGAAGTTAAGAGAATTCCCTCTGAAATGTTCATTGGAAGAGGCCTGATCGACGGGGGGAAGACAATGAAGATAAGTGAAAGTCTGAATCAAATCATCATGGGTGCGTATGCCGAGGCCAATACGCGGTCTCATGAGTTTGTAACGCCGGAACACCTTCTGTATGCCTCGCTTTTCTTTGATGATGGATCTGACATCATACAAAGATGCGGCGGCGATCCGGAGCATTTAAAAAGGGTGTTGGCAAAGCATCTCCGCGAGGGCAATCCGGTTGTGGACGGAGCTCAATCCGTCCAGTCACTGGGTTTTCAAAATGTCCTGGAGCGGGCCGTATGGCATACGACCTCTGCGCAGAAGGATATTGTCGAATTGGGAGATGTTCTGGTTTCAATTCTTGATGAAAAGGGGTCCTATGCCTCATTTTTCCTCAAGAAAGAGGGCATCACGCGACTTTCCTTGCTTAATTATATCTCTCACGGAGTCTCCGTTATTCCCGAAACTACGGAAGTGCAAAGGCTGGGCAAGAAGCGGGAGGAAAGTGAGCCTGAGCACGAGTCCAGGGGAAAGGATTCTGATCAAAGCAAAATACTGAGGTCATTCACGACAGAACTGACGGCCAAGGCGAAAGCGGGAGAGATTGATCCCGTGATAGGCAGAGAGGATGTTCTCGAACGGACCATCCAGGTCCTTTGCCGGCGATTTAAGAACAACCCCGTCCATGTTGGCGAGCCCGGGGTGGGAAAAACGGCCATAACGGAAGGGCTGGCACAGCTCATTGCCGACGGGAAGGTCCCAAAACGCCTAAAGGATTCGAAGATTTACGCCTTGGATATGGGCGCCATAATTGCCGGCACCAGATTCAGGGGTGATTTCGAAGAGCGCATGAAGCGCGTAATAGCTGAACTTCAGAGACAGGAAAAAATAATCCTCTTCATCGACGAAATTCATAATATCGTTGGCGCCGGGGCTGTTTCAGGGGGGTCCCTGGATGCTTCGAATATCCTGAAGCCGGCGCTCGCTTCAGGCAAACTCCGGTGTATCGGCTCCACCACATATGACGAATACCGTAAATATTTTGAGAAGGACGGGGCTCTTTCCCGCAGGTTCCAAAAGATCGAGGTAACGGAACCGACAACGGATGACACCGTGAAGATTCTTGAGGGCATCAAGAAGAGGTACGAAGAATACCATCGCGTATCATATACTGAAGAGGCCCTTCGCGCCGCCGCGGAATTATCCGATAAATATATCAATGACCGAAGGCTACCCGATAAGGCTATCGATGTGATCGATGAAGCCGGCGCTCTGGCTAATATGAAGGATGCCGATGAGGGTGTAGAGAAGGTGGTTGATCTTCATAATATCGAAGCGGTGATTGCAAAGATAGCGAGAATTCCGGAAAAGAGTGTTTCTTCGTCTGAGTTAGACAAGCTTAAGGATCTGGAGACAAGCATCAAAAGCAGGATCTTCGGGCAGGACAAGGCGATTGAGTTGGTCGTGGAGGCCATCAAGCGTTCACGCGTGGGATTCCGCGAACCCCACAAACCCATAGCCTCCCTCTTGTTTGTGGGACCAACGGGCGTGGGAAAGACCGAACTGGCGCGCCAGCTGGCACTGACTCTCGGGGTGCCGCTGAACCGTTACGATATGAGTGAATATCAGGAAAAGCACACCGTTGCAAAGTTTGTGGGGGCGCCCCCGGGCTATGTGGGTTACGAAGAGGGTGGACTGCTTACTGAGACAATCAGGAAGAATCCCCATTCCGTCCTGCTCCTTGATGAGATCGAAAAGGCTCATGCCGATATTTTCAATACGTTGCTGCAGGTCATGGACTACGCAACACTGACGGACAACAACGGAAAGAAAGCCGATTTTCGTAACGTCGCCATCCTCATGACATCGAATGCCGGTGCGCGGGAGATCGGCAGGCAGATTATCGGATTCGAGGCCAAGAGCATCAACAGGGATGCCGTATTTGCGGCGGTGGAGCGGATCTTTTCCCCAGAGTTCAGGAACCGTCTCGATGGGGTTGTCAACTTCAACGGCCTTACCCATGAGGTGGTGCTCATGATCGTAAAAAAAGCGATCGGTGAATTCGCCGTTCAATTGCAGGAGAAGAACGTAAACCTCCAGGTTACCGACCTGTGTTACGAATGGCTTGCCCGTAAAGGCTACTCCGAGGAGTTCGGGGCAAGAGAGATTGCCCGCCTGATCCAGAACAATATAAAACGGTTCTTTGTGGACGAGGTGCTTTTCGGGAAGCTGCAAAAGGGCGGCATTGCTCTTGCAGATATCGAAGGCGATGATGTCACTGTCCGCGTCCTTGAAGAGTAGATCCCAGGTCACTTAGTTTTCGCTGCGAGCACAGATTCTCTTTTGTCAAAACCTCAGCGTCATGGCTTAATGTCTCATGGTGCCCAACGGGCTATGGGAGTTTGGTACTAAAATTCCATGCCGATTTTTCAACTGGGTGACGAAATAATCTTTCCTTCCGTGCATCTGACATCGGGAAATGGTATCCTTGCCATCGGTGGTGACCTTTCGCCGGGCAGGCTTCTCGCGGCCTACCGCCAGGGAATTTTCCCATGGTATAGAGAAGGTGATCCCATCATCTGGTGGTCTCCCGACCCGCGATTTATATTATTCCTGGAAGAACTCAGGGTATCGCGAAGCATGATGAAGGTGCTACGGCAGGGGACCTTTCGGATTACGTACGATCATAAATTTCGTGAAGTCGTTCTGTCTTGTCAGAAATTGCGGAGGAAACAGAATGGCACTTGGATTACGGATGACATGCTTGAGGCATACTGCACACTGCATGACCTTGGAATTGCCCATTCCGCAGAGGCCTGGCATGAGGGAAAACTCGTCGGTGGCATCTACGGTGTATCGCTCGGGCGATGCTTTTTCGGCGAGTCTATGTTTTCGCTTATGAGCAACGCATCAAAGGCGGCGTTGATCGATCTGGTTTACAAATTAAAAGAACTCAAGTTTGAGTTCTTGGATTGCCAGGTTTATACGGCCCATCTGGAAAGCCTGGGGGCTCGCTTCATTTCCCGCGATGAGTTCATCGGTCTTCTAAAATCAGGATTGCGACATGACACCCTGCGGGGCAACTGGGAGTTCATACCGGAGTTCAGATAGCAATGCAGCTTCGTAAAAATCGCCAAGCCTGCGTCATGGCAGCATCCAGCGAATGTTAATTCATCATTCCCCTGGTAAGTCACGGGTGCGCTATGTTCAGGGCGTCTAAATGCCTTAGTCCTTAAGGTCAGTTGACCCCCTGCCTATGGAAAGTCGCTCCTTGAAACTCACGCTTCTTGCGAAGCCCTCCATTATTAACGTTGTTTTTGAATTCTTACTGCTTCCTTCAAAGGTACTGAACTGCCACGATCATCCTTTAGCCAATTTTCGATTATTCTCTTGCAGTCGTCGCCAGCATCATCATAGAGACCGATGATTTTTCTTTCGCGGACGGCGTTTTCGATGGAGTCGGATGCATGTGCGGCATTCTGCACAATGTTCTGGCCGAAATCAGAACGGATAGTGCCTTCTGCGGCTATTGCGGGATCGGTCACGCCCAGGCGCTCGCGGATTGTCTCAACTGCGTTAGGGCCGCGGTAAAGAAGCGCCAACGCGGGGTGTTTTCCAGGCTTGTCGCGGTCGGAAGGCGATACAGTTTTCGGATCAATACCGGTCATATATTTTACGATCTGGGAAAACTCGTACAGAGAATTCTTTTCGTTGATGATTTCAGCCATGGCGTTGTATTCTTCATCCGTTATCTGGAAATTGAACAGGCCCTCCATTCCTTGCTTGAGCTGGGCCACGATCCGCGGCTTCAGTTTCTTCTTGAAGACATCGCGCAGGAATCCATAAAACTCCTCACCCCGAGCGGCGCTCATCCGGATCATCCGGGCGCCAACAATCCGGAGGCCCGTCTTGGAAAACATGTCGATCATATTTCCCGGTCGGACGGAATGCTTGAAGAAATTGTCGGGCTTCAGTATGACCAGCGTTGTTTCTCCTTCGGAGCATTCTTCGTAAATGCCGGAGTCGTTAAATCCAAGCTCAGCGAAAAGCTCCAGATTATTCTTCGCATATTCAAGATTCGTCGGCAGCAGGACAGCCGGCTCGAAATACCGGACCGTCCCGTCGGGGGTAGTGACGTAGTCACTGTAAGTCCCACGAATGGTTCCGCGAATGGCTTCCGATTCTGCCGCCGTTGTGAGTTCACCGACAACATCGTAAATGCGCTCCACAGCGTCTTTACCTTCGAAAAGAAGAAATAGACACCGATTATCCTGTCGGAGAATATTTTCACGCCGAAGATTCTGATCGATATAATCGACGAGCGCTTTACCTAACCTGGGAGAGATGCTCAAACTTTCCACGCGCCTTATATATTCATTTACAAACGTATCGGACGGCCGCATCATGCGAATACCGACCAGGTCGCAGCCGGAGAGAGACATGAGCCGCGCTATGATATTGCCGGTCCTCGACTTAATGAGGCTGTATGGTGTGATAACTACGTATGTCAATTCGGTTGTCATATATTAATTTCCTGTATACTGCTGAGAGTGTCTTTTTGCCCTTTTTTTATAGAACGATTGCAATTAGATGTCAACGGCAAAGAATTGGAAACGGAGCCGATGTGTGATTAGACAGTCTGTATCAGGAGGCCTGTCTGAATGAGAAAACTGTTCAGGATATTCTCATGATTTGCGGCTGAGAGACTGCTGACATTTCAGGGCCAGATTTTTCAGCAATGGCAGCCGTTTTGCGCGGGCAGCGCTGTCAACAAGATTTACAATGCCTCTGGGGATATAGGCGAGAAATTCCGAAAGACCACTCTTCAGCCCCAGGAATCCATAAGCGCCGAGCGCTTGCATGAGGCGCTGTGCCGCCGCGTCCCGAAATCTATCCTGAAATTCCGTCCAGTCTGTTTGTAGTATGTCAGCCTTCACCTGCGAGACCTTAATGACTTTATCGCCTGAAGATTTATCATTTTGTAACGTGTCTGTGCCGTCGTAAGCGGGAAGCCTGTAGTAATAAAAGAGTAGCTCCATCCGTTCATCTTCCGTCAGGGAGACATAAGGATCATAGAGCAGTGATCCCAGGTCGTAAAATAAATTGCCGAATCGCATGCCTTGAAAGTCTATGAATACCGGCTGGTCCTTGCATATCATCACGTTCTGCGACTGCAGATCCCTGTGCACAAGGCTGGGTTTTGCATCCTCAATCCGCCCCGATAAGCTCTTCAATTCGTCCTCTAAATCTTTTGCTTCCCATGGATTGAGTTTGATGTCACAGACGGCATGAACAAAATTCTCCAGGAAGTAATTCCGCTCCCATCGGTACAGGTCGAGACTGAATCCTTCCATTAAGGGGACTTTATCCAAAGGGAAATCTTCGACCGGAAAGGTATGGAGTCTATATGCAATGGAGAGGGTCGCGCGGTAATACGCACTTCTTCTTATCCACGATTCATCCCTGTAGGACCACAGGTCTCTATCTCCCAGGTCTTCCATGACAATGAAGCCCCTCAGATGATCGTGTGCCAGAATCCGGGGGACGGGGACATGGATCTTCAGGAGGAAGTCGGCAATAGCAGCGTAGTAGTTGTTCTCTTTGCGAACGTGGTCGTAACACATGAAAACGACGAAGCCGTGATCTTCATATCTGATTCGATGAAAAGACCGGCTTGATCCACGTTTGGCCAAGGGCATGCTGGTCAGGGTATCTAAGCTTCCAAGCCGCAGTACCTGGCGCACGAATTGGAGCAGTTCATCATTTTGATGCGTCATTCTTCTCTATACAATACCTTACGAGATATCATTCCTCTAAATTGCCCTCCGTCGCAGGCACCGGCTTGACGAAGGCAAATCTCGGCGGATATCCAGTTTAGTCCTTCCTTGGCAAATGGGTGTTGCAATGAAGGGCCGCTCTTACCACTGTTCCGCGAGCAATGCATTTATTTTTTCATATTCCGCCACAGATCCGATATCGTACCACCGGCCTTCATCGATAATTATCCCTGCCACCGATCCAGGCTGTTCCCTGATCATGGCGATGAGGACGGGGATAACCGATTCTTTGCGGCCCGCTGCGAGGCGTCGGAGAAAGGTTTTTCCCACGATATAGATGCCCGTAAAAAGACAGCTCTTGACGCCGCTGTCGCCCAGTGTATGCCGCAGGTCACATATTTCGCCTTGGGCATTCAGATTGACGTTCAAAGGAGAGCCGCTGCTTCTGAGAGCCAGGGTAACTTCCTTCCGCTTCGCGTAGTGCGCATTGATGAGATGAGCAAGCGGCAGGTCTGTAAAGGCGTCGCCATTGTAAACCAGTATCGTTTCGTCGCCATCAAGGAGATCTTCGATGTTCTTTATACCCCCCGCTGTATCCAGAAGCACAGGTTCATACCGGAAGATTATGGGGATCCCCCGCCATTGCCGATCCGGGAATGCCTTATGGTATGCCTCTGCAAAGTAATGGGTATTGATGATAAATCGTTCTATACCGGCAGATATAAGATGATCCATTGCATAGGTAATCATCGGGCGTCCGCCGGCGGGCAAGAGCGGTTTCGGACAGTTATCTGTCAAAGGGCGCAGGCGCGTTCCCAGCCCGGCGCCAAGAATGAAAGAGGTTCTGATAGATGATTTTCGCATAGCCTTTCTTCAGTATAGTTTCTGAAGCTCCGCACCACGAAAGTAGTGTTTCAAAATAGATTCTGCGGTAAAGCCTTTTAGAGCCATTATGGCTGCCCCTATCTGGCATAAGCCGACGCCATGTCCCCATCCGGCACCCTGCAGGACGAAACTGACGGGAAGCCCTGACGCATCGTTTTCCACACAAACGACAAAGGCGCTGCTGTACAGATGGCTCCGGGAGAGCCAGCGGCGGATCTCGAGTTCCTTGCCTATGGTTAGGGTTCTTTTGGATCCTGTGATTTGCAGCCTCACTATGCGGCCGGAGGGGCCTCGCTCAATGGGAGTGAGACGCAGGAGATTACCGAAGTCCATTCCCGATTTTCCCCGGATAATCTCCTCCAGTTCTATGCGTGTATACGTCACCTTCCAGCGGAAAAAATCCGTCGTTTCCTGATCGAAGGACGGGAGAATCCGGCGCAGGGTATTACTGTCTTTAGTATTGCAGTATGCCTCCGGATCTCCCAGAATCCATTGCCCGGCTTCGTCTTCCGTGCGGATTGGATCGTACGGGATAGCAGAGTCCGAAACGGACGTAAGATAAGGGACGGTAACATTCTCCCACGTATTTGCGAAACTATCCGTCAGACCGCCGCAGGCTTTATGATAGCGGGCATCGCAGATCTCATTATTGTAGACGAGGAACAGGCCGCGTGTTCTCTCAACGGCTTGCCGGGCGTTTTCCGAAATTAGCCGGGTGATGCCCTGATACCGCTGACAATGATCGTCCGCACAGACATCAAAAAGCGTGTGGTCAACCCTATGGTAATACCTGATAAACTCTTTAGTTTGCAGGGCTGGGCCGGGCGACCCATTTTCTGCATGTCTTGCCTTTCCTACACTTCCGAGCATGGACATAAGCCAGCTACGTGACGCAATTGCGTGGGCCTTGAGGAATTCCAGCGCCGCTTCAGCGCTCATTTCTGAAGAAATGACGCTCGACAGATAATCTTCCAAAGGAATTCTATTGACGGCAGTTAGCGTACCATTTTCGTCTAGGATGAGCCTCAATTCTCCCCGGAATGTTTGCTCCTGTTTTCTTTCCCAGTGGAAATGTACACCGATCGTCACATCAAGGAGGGTGAAGGTTGAATTATCGAGGGGGGTGCAGCGGATTTCCTTATCATGGATGATATCGCGTCCTCCGGCATCGGCAAGAAGGATGCGGCCCTCCCGCACATGCGCACTGAACCTCCCGCTCAGACTGCGGGCATCATTGATCAGGAATGGGCCATTTAACCTCCCTGCCACTTCACTGTATCCCTGCAGGATGCCTACTCTGAGTGTCGGTTCTTCCTTCATAGCGCGATAAATGGCAGGACAGGTGTCAGCCTGTCCAAAGTATTGATGCCTGTCCATCTCAATCCTGTCCCCGCGAAAGGGGGAAAGCAGGAAAATGAAATAAAGTTAGTATAACATGCACGTGCATATCAGAAACAGGGCGATTATTCAATGTCTAACCCCTGGTTTGCTTCTTGAGAGTGACAGGCTTCAACCAAAATGTGAGCAATACGAAAGCAAGAAATATGATTGTCGCGTAGGTAATCTTCTCAAGGGTCAGATCTTCAACATAGATCAGCTTTTCAATTGTATCTATGGTGAATTGGCCGGGGTAGACCCGATGCGATTCACCTTTTGACTTGAGATAAGCTTCCAGATAGGTCAGGGGACAGATGGTTCTGGTCAATTGCATGACGACTATGGCGATCAAGGCGACCAGATGAAGAACCCTCCACTTTGGGAGATTAAAATACAGGAATACCGGAAATCCCAGGATGACAAAGGCAATCCACAGGAAATGGACGAAGATTACTAAATCGGCTGCTATCCTGTAAAACATATGGGCTCCACCACAAGTAACTCCCATGGAGAAACGAGTCTACTTCTTTACGGTCATTTCCATGCAGACGCGAATCAAGAATTCAGCGAATGCTTCCCGGGTATAATGCGGAGAATCTCCGCAGAGAGACTAAGGTTCATTTACTAATGTTGTCTAGAGCAGCATATCAAAATACTCCAAGATAATTAAGAAAATCCGTTGGCGACAGCGGATTTTTTCGGCATGAGAAATTTCGGGGTCAATTATGGTCTCATATTTCTTGCGTGGGGATTCGCGGGTATTCTTGGCCCCATACTGGCGGGCTCTGCTGTTGACATAACCGGGAATTATTTCATCGCTTATGCCATATCCGCAGGCCTCTCGTTTGTCGTGTTTTTTCTAGCCTTGACTATCCATCCGCTGGCCAAACATCAATAGAACTGTTCAACCCGCCTTGGCGCCGCTCAATGTATTTTACTCCCGCCTTTCCTGCTGATTTGCTTCTTTTGGAAATTCTTAACTTGATATACCGGACATTTGTAATATCGACGGGAAGACAAGGGGCTATGCCCTTTCCCAGCGTGCAATTGCATATGCTGCCAGGGCACGGCCCTGATTATAGCCTTCCTCCAGGATAGGACGATTTTGGCTGAGCCGCGATACGCGGAATTTTTCGGGCGGACAGATTTCAACGACGGTTACGCCCTCCGGCGGTTTGCGAATTAGCTTCACCGATTCATTGTAACGCCAAACACGCTTAGTCATGGCCTGTTGCAGTGAAGGGTAGCGCCGCATGCGCCAGCGTATGAGGCAATCAAACGGATCGTGGCGTTTCAGGTAGTCTCGATGCCTGGAACGAATTACCATAATCCGGCGAGCCCCCAAACGGATGGCTTTACTTACAGGAAGGGCATCCGCTACCCCGCCATCCGTCATCGGACGGTCATCGACAATCGGGTAAGACCGGTAGAAAAGAGGCATGGCGCTGGAAGCCTTGAGAACATGCTCAAGGTCCTGGGCGCTCGTGACCTTATATACTGCCTCGCCAGTTTGCACATCTGTAAGGACCACTATGAAAGGTTTCCGTTTTGCATAGATCCTCTGCAAGTCGAGCCGGATTTCCCGAATCGTAGTATCCCAGAGCCAGTCGAGATCCATTAGATGACCACCACGGAGGAACCTGGCCATATCGATAAACTCGGGCCGCAGCGAATAGTCGGTATATATTCTCTTGTTACGACCGATCATTTCGGCGAGATAAGCTGCAAGGTTGGATGCACCCGAGGAAACACCGATATAGAAATCAAAAGGATTGAATCGCGCCTCAAGAAAGACATCTAGGATCCCTGTTGAGAAGATCCCACGCAGCGCGCCGCCCTCAACAACGAGAGCCGTATCCATAGATTGATTTGCCGACTCCTCGGTCCGATTATTTCTAGAATCAAATGACTGCGTCATTTCGTATATGCTTTCAGGAACAAGCAGCTAATTATTTCATGCAAAATATATGGTACGGCCGCATCCTCGCCCTATTTCTTCGTCTGCAACAGGTCGATCTTTTCGACGATGACAGCTGCCATCTTATCCTCCTGAATGAAGTCCAGATCTACTGTCGGTCCACCCACGCGGATCCAACGATTAGAAATACCCCGGACATCGGGCCTGTCCGCACAGGCGATCGGGCATCCGCATACCAGTATCCCTATTTCCCACGGAGATGACGTCATATCCGTTACGAGCCGTAAACCCGGTTGGAGCAATTTTTCAATCTCTCGAACCAATCCCGGGCGATCGATAAGAGGGTTGCAGCCACCGCAGTATTTTATGCCTATAAGTCCCATGTATGAAACATACCGATGCAGTAATAGTGTCTCACATTCTAAATTGAAAAAGCAGTTCAATTTGCAGCCCGGAAGGGACTCAATAAATGGAACCGGCTCCATTGTTTCAGTGGCGCTCAATTAAAGCTCTCCGCAGCAAGCTGCGGAGAATCTTCGATTCTTAGGGAATGGCATCGTTCACCATGCGCTCGCTTACCCCGCAGCAAGCTACGGGGAATGCGCTCGCTACCGAATTCAATTTATGTTTTCAACCCGATAAATATCTCAGACAGTTTTGAGCCGGCCTTGAACTGATATCCTGTTTCTGCCGAGACATAGCAAAAACAATATAAATGGCAGTGAAATAAACTGCAATATAAAAAAATGATTCCAGTTCTTTGCCTGGTCATGAAATGTTCTCGGAGGGATACCTCTAATTTTTTCCCTTAGTACAATGGTTCATAAATTCGGTTACGCATTTTATGCCACAGTTCGGAAATTTCCTTGTACTATTGTCATTTCGAGCGTAGCGAGAAATCTTAGTAGGGGGGAACTAAAAGATATCTCCCTTCGGTCGATATGACACCTTAATAATGAAATGATGTACTTAGTCGTACTGCTTTTCATCCTGAATCTATTTCTTCTAATCTTCTTCCTATATATAATTAAAAGATTTCGACGGCGTGAAGCAGGGTTATCGGTATTGCATTTTTCCGGTAGGTCTGATAAAATTTACTCAATATAAGTAGCGTCCCCAATTGCAATAAGAACGACAGGTTTTTTGGCTAATAATAATCCCGGAAAGATTCATAATTGGGGATCGCAATCACATTAGGAGATTATAGAGGTACTTCCATGAAGAAACTAACAGTAACGATACTTATTGCTATCTGTATTATCATGACTTCGATGCCCGCTTTCGGTGAGGATCGGGCGCTGGACGCCACTATGGATATTCTTCTTGTTAGACCGGTGAGTCTGGCCGCTACTGTGGTCGGCACAGCAGTTTTCATCGTCTCATTGCCGTTTTCGATACCAAGCAAGAGCGTCGGTGCTACGGCACAGACACTTGTGGCAGAGCCTTTCAGATATACCTTTACCAGGCCCATTGGAGTGTTCAGTGGAGAGCGGATGCGGGGCAAAGCCCCGAGCAGGGAACTGCAATCCCCGTCTGTGGAAAAATGTCCTGGGACCGACGGGTCATCCAATCAGTGAAAGAAATTGAGTATACCGAAAGTTGCTGTCGATGCTTGGGCGCCTATTTATCGATGACAGCCGATGAGAAAGATGATCTTTGCAATAAAACGATTTTTTGATCAGGCCCGCTGATTTTACAGTCCTGCAGACTTGGGGAAGGCTGTGGACCTGACCAATCTTCTTGTTACTGGAACATTGAATCTTTGAGATTCATCCGGTTAATGCGTACAACTTCCTTGTTTATTCCAGTCAAGATATTTTCATAATTGTTTTTTGATTTGAAGGTATCTTCATAGGCGGTTATCCCCATCAGTTGTACAACATCCTACCCAACCCTTGTAATTAGAAAGTCGT